>JAEEGL017160248.1_pt1 | contig 10798 bp, 14 predicted proteins | sample 9134231 | NCBI WGS metagenome assembly JAEEGL01 (sample SAMN16246548, study PRJNA631951) | gut metagenome | biome: gut microbiome; feature: rumen; material: fiber-attached | host: Bos | place: Iran: Karaj | collected 2018-10
GTCTTTCCCGTTAGGAAAGCCCCTTCTATTTTCCCTGATGCACAGTAATTTCGAGCAGTACGCTCACTGATACCATATTTCTCGGCATACTGAATAACAGACAGATATTCCATTTTATCGGCAAGTTTTCAATTAAAATGCATTGCAAAGATACAACTTTTTTGCCGATACCGGCAAATTTTGTTCAAAGAATACATAAAATTACCTTCTGCAATCCTTCGGTGATGTCGGCTCATTGCCATAGCCATCCCTTATTACCATCATATCCTCACCATATCCTCATCATATAGTTAGCATATACAAAACATATAGAAATCATATAGAAATCATATACAAAGCATATACAAGGCTCTGGCGGCCGTTATCGGCCGCCAGGAATCTTGAATCTTGAACCCTTAACCATTCACACGTTCAGCATTCTTAAAGCGCATTCCCACTAACGCATTCTGCCTGCTTTGCAGGCTTTGTGGTATGCCTGTGAGCACCGCTAATAATGATTATATGCAGCGAGTCAGCACCGCTGAGTAAATATTAATCAAGCGAAAAACACATTCACGCATTTCCATATTCATGCATTCACACGTTAACACATTAACACGTTAACACATTCTGCCTCGATAGAGGCCTTGAGGTATGCCTGCGACCACTGAAAGTGTGATGGACACCGCTTTAATACGAACTAATACAGCGAATAGCACCTTTGATAATAAAAATCATTGAAGCGAGTCACCTTGAGCAGCAAACACATTCTCATATTCGCTATATCACGCTACCATTCCAAAACAGGCTTATGTACTCTGCAGCGCTCTGATTACCCATCATATATTCCCCAAAACGATTTATATTCTCACGGTAAGCAAGGAAATAGAACTGCAACTTGGCATCTTTGTCGTCTGGATATTTCTCCAAATGCCGTAGGTATGTGTAGCCTATCAACCTCCGGTAATAATTGAACCTGACATTAGGAATATCGCAGTAAGTCGACGGACAGGAATAATTCATGCAATAAACCACACGATAGGCACGCCACACCAACGGCAGCATCGGCGAATAGTTACCCGACATGAACGCCTCTTCAGCATGCCTCAACAGTGTCTCCGTAGTATCGCTGCAATCATAATAATATGCATACATCAGCATAAAAAGCATAGCCATTCGTGTGTCGTATCTTTGTTGAGCCAGATAATTACGGTACAGTACATCCTTCATTTCATTGCTTGGATTTACGTCATGGCCCACCAAAGAGTCGTATGGAATAGTCATTGCATATTCATAATAGTATCTGGGATTTATATATTTCTCAATACAACTATAAAAATAATCCTCGTCGATGTCTTCCATCCACGTTGTCAATCTGTCGACGACATCACCAATATCCTTTTTCTCCTGTCCAGTGTTCCTGGTCGACACCTCGATTTCCTCTTTTAGGCGACGCTTCGCCAAAGTATCGCTGATACCGGCGAAGGTGATCCTTCTCCATGAATCCAACATCGCTTTCTCATGGTCATCCTCGTCGGAGTATCGTTGCCATGTGTCCACGTCTGTCGTAATGGCATTCACCACCAAGCATGTGTTGTACCAATCGGCCATCTTTCGAAGCGTAGTGTCGCCACCCTCGTCCCAAAAGACAGGCTGTTCCAAGTCAGCATAGAAAGCCATAGTGTATGCTGACGAATCCTGATGCTGAATCATATACTCTTCATACATAGCGGTGCTGTCGTTCAGCATGGCCACAAACATATCGTCGCGATAGTTCTCCTGCATATTCTTTTTGCCCTTGCATCCAGTAGCAAGCACACTGGCCACTGTAAAAGTGACGAATAAAAGTTTCAGTATGTCTGTCAATTTTTTCACTTTGCCCAAGGCATATCATCGTCAGGTGGCATCTGGTTGTATCGTTGCTGTGGTCTGGCCGGAGAAATGACCGACGGCGGCGTATTGTCCTCTATCGGAGGTAATCCGCCGTTGACAAAAATGGGGTTGCCGTCGATGTCCACCTGCAACTCTTTGGCAGAATTGTCGAAGTTGTCATTAGGTCTTATCTCCGCGTTCATCTTGGAGTCGATTATCACCGACTCTCCGACAACTGGGAAATCGCAGAACCTCACATATTTGCCCTCAAACATCAGCGGGCATATATCTGGATTGCCAGAACGGAACTTTAATATATGAATATTGGCCAGATTAGCCGTACTGTTACCATGCTCATCCATATCCAAGCCATACTTTTCCGGCCTGTGGATGGCCATCACGATGTCGGCATCCTGCTCAATGGCCCCCGACTCACGCAAGTCTGATAATTGAGGTATGGCCATCGGACGTTCTTCCACCTTGCGACTAAGTTGCGACATGGCCAAGACGGGAATCTCCAACTCTTTCGACATCTCCTTCAACTGACGAGAGATGTTGCTGATTTCCTGCTCTCGGTTTCGGTTTCTGTTGGCATCGGGTGTGCCGTTCATCAGTTGAAGATAGTCGATGAACACCATCTTGATACCATAGCGTTGTTTCAATCTGCGGCATTTGGCACGCATCTGGAAGATGTCTATTCCCGCACTGTCGTCAATGTATAGCGGAGCCTTCCTCAAAGCCAGTATCTTGTCTGCCAGTCTGTCTTTTTCAAACTTATTCAGATTGGCCGACTTGCGTAGCTTGCTGGCAGGTATCTCCGCTTCCGCAGACAGCAGTCGCGCCACCAGTTCATCCCCCGTCATCTCCAAGGAGAAGTAAGCCACCGGCTTGTGGAAGTTCACGGCGATATTCTTCGCCATCGTGAGACCGCAGGCCGTCTTTCCCATGCCTGGACGTGCGGCGAGGATGATGAGCGTGCCAGGCTGAAATCCCGCTATGCGGCGGTCGAGTTCCATGAAGCCCGACAGCACGCTGCGGTCATCCTCCGGCTTCTCGGAGAGGAAGGTCTTCTCCGCATTGGACATAAAGGCATCCATGCTCTGGCTTTCGCGGCTGAAACTCTTCTCGCTCACCTCCATCAGGCTCTTCTGCGCATCATCAAGCAGTTGCACCGCATCACAGGTTTCATCGTAAGCTGCTTTGATGCTTTCAGTCGCGGTGCGTATCACCTCGCGTTGCATGTATTTCTCCGTCAGTATCTGCAGGTGGTAGTCCATGTGGGCGGCGGACACCACGTTTGCCGTGAGTTGCGAGATATAGAACGCGCCTCCTGCGGCTTCAAGGTTGCCTTCCCTGCGCAGCTCCTCCACCACCGTCAACATATCTACATCGTGCTTGCAGTTCACAAGCATACGTATAGCGGAGAAGATGATCTGATGCTCTGTCTTGTAGAACAGCCCCTCATGCATATCGTATATATGTCCAAACAGAGCCTCCTGGTCGAGCATCATAGCCCCAAGTACGCTTTTCTCAAGCTCTACGGCTTGCGGCGGCACCATACCGTTTATCTCACCCGCCTGCGCATAGGTAAGCCGGGCTTGCTTTCTTTGTAATGTGTTAGTGTTTTCCATATTATGCTTGCTGTGTTATTCTATGTTATATTACTATTTTCAAAATGATATTCCATGAAAGTCCATTGTACAATCTTTGTAATTAACCGTCAGACTTTCTCTTCTTTCTACATATTCGTCACACTTATATTCAACGGTTTTCTCGTATCCTTCGGAAGTGCATTCTCCAGTATGCGCATTATTGCAGTAATCTTCAACTCCTTCCATGGCATCCTTGGGTATTTTTATCTGAAAGTGTACTGGTCTATCTCCATGAACTCTTGTTTCATTTAACAAAACATCGTATTCCTTTCCGAAGTCATATCCAAGAAATTCTTTTATTGTCTGTCCAATTTCTTTGTTGGTGTACACAAACGTTCTACCAAATCCGTATATAAATAGGCTGATAAATGCAACTATTACAACGCATACAATGACACAGACGACGACACATACAATGACACCCCTCCAGCCCCCAAGTGCAAATATCAGAGCCAACATACACATAATTATCACAATGTATCCACGATTTTTATTTGTTCCATCATACTCATCAAAACAGTGTTATTTATCAAAATTCAGTATCTTGTAAACTTTGTCCGCCTGCTCTGGGCATCGTATTGCTAGAATGTCCAATGCCATGAAGAATGGTTCCGACGGCTGCTTCCCTTCACCACATCGATGCAACGAAATGAGATATTTCGAAAACACTTTCTCCACCAGCGACTCCAGCCTGCCGTCCTCCGGATAGCGGCGGTAGTCAAAGTCGGTGAAGTTGTCAAACCCCCACCACTCGATGAACTCCGTCAGATACGGCCACAGACTTCCGAGCCGCACAAACGCTTTCCCCATGGCGGAATATGAGTCCGACGGTTTGTCGAAAGGGAATTTCCGTATGATGTCGAACAGCCTGTCTCCAAACTCCGGTGTAAACCATTGCATATGGACGCTGTCGTTGATAATGTCGCGTACCGGCCACGCCACAGCGCCCCATAGATTCTTCTCATCTTCTGGAATACCAAGATTATAGAACTCTTCCAACTGCTGTAGGAACTTGTTCTGTGCGTATGCCCTTGCATTGGCCTTCATCATACGTATCAACAGCCACGCTATGGCGTTCTTCGGCCATTTGAGGCTGGGATTGGCTTCCCAATCCACACGCGCTATCTTGTAGGCGGCGGCATAATCCCCAAGGTCTTGGAAATATTTCATCTGTTTGTATGACATGATTTCTCTTTTATATTTGATTATGAGTGCGAACACTCCCTCCCTCGCATGCAGATGATTTATGCGAGCGTACAAACTAACAACTTTTGTTAGTGACAATTACAGGGGAATATCCTCTTTATACAGAATGGCTTTTACCTGTCCGGAGGATGCCCCACGGGCGCCATCCAGGATTTCATCCCCTCTCGGAAGGCCTCCATCGGAGCTAATGGTTTTGAATCTTCGTGTGTCATAGTTGCTTGCTTGTTCGTTACGTTATTTTGTGCTATTTTGTATTCGTCTGCAAAGGTATGGAACATATCTGTGGGATGCAAGAGAAAGATATAAACAGCCACGTACATCAAGTGAGTGACAGGTCGTTGGCGTCTTTATTTTTTTTCAACACCCACCTTTTCAACAGGCATTGTCCCGTCTACTTTACCGATGCCGATGTCTCTGCCGCCACAGAATGATGCTGCTCTTCCGTCTCTTCATCCGCAGATGTCCTGAACCCGATATGCTTGTCCTCGGAAGCCTCTTTCTTTCGGCCAAAATCCCGACGGAACTGTACAAAGTCACGGCGGGCATTATTCTCGTTGTCAATCAACCTATCGAGGATTGTGCGCAGCCCACGATAGAAATGCTTGATATTTCTCACATCAGTTGCATAATAGCATAGACAACTTTCATCGTAGGCGATATTGGGTGTACGTGTGCTGTTATGAGTCGCCCTCCCCATGACAGCATCCATAACAAACGGATGAACCTCGTCCATTCCGCCTATCACATAGTAGTCGACTATCGTCACTCTCGCGTACTGCTCTCCAAACTGGCTGGCATCAAAATGAACCACAAACCGTTCCTGTCGGTAGGTGAGGACAATACGACCCTCATTCATTTCATTCTGATAGCCGTCCTTCTGCAACAGCTTCACAAGGCGCTGTTTCATCTTGCCGTAGTTGTCATTCTGGACGTTGTCATTGTTCTCCGAGTAGTTTTTCAGCAACTCAAAAAGTGTAACCCATAAGATTGACCCTACTATTGCATAAATAATTGACATAGTGCTTGCTTATTTATCGTATCCTTTCATCACCTAATCAAGAACGAGAACTTGTCGAAGTTCTTCAGAGCGATACCCGTTCCCCGAGCAACGGCACGAAGCGGGTCTTCCGCAATGCTGACAGGCAACTTGGTCTTTGCAGAGATACGTTCATCCAGTCCGCGTAGCAACGCACCGCCACCGGCAAGACAGATACCTGTTTCATAAATGTCTGCAGCGAGTTCCGGCGGAGTTATTGCCAACGTGTGAAGAACTGCCGACTCAATGGCACCGATTGAGCGGTCAAGCGCATGTGCCACCTCTTTATAACTTATGGCAATCTCTTTTGGCAAGCCGGTTAAAATATCCCGGCCTTTGGTTCGGAAGTCCTCTGGTTCATCCTTCAACTCGCTAACTGCGGAGCCTGCAGAGACTTTCACCTTCTCGGCCATAGGCAAACCTATCTTCATATTGTGCTGCTTGCCCATATAATCGACGATATTGTTGTTGAACACATTACCGGCAATCTTTATTGACGTGCTGCACACTATTCCGCCAAGCGAAATAACCGCAATTTCCGACGTGCCTCCTCCTATATCAACGACCATATGCCCTGTTGGCTGAAGCACGTCTATTCCGCTACCGATGGCTGCGGCCATCGGCTCATGTATCATGCGTGTTTCCTTTGCCCCCGCCTGCTCGGCAGCTTCACGCACAGCACGTTCTTCCCACTTTGTTATGCCAGAGGGAATACAGACCACCATCCTTAGCGATGGCGGCAATATTGACCTACGGATGTTTGTGGCGGACAGCAGTTCCCTGATGAGCATCTGGGCCATCTCGTAATCGGCAATCACACCCTCCCGAAGCGGCCTCACCGTCTCAACGCCCGGAGGGGTCTTTCCTTCCATCAGCTGCGCCTGATTCCCGATGGCAATAACCTTCTTGGTGTCTGTCTCATACGCCACAATGGACGGTTCATCAAAGACCACCTGGTCATTGTACATCACTATAGAGTTGGCCGTGCCAAGATCGATGGCAACTTCTTTGTTTAATGCGGATATTATTCCCATGTCTAATCTATATTCCAGTAAGCATCGGGATCGCCGTCAAGGGCATCTCCAATCATCTCATCGCTCCAGCCTTCCACATCGTGGACATAAGTTCCAGCATATTCGGACTCTTCGTAATAATCATCTTCGTACATGTTTTTTTCCCTGATACGTGTCGGGCGCAACTGTTAATAGTTAATATTTGCTCCGTCTGTGTATTACTGTTCGTGGTACTCCCATCTATCCAGATAGTTATTCCACTTGTAGTAACCGACCATCGTTCCGCTGGCGTTGAATACCTCATATCGGTCTAGATAATCGTTCCACTTTCTGTAGCCGATGACATTGCCAGTGGCATCCTTGATATCCTCTCGGTCAAGGTACTGGTTGTAATTCCTCGTACTTTGTACATTACCTGTTGGAGACTTTGTCTCTGTACGGTCAAGATACTCGTTACGGCTTTCTGTTTTTATCAGCGTTCCGTAGGAATTGTAATACTCAATACGGTTGAGGTAGGTGTTTTCCTTGGCATACCCCACCATGTATCCATTTGCGTCATAGAACTCTGTCCGATTAAGGTAACTATTCCACTTCTGCGTGTAGCTCTGTGCGGAGGCCATCCCGCATGCGGCCATCAAGGCCAATATTAGCATCAATTTCTTCATGATATATTGTTTATTTATAAGTTATTGTTTTCAAACGCGCTGTCCGGCAATCGGAAAGTCAATGTCAGACTGTCCATATCGATGACACCGTGCAGTACTCTCATCATATACATCCCTATGATTCCCTGCATTCCGAGTCCGAATTCTTTCAACGAATCGTTAATAGGCTTGAAGTCGGCCTCGGCACACTCGACATCTGTTATGCAAACATTCCCAACAGTCAATGCCACCTTATAGGAATGAGATACATGCGAATCACCCAACAACGATGTGGTGACATCCACAATGGCAGGAATCTCCTCCGCACCTATCTCCTTCGCAAAGTTGCCGTCTATGTTGCAAATATTGGCTCCTGTATCAACAAGGAAATAACATTCGTGTCCATTCACCACGAGCTTAACCAATGGCATCCCGGATACCTCAATCTCTTCTGCAAATGACAGTACAATATCCATAGTATATTATTTTATAAATAGTGATCGTTAGTGTTAAGGTTAAGGTTATCGTTAAGGTTATCGTTAAGGTTAAGGTTATCGTTAAGGTTAAGGTTATCGTTAAGGTTAAAACGGCACCTCGTCTTCAGCCCACGGCAAGTCATTATCGCGTGGAATATCTGTGGACTTATGATCCGATGTCGGCACCGTGTTGCCCGATGGATTCCACGAATAAGACGGTGTATTGTTCGTTGAAGAATTGACCTCGGACACGGGAGGCTCATTTGAGGTAGCCCCCAGGTGCATTATGTTGAAGCACCGCAGCGTGGTATAGTATTTGCCATTCTTACTCTCTCGACTCTCTGCGTAGAAGCCAACCCTTACCGGCATTCCAAGCGTGAGACCGTTAAGCAGCAAAAGGCGCTCCTCTCCGAAGAGCTCGAAAGCCACCGGTTTGGGATATTCCCCTTCGCGCATGATGACAAAGCCGCCTTTTATTTTCTTGGTGCCGTCTCCAAATGTCACCTCCTCCTGCTGGAGGATCCTGTAGATTGTTCCGTTGATTTCCATAATTTTGTTGTTATCTTTGGTTTTTAACTTCCGTCTCTTCTGTCATATCAGGCATATTGAGTATCAAGACAAACTTGTTCAAATTGATTTCTGCCTGTAGAAAACTTAACATGGGAACACCAATAATTCCATCCATTCTTATTCCCTTTTTAAGAAGATGCTCCTGGGCGACCCTCATACTGCTGCTTGTGCATTTCACTTCCGACAATTCCCATTCGCCGAAAGTGAATGTGAGGTAGTACGTGTTCGTCACAGCTGTACGTCCTCCCAAAGAGATTGTATTTTTAGTGGAAGACTGTATTTCTTCTGCACCAATCTCTTTGGCAAAACATTCGTCTATATGGCAGCCAGTTGATCCCGTATCCACCATAAAGAAACCATCGTGACCGTTCACTTGCAACTTGACAATCGGAATGCCCACGGCTTTCATCGAATCGGCAAAGGACAGAATATATTCCATATCTTGTTTTTTGAATGTCCACCAGCAGTCTTGCAGTTTCAGTAGGATTTTGCTTCATTCCACAAATGGTCGAAACGATAGCGTGAAATCGACAGATCCTGTGGAGAGACTATCAGTTTAATGGTCAGTTCGTCCCGTTGGCCTCCATAGAATACATCCAGCACCTCAGCGAATACGTCATTCGGCTTGACCATATCGAAGAGCGTCATGCATGAGCGTACTTTCTTCGCGTTAAGCGGGGAGAAGATGGACTCTATTGGTTTGCCCTTATGGGCAAGCAATGCCATGGTAATTTCCCTAAGTCTTTTCCCCAAGACCTTGTGATTAAGGTATGCCGCCGCATCATCCAGACCACGCAAACCGAAGTAAATGGAGAATGAACTATGCCCCAAACCTCTCATCTGTGGAAATACAAACCAAATCCAATGGCTCTCTTTCTGTCCATTTATCACCTCTGACAGTGCAGCAGCATAACTGCCTGAGCGATTCTGCTCCTGTACAAACCTTTCAAGGTCGTCGGATGGAAATGTTTTTTTCTTGCGGAAAACCCTTTCTATGAGCGAGAACGTCATCTGATAATCAAATTAATCGATATTCCAATAGGCATCCGGTTCCCCGTCGAGGACATCGTAGATGTCATCGTCACTCCAACCTTCCACATCGTGGACATAGGTTCCTTCAAATTCCGATTCTGTGTATTCGTCTTCGTACATTTCTTTATCCCTGATACGTGTCGGGCGCAACTGTTAGGTTAAACATTCTTTTTTACTTTTCGACTGCAAATATACGGCTGTCCTGCGCAACCAAATTGCGCTTCGTCAAAAATCATTGACGTTCAGGTATTACGAACCCGACCTGCTTCTTCTTCACAGGGAATTGGCTGGCCACCCTGTCGGCATTGGCCTGCATGCCCTGCATCGTCTCGTTTATCTTCTCAAAGGCGAAGTGGTACTCCTCAAGGAAATCTTTGGCGTTCTTCACCGAGGTCTCCACCATGCAGCTGAAATGGTCGCCGTAAAACTTCACCATCGTGTGGTCGTAGTTGGCGTTGCACTCCGCCGCCAGCAAGGCCCAGCCCTCCGGCAGCACGGAGTCGATGATGTTGGGCGCAAAGTCGAACATGAAGTGTACCCGTTTCATCCCGTGCGTTCCGTTGTTCCAAAGCTTTGCATTCATAATGAAGTCGCCCTGCTTCACCACTATGCCGTCCTCTTTCCTTTTGCAAGAAAGTCCGGCTTTTGTGAGCAGCGCCATCGCCTGGTCGGAGAAGTCATGCTTCTTTTTCATTACTTGTATAGCATAGATGCCCCATACAAGAATTGCCGCCGCACCCGAGATGACATACCTCACCATAATGTCCTCCACCATACCGGCACCCAGAAGTGCGACGGTCATAATGATGGTGCTGATGACGCTCATGCGTACAAAGATGTTATTGTTTTTCATACTCGGGTTGTGTTGGTTTGCTTGTTGGTTTCGGCTGCAAAATTACACAACCCCTGCGCAGTCTTTTTGCGCCGATACAAAAAATCCCCCACTTGCAACCTTCAAGTGAGGGATTTGTCTGGCGGTTATAAAAAACCAAAGCTTTTGTCTGTCAATAGAATTAGAAATACTCCTTTACGGCAAACTCGAACTGGTCAATGAAGATTTGTTTGAAAGCATAGATATTGTTTTGTTCGTAGAAAACAAGCATCGCCTTCTTGTAATCGATGGAATCCACCGAGCGGAAACTCAACGGGCAATAGCCGTTGGCTATCAGTATGGCATTACTGGCAATACGTGCTGTGCGCTTATTGCCGTCGGCAAAGGCTTGGATATACGACAGCAGCACCAACGCCAGAAGTGCTTTCTCGAAGATGTTTTCTTTGCCGTTGATGAGGTCGCAGGTGTCGCGCATGGCCTCACGTA
>JAEEGL010464808.1_pt1 | contig 10797 bp, 12 predicted proteins | sample 9134231 | NCBI WGS metagenome assembly JAEEGL01 (sample SAMN16246548, study PRJNA631951) | gut metagenome | biome: gut microbiome; feature: rumen; material: fiber-attached | host: Bos | place: Iran: Karaj | collected 2018-10
CTTCAACCTGGACATCAACGACCCTGACGACCCGAAGATACTCTGCATCGGTAACGACCCTGACCGCCAACAGGTCTACGGGGCCGCCCTGTCCCTTTTCACCTTCAGGGTGATCAAGCGCGTGAACCGCAAGGGGAAACTGCCTTGCGCCGTAGTTATCGACGAGCTCCCTACGATCTCCGTGCAGGGGCTGGACGGTCTGATGGCCACCGCCCGCTCGAACAAGGTCGCCGTGGTACTTGGCATACAGGACCTCACGCAGGTGAAGGCGGACTACGGGGACAAGATCGCCGACAAGATACTCGCCCTTCCCGCGAACGTCTTCGTGGGGGCGTCCAGCGTGTCCACGGCGGAGAAGTACTCCAAGGAGTTCGGAAAGGAGTTCCGCCGACAGGAGAGCCAGACCCGCTCCATCGATTCCGAATCGGTGAACATCTCCTTCCACGAGGAGGAGGTGATGCCCATCCGGAAGATAACGTCCCTTCCGCAGGGCACGTTCATCGGCAAGGTGGCCGTGGAGAACAACTCCCCGGTCAAGCAGCCGTTCTTCTGCGGAGCCATCCAGATCGACCTTGAGGAGTTCCGGAGGAAGGAGAGGGAGGCGGAGGAAATCCCCGACCTCTCGGACTTCGAGATAGGGGATCTGTGGGAGCAGGTCAGCGTCCCGGAGATAGGACGCATTTACATACAGGACCACCTGAGGGAGGAGATAAGCGCGCAGTGGAAGAGGGAACGGCGTTTCGGGTGGTCCGAGGACGACATGCGGCGGGAGGTGGACTCCCGCTTCAACCGGATGACGGACAATGACTGTGAGCGGATGCTTCGATCAATGCTGCCCGAACTGGAGAGGAAGGAGATATCCCGTATCATCGAGGACAATTTCTACGCGATAAAGATGGATATACGCCAGCTCATCGATCTGGAATGCCAGGAAGAGGAGGAGGAAGCATACGTGGAGGAGATCACGGATGGACAGGAAGACAACCAAAATATAGACATATGACGACAATCATTGCAGAAAAGCCCTCGGTGGCGCTTGAGATCGCGCGCATCGTGGGGGCGAAGACCCGCAAGGACGGGTACATGGAAGGGAACGGCTACGCGGTCACCTGGGCGCTCGGCCACCTCGTCGAGATCTACGCCGAAGGGGATGACGACTGGAAGGCCCCGCTGCCGCTGCTCCCTGAGGAGTTCAAGCTGCGCGTCTGCAGGACACGCAGGAAGGATGGCAAGGCGGCACCGGATCCGGGCTATGCCAAGCAGCTCTTTGTCATCAAATACCTCTTCCACCGCTGCGATTGCATCATCAATGCGGGCGATGCGGGGCGGGAGGGTGAGCTGATCCAGCGCTACATCTATGAGTACGTGGGCGGCCGTGTGCCGGTGAAACGCCTGTGGATATCCTCCCTTACTGATGAGGCCATCCGTGAGGGACTGAAGAATCTCAGGCCTTCCTCCGCATTTGACAACCTGTACCTCGCGGGAAAGGCCCGCAGTGAGGCGGACTGGCTCATCGGCATCAACGCGACACGTGCGCTCACCAAGGCCTCCGGCGGGAGCGGGCTGCGTTCCCTCGGCAGGGTACAGACACCGACCCTGGCGCTTGTCTGCAGGCGTTTCATCGAGAACCGGGACTTCACGGCAGAGCCGTTCTGGACCATCGTTGCCGACGCGGTGCTTGGAACGGTTCCGTTCTCTGCCAGGAGCGGCCGGTACGCCGACCATGCCCAGGCCCTTTCGGACCGTGATGTAGTGGAAAGGTATGGCCGCCTTGACGTGAAAAGGGTGGAGAAGAAGACGGTGACGCAGGTGCCGCCCCTTCTCCATGACCTCACCTCCCTCCAGCGGGAAGCGAACAGACGTCACGGCTTCTCCGCCCAGGAGACGCTCTCGGCGGCGCAGGCCCTGTACGAGAAGAAACTCATCACCTATCCCCGGACCGGATCGCGCTATATCACCGAGGATGTGTTCCGGACCCTTCCCGGACTCGTCCGGAGGCTCTCCATGCAGATCGGCAGGTCTCTTCTCGGATCGCTTGAAGGCGCTGCGCTCAACAGGCGGAGCGTCAATGACGCCAAGGTTACGGACCACCATGCGCTCCTTCCCACAGGGGTTGAGCCGCAGGGCCTCGGGACGGCGGAAAGGGCCGTTTACGACCTTGTCCTGACCCGTCTCTTCGAGTCGGTGTCCGGAAAATGCGAGATGCTTGAGACCAACGTCGAGCTGGATGCGGCGGGTGTCACATTCACCCTGAAGGGAAGGACGGTCCTGACTCCGGGATGGAAGGCGATCAGGGGAGAGAAGGACTCCGGCCGGGATGATGAGGGGAATGAGATACTGGAGTCCATGCCACCGTTCCATGAGGGCGATGCCTGCCGGATCGGAAAGTGTTCCCTTTCCGAAGGGAAGACCAAGCCAAAGCCCCTTTACACGGATGCAACGCTACTGGAGGCCATGGAGCATGCCGGCAAGGACATCGAGGAAGAGGACCTGAAAGAGGCACTGAAGGACTGCGGACTGGGGACGCCCGCCACGCGGGCGGGGGAGATAGAGACGATTATCCGCCGGGGATATGTCGTCCGGAACGGGAAAACCCTCTCGCCGACCCCGCTGGGACTCTCCGTGTACGGGGCAGTGAAAGACAAGTCCATTGCGGACGTGTCGCTTACGGCAAACTGGGAGAAGGCACTGTCGGATATCGCGGACGGCCGTTACAATGTCAAGGATTTCGACGGCGGCATCCGTGCTCTTGCAGAGGAGATCGTATCGGAGTTGATGGATAACGCCGACCTGGCGCAGGCGATATCAGCGTCGACGACCGTCCAGGGCGCCAAATGTCCCATTTGCGGGAAGGCCGTGATGCTCACCACTCGCATCGCACGCTGCGTGGACGACAACTGCGGATGGAAGATATGGCGTACCGTTGCAGGGAAAGACATCTCCGACAGGGATATGGCCTCCTTGCTGGAAAAAGGATCCACAAGGACGATAAAGGGTTTCAGGAGCAAGGCCGGCAAACTCTTCGATGCGGCCTTGCAGTTGAGAGGCGACGGCCAGATAGAGTTCCTTTTCCAGCAGGCGAAACAAAGAAGCAAGACGTCATGATAAAATGTCCGAAGGAGGTGCGCCGGGCAGTGAAGGCGCTGGCCCGGGCCGTGAAGATGGTCTCAGATCTCGCGGATCTCCCGCAACCGGATCCGTTGACAGAGTACCATGCGAAGGCATATCTGGAGGAGATGGAAACGATGCTCGTGCACCAGCTCCTGACCTCTTTCTCCGATGAAGAGGAAAGGGAGGATATTCTCGCCGGTGCCGGACTCGATTACCTCGCGGAGGATGTGCAACTGGTTGAAAAAGACTGGAATCGAGACTGATTGCGAAAATAAGGTTCGTTAAAGGGGAGTATCTTTGCATCGGGGTGAAACAAATCGCCCCGATGTTCCGTATTTATTGCCGACAAAGAACCCTCCACGTTATATGAACGACTCCCAAACACTCATCATCGTCCCGGACGTACATGGGCGTGACTTCTGGAGAGACGCCGTGAAAGGCCATCCTGGCGCATTTTTCGTCTTTCTCGGAGACTACCTTGACCCGTACCCGTCGGAAGGGGTCACGATGGAGGACGCCCTCTGCGGGCTGAAGGAGATCATCGCGTTCAAGAGGGAGAATCCCGACCATGTAGTGCTCCTCTGGGGGAACCATGACCTTCATTATCTCTATCCGGAGATCATGGGAACCCGCTATGACCTCGACCGGGGACTGGAAATCGCGGAGCTCTTCTATCGGAATCAGGATCTGTTCCAGATATGCGTAGAGTGCGAGGCGGGCGGGAAGCGGTTCCTTTTCTCCCATGCAGGGATATGCCGCGGATGGCTTGAGACATATTTCCCGGACATTGACTGCGGGGACATCACCCCGGATAAGATCAACGCCCTTGTCCTGAGGGAGGACTTCGAGAAGGCCTTTGCGGCAGTCTCGCTGTACCGGGGAGGGGAGGAACTCGTGGGAAGTCCGGTCTGGGCCGACATCCGGGAACATCTCGAGGAGTTCAATAAGCTTCCTGGGGATGTAATCCAGGTGTTCGGCCATACGAAAATGAATGAACCTCTGAACCTTGATGGGACGATATACTGCCTGGACTGCCAGCGGAGCTTCACGCTCAACCTTGAGAACGGAGTCATCGGAACGGATGAAGCTGAAGAGGATGGGAAATCCTCCATTGAAGATGAATAAAAAAGCCGGAGGCGTCTCGGACGTTGGGTCAGGGGGCCGTTGTAGCATTCTGACATCCGGCCCTTTAACAATTTGTGGAAGGAAGAGTCATACAAAAAACATTTGACTTGCGCAAGAGGCCTCTCAGTGCCCTGTGGGGTCGATTGAAACTTTTTTTGAGCGGAGACGTATATTAATTCGCGAAACACGAACTAGAATACCAATTATGAAAGTATTCCACCTAAAATTCAACAAGGAGGCCGACGGCGACTGGTACATTGATTTCCCCAACTATCCTTTCGACCATCACAACCTGATGATGGTAGCGGGCGCCAATATGCTGTGCGAGTACGTGGCGGAAAAAGAAGGTCATCCTGACTATGCGGAAGTTGACGTTACTACAGGTGACAACCACCTGGACGGGAGGACTCCGGACATCGTCATGTCTCGGTGCAAGACCGGCTACGGAGCCACGTATCACAATACGATGCCCGACGGACTGCCTCCGTTTGTCATTCGTGAAGGCAGGATGATCCTGGTTCCGGATGCCTGGCTCTGTCCGGTGACGCTCCTGGTTCTCCACCGGTATCCTAAAAGAATTAACCTCTATATCAAACAGTAAATAGCTCAGCAAACAGATGAATTCAAGACGTATGAAGTTTCTCATCATTCTCCTCGCAGTCATCCTCTTCGTGATAGTTGCCAAAATGGTCTGGGTGTCCATTATGACAAGGAACCTCGGGGACTTCGAATCGGAGCGGACCGACATACTCCAGAGACGTAATTTCCTTCTTGAGAAAGTTATCACCACTCCTCAAGGGGTGATTGATGCCATGCCTGCCGCCGTGGGTGAGCAGTTCCAGGGGGAATGGGCCATCTATACGACGTCGATGCTCTCGGCGGCCCTGGTGAACACCGCCATTCTTTACCCGGAGACACGGGATGAAGCCGCGGAGAAGATTGACAGCCTGATCTCGATAACCATGGCCCCGGAGCTCCGGAAATACGACGCCGACCTGTGGGGTGAGGACCCGCTTGAGAGTCTTGACGGGGACAACAGCCATATCTCCTACATCAGCCTCCTGGCCTGGATGATCAGCGGGTACAAGACTGTCGGCGGAGATGGAAAGTATGACGCTCTTTTTGATTCGCTCTGCGATACGATGGCCAGAAGGCTTGAGAAGAGTCCCATTCTCAATCTCACTACCTTTCCGGATCCTTATGTCTTCGTGCCGGACATGCTGGTCGCCATCGTCGCCCTGAAAAACTATTCCCGGATGAATGGCGGCAAGTATCAGAGGCTTGTGGACGCCTGGCTCGCGAACATAAAGGCAAACTATATGGACCCGAAGACGGGACTTGTCATGTCCATCATTCCTGGGGAATCCTGGGTCCGGACACGTCCGGTATTGGGATCCTATTCCGCTCTCAGCGTCTATTATCTCACGTTTGTCGACGAGGAGTTCGCCAGGGAACAATATGACCTTCTTAAGAAAACCTTCCTGAAAAGAAGACCCTTCTTTGGACTTCGAGAGACCGTCAGGGGTTCGAAAGGTGACTTCTTCCTCATGGACTCCGGCCCCGTACTCTTCGGTCTCAGTCCCAGCGGTACGGCATTCGGCATCGGCGGGGCGACCTATTTTCGTGACATAGAGACGCGGAGCCGTTTTCTCCGCTCCGGAGAACTGGCGGGATTCACGGTGAAGCGAAAGGACTCCCGGCATTACCTGCTGGCCGATATCGCTCTTGTCGGCGAGGCCATCACATTGGCTATGCGGACGGCGACTCCATGGAATTAAAAACATAAAGAGAAGCGTTATGAAGATTATCTGGACTAAGCAAGAAGACGTTCTTAGGGAACAGAAAGCCCTTAAGCAGGAACGCATAACCCCGGAGAGAATCACGGCTCTGGAGAAGAACGAGGTTTTTGTTTTCGGAACGGACAGTGAAGGAACGCATTGTATGAGAGCGTCGCGGTTTGCAGTTGATAATTTTGGAGCAATCCGAGGCAGAGCGGAAGGAATGCAAGGACACAGCTATGCCATTCCGACGGATCTTTTAGAGCCGCAAAACATTAAACCATATATTGACCGCTTCATATCTTTTGCAAAACATCGTCCAGGCTGGTTGTTCCTTGTAACACAAATCGGTTGTGGTGGTGCCGGATTTGCGCCTGAAGAAATAGCTCCTTTATTTGTCGAGGCGCTCGATGTGGCTAATATATGTTTACCTCAGCAATTCTGGGGGTGTTTAAGAAAGCACACTGACAATAAATAACTCCTTTGCTCCAGAAATGAAGAATACACTAACTAGAATAATCATCTTTGTCTGTTTGCTGGCCATTTCTGCGTGTTCACAAAAGAAAAAGACGCCCATCTGTTCGATAAGGATAGAGAATGATTCCATATATGTCGACGGTGCCATCCGCGATGCAAAGACATTAGGGATACCTTTGTTATTCCAGGTTGATCCTCCCGTGGAATATGATAATAGTGATGCTGAGCTGTTCCGTCAGAACAGGCTCAAGAATTCTCGTCGGGCGTGTCTACGGTTCATAGAAAAAATCAACGGATATGATGTCCAGATAATAATTCATCCCGACGACAATACTGCCAGTGTCGGAATGTCGGAATGGGTCTTCTCCAAAGATGGAAATAAACTTCGGATCAATACCGGCTTTTCTTGGGATTGGGAGGAGGAAATTAAGGGACAAATTAAAGACAGTATCCGGTATGAAGAGGAGACATATTTCCTCGCAAGTTATCCCGAAATGGTTCAGGGACGGGACAGCGTTATTCACGATACCCCTTTCTGTTTCAAGGACGTGGACTTTGACGGGGAATTTGAGTTATGTTTCAGATGCCCGGGATATAACAGATATTATTTCGATATCTACAAGATCATCTCTCCCACAAAGGCAAAGTCAATGCCCGGACACCCATATAATAACATCGTTTATTCTGCTTTTCCCGAGAATGTCAGTGCTTCAACGCAATTTGACTACGACGAGAAAACAATTTATGTCTCGGAATCAATGGGCTGCTGTGGTTGGAGGGGGCAGTTATATAGAAGACGGGATGTAGTATGTGATGTTCTGGATCCTATGGAATATATCAGCGGGCAAGAACAGGAGTATTCGGCTGGTTATCATGAGTTTAAATACTATGAGAATGGGGAGTGGGTTAGGTCAGAATACTCTTATGCTTTGGATTTCTCGCCCAAATATGCGGCTTGTGATATGGAGGCGGAGTATGTGGCAGTTGAAGAGCGTACTTTCACCTTGCAGACATTAAAGCTACATGATTGTGATAACGAAGTCTGGCAGACTCTTTATAATAAGTGAACACAGCTCCCCTTCTGTGGTTGAGATTTATTCCGCAAAGGTACTTCCGCCCCTGACAAGTGGCAATCCCGGTTCCCGGCTTTCCGGAAAATCTTCCTCCTTCTGAGAGTATTTTCCAAAAAGTCCGCTTGCTCCTTGTATGTGGCGGCCCTTTGGGTGCTGCATAATCTTCAACCACAAAAGGGCAAGTTATGCATAGAGCAACGCTGGAGGCTGTGGGCCTCAAAACGGAATTCAACATCCCGGCAGGAATACTTTTCTCTCCCGATTTCGAGCCGGAGCGTTACGGACTCAAAAAGGACGACAGGAAGACGATCGGAGTCCTGAGGGACTTCGTGGCGCAGTACAACAGGGAGATTCCGGTCGACGACAGGAGGCCTGTCATGAACGCTTCCCAGGCGGTACAAGCCATGTATCCGACACTCAGGGGCCTTGACCACGAGGAGGTCTGGGCTCTGTTCCTGAGCAAGGCCAATCTTCCTATACGGAAGGAGCTGATCTGCACGGGTTCGCATGGCGCTACTGTCATCGATACGAGGAAGGTCATCAAAGATGCCCTCGAACTGAACGCCGACGGCGTGATTCTTTTCCATAATCACCCTTCCGGAAACCCGATGCCATCTCATTCGGACATCGCCGAAACCAGTAAACTCTCCAATGCCTTGAAGGTTTTTGACCTGTCGCTGGTTGACCACCTCATCATCTCTGACTCGAAATACTATTCTTTCACGGAAGAGAAGGTAATAAGGATGACCAAAGGGAAATAGCAGGGCTGTCACTCCTTCTTTCTACTTGCTTTATGGAGCCGCTTCTGGCTCCTATGACAGCCTTCGGGACGGGGACCGGCCGGTCTTCGTCCCTTTCTTGACAATCTCTAATACAAACTCGATATGAACATCAAAAGATTCACACACTCTGACGGAACGACCGAATGTTTCGTCAATCTTGACCAGATCGTTGCGGCGAAACCCGCCGAAGACGGCCGGCTCATCCTTCAAGGCCCGGAGGTGGACATCTCCGTCGATGCTGCGCAGTTTGAGGAGGCGATATCGAAGGGAGACTCCCATCCGGAGACCCTTATTCCTGTCATGAACCGCCTCATCCTGGCCCTTGAGCGCCTGAGTGTCCGCATTCCTACAACCATACGGATGCATATGTGAAACCCTAAATAATTATCAGTATGCCTAATTGGTGCATGACGAGCTATGCGCTCACCGGGGAGCGGAAAGAGATCCGTTCCCTTTACAACAAGATGAAACATCTCGATGAAAGGATCACACCGCTGGTCCCGAACGGATTCGGGCTGACTTGGCTTGGCTGCCTAGTTAAACGCCTCGGAGGGAATCCCCAAAAAATCTACTGCCGGGGGCAGTGGACCAACCTCTCCCTGTCGCCGGACGGCGTCCTCCGGTTCGACACCGAGCACGCCTGGTCTCGTCCCGAGGAGGTGGAGGACCTTATCAGGGAGGTTTATCCTTCCATCTCAATTTACTTCCTTGAGGAGGAACTGGGAATGGACATCTTCCAGACCAACGATGCTTATGGAGATTTTTTTCAGGAAAAGATCATCATCGACGAGGAATCGGAGGGGATGGACTACTACACGGAGGCTTCCGCCCTGGAGCACCTAGGGGAACTCCTCGGCCGATCCTTCACGGACTGGGAGGAGGCGGAGTCCGCGGTGGCGGCCCTCAATGCGGCGCAGGATGCGGCCGAAGGAGAAGGACATGTGTGGGTCCACCGCGCTGACGTATGTTAAACTGAACTATCTCATTAGTTATGGAGCAACTGAACAAAGTGGAACTCGTCGGCATGGTCGGTGCAGTCAAAAGGGCCAGGATGGGGGATGTCCTCACGGCGCAATTTTCCGTGGCCACCAACTATGCTTACAGGGACCGTGACGGGCAGCCGGTCATAGAGACGACGTGGCATGCAGTCCGGGCCTTCGAAGGAAAGGATGTGGATGACCTCAATACCCTGGACCGTGGCGCCCGCGTGAAGGTTGTCGGCCGCCTTCGCAATTGCAGGTACACCGACGACACCGGCACGGACAGGACCGTCACGGAGGTGTATACCACGTCGCTGACAATCCTTGGTAAAGAACCTTTGGAGATACAGTCATCATGACGGGGGGCGAAGCCGATAAGCGGCAGAGAAAGAAATACCTTGTCCTGAAGGGTAAAAAAGAAGGGGAGATGACTTTGGTCGGTGTCTTCTCATCCCGGCGGAGAGCGGCCCTGGCCATCTCCGTCGATTCGACACGCCTGGTGGGTGAAAGCCCCGGAGCATATCTCGAACGAGATGAATTCGGCTTCCGCCTCGTAAGGCAGGGGAGTGAGGTGCTGCACTACAGAGTCGAAGTAATGATTGAGGATGGAGACAAGAAGTTTTTGAATAATAAAATAAAAGTGTAACTTTGTATATTATGATTTTATAGTATCATCAGTGTCTCCATTAAAATTACATACCCTTATGACGTTGCTTGTCCTCCTTTCAGGGGCAATCGGACTAAGCGGACAGAACACCGGAGCCGAAATACGCCTGATGCGGGAAAACCGCAGGCTGCAGGCCCAGGTCGATTCACTGCTCGGTGTGATTGCCGGAATGGGAGGGGAGGACGAGCTGTGGTCCCGGTTGACAGGAATCGACGAGTCCGGATGGGGGGACGGCATCTCTTTCCTTGACGGGAGGCCCCTTCCCGAGCAGGACCGTCTGATTGCCGAGAGGCTTCGGGAGGTCTTCCCGGAGATGGGGATCGCATACGACACCTCCATCAGGACACGTATTGCGGGATACTGTCGGGGACGGAACACCGTGATTCTGTCGCGGGCCTTCAGCCGTCTTCGCGCACGGATGCCGTACTTCAGGCAAGTCTTTGCGCAGTACGGAGTCCCCGAGGAACTGATTCCCCTATGCGTGGTAGAGTCCGCAGTCAGCCGAGAGGCGGTGTCGCGTGCCGGGGCGGTAGGGATGTGGCAGCTCATGCCGGAAACGGCAAGGGGACACGGACTTAGGGTTGACAACCAGGAAGACGACCGCTACTCGGTGGAGAAATCCACCGTCGTGGCAGCGATCGTCCTCCGGGACCTGAAACGCAGCCTGGGAAGCTGGCCGCTCGCCGTGATGGCATACAACTGCGGAGCCGGGAGGGTCAGGAAGGCTGTCATCCAGGCTGGCGGCACAGAACCGTGGGAGGTGAGGAAACATGTCCCGGCCGAGACGCAGGCATACCTGCCAAG
>JAEEGL010671800.1_pt1 | contig 10797 bp, 6 predicted proteins | sample 9134231 | NCBI WGS metagenome assembly JAEEGL01 (sample SAMN16246548, study PRJNA631951) | gut metagenome | biome: gut microbiome; feature: rumen; material: fiber-attached | host: Bos | place: Iran: Karaj | collected 2018-10
CGTTCCGTCCGAGAAGGACGGCCGCGGACTGACCGGCCAGATCCTCGCCAAGGCGCGGCGCATCGCCACGCTCCGGAGCCTGCTCGGCTCCGACGCGGGCAAAGCCCTCGCCAAGGCCTGGGGCATCCGTTTCGGCACCGAGAGCAAGCTGCGTTCCTCCATGGATGCCGATTTCGCCTCCCTGCTGGAGTATGCAGTCGAGCACCGCGACGGCGGCTGGTATTATCCCAATGCCGTCATGCCGTTCCGCGGCCTGCTTGAGAGCGAAGCCTACGCCCACTCGCTGCTGACCGACCTGCTTTCCGACTATGCGTCGACCGAAGCGCAGGCCGGCGTCATCGCGGACGGCCTCCGCATCTGGCTCATGCTCCAGAAGGAGACGCAGAAATGGGGTGACGACGCTGCTTATGTGGATGCCATCACCTCCATCCTGGACGGCTCCGAGGCGGTTCTCGGGACGAAGGTGCTGGTGCTCAAGGCCGATTTCACCGCTCCGTTCGAGCAGATCAAGGCCGCGGGCAACGGTTTCACGGTCGAGCGCCGTTTCTTCCGCGAGAAGAAAGTGACGAAACACTACGAAAACCGCACGAGCGACGAGACCTGGACGGAGAACGAGCTGGAAGAGATCCGGCCCGGAACGCCGCTCGCCGTCGGTGACAAACTCTGGATCCGTTACCGGATCTGGAGCCAGGAAAACCGCAGTTTCGTCCGCCTGACGGCCCCGCGTGAAGCGTCCCTGACGCCGGTCCAGCAGCTTTCCGGCCACTACGGCTGGGGCTTCCGCGCCCTGATGGTCCCCGGCCTCGGCTGGAGCCTTACCCCGCAGGCCTACCGCAACGTCAAGGCCGACCGCACCGAATACTTCTTCGACAGTTTCCCGGAGGAGAACACGGAAATCACGGAGACCTTCCACGTCACCCAAGCGGGCACGTTCACGGCCCCGGTCGTGACCGTCGAATCCCTCTACGCACCCCACTACCGCGCCAACGCCGGCTTTGCCGGTACCCTTACCGCGCGGTAGGGGACTTGCGCAGGGCGCGTTTTTTTGCTATTTTTGCAAAAATGTGCCCTGCGATGAAGAAGACCCGGAAGTTATTGCTTACAACGGCAGCAGCCGCCGCGGCCTGCGGGTGCGGCGGCCGCGCTGCGTCTCCGGAGAAGCCCAACATCATCTACCTGATGTTCGACGACCTCGGTTACGGCGACCTGGGCTGCTATGGCCAGGAAAAGATCGAGACGCCGAACATCGACGCGCTTGCCGCGCAGGGCATCCTCTTCACGGACATGTATTCCGCGGCTCCGCTTTCGGCCCCTTCCCGCTGCTGTATCCTGACCGGCAAGCACATGGGCCACAGCCAGATACGGAACAACCAGGAGCGTTATGTGCCCACGGGGAAAGAGGGATGGAACGGCGTTTTCCTGAACCCGGACCAGCAGGGGCAGCAGCCGATGCTCGCCGGGACGCAGACCCTCGGCACGATGCTCCGGGCGGCCGGCTACAAGACGGCGATGGTGGGGAAGTGGGGCCTCGGCTTCCCGGAGAGCGATTCTACGCCCGCCAGGATGGGCTTCGACTATTTCTACGGCTTCAACTGCCAGGCGCTGGCCCACAGTTATTACCCGACCACGCTCTGGGAGAATGACCGGGAGATCGAGACGGGCAATGCGTTCGTGATGCAGGGGAAGCCCCTTCCGGAAGGGCTGGACCCCCGGGATCCCGCCAGTTATACGCAGTATGGCGGCAAGTACTACAGCTGCGACCTGATGTATGACAAACTGGAGCGGTTCATCGTCGATCACGCGGAGGGCCCTTTCTTCGCCATGTGGACGACGACCGTCCCGCACAGCGCCGTCCAGGCCCCCGAGGAGGAGGTGCGGTATTATGTCGACAAACTCGGTGACGAGACGCCCTGCACCGACGGGGGTATGTACCTGCCAAACCGTTATCCCCTCGCGACTTACGCTGCGATGGTGACCCACATCGACACGCAGGTGGGCCGGCTGGTGGCGAAGCTCCGGGAACTCGGGATCTGGGACAATACGGTCTTCATCGTGACCTCCGACAACGGTCCCGCCCACAACGGGAATTCGCCGATGGAGTACTTCCGCAGCGGCGGTCCCTTCAGTTGCGCCGCCGGCTGGGGCAAGAGTTCGCTCCACGAGGGCGGCATCCGGATGCCCTTTGTCGTCGCCTGGGGCGACCGGCTGAAAGCCGCGAAGACCGGCCACATCGCCCATTTCACGGACCTGATGCCGACTTTTGCCGATCTTGCAGGCGTGGAAGCGCCTGAAAATGACGGGATTTCCTTTGCTCCGATCCTGAGGGGCAAGCCCCGCAGCCAGCAGGAGCACGACTACCTCTACTGGGAGTTCCCGGGCGCCAAGGGCTGGGTCGCCGTCCGGATGGGCGCGTGGAAGGGCCTGGTCCAGAAGGTGGCCAAAGGCAACACCCGGATGGAACTGTACAACCTTGCGGAGGACCCCCGTGAAACGACGGACGTCGCCGCACAGCATCCTGAGATCGTGGCGAAGATGTGGGACGCCGTCCGTGCGGAACACGAAAAGCCGGTCCTGGAAAACCCGAAATTCAACCTGGATATCCGCTACCCTTCGGACCTCCCGACGGGTGACTGACCCTCTATTGACCTATCATTCAGCAGATGAATATGCGTTCTTTCCTGCTTCGCCTGGCCCTTTTCTCGGCGCTTGTCCTGCCGGCCGTTCCCGCCCGTTCCATCACCCCTGACGTCGAAACGGACGCCACTCTGTCCCAACTGCTCCAGGAACTGAAACAGACCCACGCCTCCGCGGTCGGGGCCGATTCCATCCTGGTGAACGCCAGCCAGCGGCGGGAGCAGCTGTCCGGGATCGTCAGGGCGGCCGACGATATCTCCATCGGCATTTTCAACCGGACGACGGATTTCGCCTTCGACCTGGCCTTCTCCCTCGAGGAGATCACCCGGATTTCCGATGCTTTCAAGGAGCACGTGCGCCTGTCCGAGAAATACATGGTCGAATCCCGCTCCGGCATGCGCCGCTACGCCCTCCTGGAGGAAACGCTCCGGAACATGTACCTGAACCATCCGGTGGATTCCCTGCTTCCGAAGGATTCCCTCCTGCTGACGCTTCCCGTCGTTCCCCTGGAGGAGGAGGATCCCGCGAAGAAGGCCCTTCTGGACAGTTGCCTGTACTATACCGGCGCCCTGAAGGACTATTATGCGGAATCGGTCATGCTCGCCCTGCGCGACAGCGTCTATTTCGAGGAAACGGAGCGGCGGCTGAAGCAGGCCTATGATTTCGCCCAGTCGAGCTATGCCGAATCCCAGCGCACCCGTTTCATCGGCGGGAACGTGAACGTCGTCCAGATGGTCCGGAACTGGGATACGTTCATCCGGGAAGTGAAGGAGGACCTGAGGCGATACACCATCGTCCCCCTGCAGGGCGAGGGGACGGATGCCCGGGCTTTCGCCAAGACCTGGAACGGCCCCGCGGTCCTGTCCTATGCCTTCGACTCGCTGCTGATGCTGGTCTTCTCCTTCCTCCTGGCCGGCCTTGTCAGCATCTTCGTAATCAAGCGTTTGCGGAAAGAGCGGGTGGTCGCTTTCCGGCCCATCATGTCCTCCATCCTCGCCATCCTCATCTTCATCGTCGGGATGCTGATCATCCGGTCCGACCACGGGAGCCCCTACTGGCGGATGGCCTACGGCCTGCTCACGCAGTTCTCCTGGCTCACCCTCGCCATCTTCGTGTCCCTGCTGATCCGGATCCGGGCCGACCAGGCCGGGCCTTCGCGCGCCATCTACATCCCGACGCTCCTGCTGGCCTTCCTGAGCATCCTGATGCGGGCCATCTTCCTCCCGGCCAGCAGCGTACCGCTCCTGTTCCCGCCGACCCTCCTGCTGTTCATCATCTGGCAGACCGCCGTCAACATCCACTTCCGGCGGCAGGTGAGCGGGGCGGACCGCCGCTACATGTGGGTGTCCGTGGGCGTCATGGGCACGGTGATCATCCTGTCCCTGTCGGGCTATTCCATGATCGGTGTGCTGATCCTGACCTTCTGGTCTTTCCTGCTGGCCCTCCTGCACACGATCACCACCCTCTTCTACCTGATGAAGCGGTATTATGAGGACCGGGTGATCCGGCGCAAGGCCACCTACCACCAGGAGAATCCCCTGCTCCCGATCGAGGACAAGAATGCGTTCATCGAGGTCACCTGGCTGTACGACCTGCTCCGGATGGTGGTCGTTCCGGTCATGACCCTGGCCTCCTTCCCTGCGGGCATCATGTTGACCGGCCGGGCCTATCAGCTGTCCCATGTCGGCGTCGAACTGATGCAGCGGCCCCTGTTCCAGCGGAGCGGGTTCGAATTCCTTTCGCTGAAGAACATCCTGCTGGTCGTCGCGCTCTTCTTCGTGTTCCGCTACCTGATCTACCTGGGCAACGCCCTGTTCCGGGTCTTCCGGCTGCGCAGGATCATCGAAAAGCATCCGGACCAGACCGAACCCCTCAAGGAATCCGCCGTGAACCTGAGCCTGCCCAACGCCCTGTTCTCCCTGGGCGGCTGGTTGCTCTACCTGATCATCGTCTTCTCGGTCCTGCACATCCCGACTTCGGCCATCACCGCCATCTCGGCTGGTCTGGCCGCCGGTATCGGTTTCGCTCTCAAGGACCTGATCAACAATTTCTTCTATGGGATCCAGCTCATGGCCGGCCGCATCCGGGTAGGGGACAAGATCTCCTGCGACGGCGTCCGCGGCGAGGTCAAGCGGGTGAGTTACCAGACGACGCAGGTGCTGGACGAGGACGGATCGCTCATCGCCTTCACCAATACCGACCTCTTCTCCAAGCGTTTCCGGAATCTCAACAGCGGAAGGAACTACGAACTGCTCAAGATCCCGGTCGGCGTGCGCTACGGGACGGATGTGGAAAAGGCCCGGGCCGTCATCCTGGAGGCCCTGAAGCCCCTGATGACCGTGGACAAGTACGGCCGCCAGGTCGTGGATCCGACTTATCCCATCGACATCCGTTTCGACGGGTTCGGGGACAGTTCCGTCAACCTGGTCGTCGTCCTGTACACGACGGTGGATACGCACTACACCTTCCCGGCCCGCGCGAAGGAGGCCATTTACAAGGCATTCAATGAGAATGACATCGAGATTCCTTTCCCGCAGCGGGACGTGTACGTGAAATCAATCCCGGCCGATCCGGCCAGGAAGGGATGACCGGGCCTGCCAGAGGACCACGCCGACCGAGACGGAGACGTTGAGGGAGTGCTTGGCCCCGAACTGGGGGATTTCCAGCGAGAAATCGCATGCGTCGACGACGTCCTGCCGGACGCCGTCGACTTCGTTTCCGAAGACGAAGGCGTACTTCCGGCCGCGCTCGCAGCGGAAGGCGTCGAGCCGGAGGGAATGGACCGTCTGCTCGACGGCGACCAGGGCATAGCCCGCCTCGCGGAGCCGCCGGACGGCTTCCAGGGTGTCTCCGACGTGTTCCCAGGGCACACTGTCCTCCGCTCCGAGGGCCGTCTTGTGGAGTTCGGCGGACGGCGGGACGGCGCAGATGCCGCAGAGCCAGACCCGGTCGGCCTTGAAGGCGTCGGCCGTCCGGAAAGCGGATCCGACGTTGTGGGCGCTGCGGATGTTGTCGAGCACCAGGACGATGCCGCTTTCCGGGAGGTCCCTGTAGGCCTCCGGCGCGACGCGTCCGAGTTCGATATTGAGCAGTTTCCGGTCTTTCATGGGTGCAAAGATAGGATTTTTGCTTATATTTGTAAATATTTTGTTAACGACTGACCGATGAAACAGGATCTCCAGGTATTTGACCTCATCCGCAAGGAACAGGACCGCCAGGCCTCCGGCCTCGAACTGATCGCCTCTGAAAACTATGTGTCCAACCAGGTGCTCGAAGCGATGGGCTCCGTCTGCACCAACAAATACGCCGAGGGGTATCCCGGCCACCGCTACTACGGCGGCTGCGAGGTGGTGGACCAGATCGAGCAGCTGGCGATCGACCGGATCAAGAAGATCTACGGGGCCGAATATGCCAACGTCCAGCCCCATTCCGGCGCCCAGGCCAATCTTGCCGTCGAGATGGCCGTCCTGCGCCCCGGCGACACGTTCATGGGCCTCGACCTCGCCCATGGCGGCCACCTGACCCACGGTTCGCCCGTCAATGCCTCCGGCCTCCTGTACAAGGCCGTCGCTTACGGGCTGGACGAGGAGACGGGCCTCATCGACTACGACGAGATGGAGCGGCGGGCCCTGGAAACCCGGCCGAAACTGATCATCGGCGGCGCCTCCGCCTATTCCCGGGAATGGGACTATGCCCGGATGCGGGCGATCGCCGACCGGGTGGGCGCCCTCCTGATGGTGGACATGGCCCACACCGCCGGACTCATCGCCGCCGGCCTGCTGGAGAATCCGGTCAAGTATGCCCACATCGTGACCTCTACGACGCACAAGACCCTCCGCGGTCCCCGTGGCGGTATCATCCTGATAGGTAAGGACTTCGACAATCCCTGGGGCATTACCACCCCGAAGGGCGTCGTCAAGAAGATGTCCCAGATCATCGATTCCGCCGTCTTCCCCGGCATCCAGGGCGGACCGCTGGAGCATGTCATCGCCGCCAAGGCCGTCGCCTTCTACGAGGCCATGCAGCCCGAGTACGTCGCCTACCAGAAGCAGGTCCGCGCCAATGCGCAGACCATGGCCCAGGCCTTCATGGACAAGGGCTACAAGGTCGTCTCCGGCGGCACGGACAACCACCTGATGCTCATCGACCTCCGCACCAAGTTCCCGGAGGTCACCGGCAAGATGGCGGAGCGCGAACTGGTCCGGGCGGACATCACCATCAACAAGAACATGGTCCCCTTCGACACCCGCTCCCCGTTCCAGACCTCCGGCGTACGCATCGGCACCCCGGCCGTCACCTCGCGCGGCTTCGTGGAGAAGGACATGCTCGACATCGTCGAACTGATCGACACGGTCCTCTGCGCCGTCGCGAAATACGCGGCCGACCTCACGGACCCGGCCTACCTCGCCGTCCTCGACCAGGTCCGCCACAAGGTCCACATGCTGACTTCCGGCCGTCCGCTGAACAGGTATTAGCGCGGCGGACAGCGAACGATAAAGGCGACCGGTTCATCTCCCGGCCGCCTTTCTTATGGACGATGCTTTCTCAGCGCGTTTCGACCGGCCTGCTCCGCCGGTGGGGGATGAAGCATTTCCGGGCGGGATCGCGGCCCTGGACGACGTAAAGGGGTTTGCCGCGGTACCCGGAATGAAATTGGAAACGGGGTGCACCGTCGACCAGGCCGGCGATGGGGCCGGAACGGAGCGCATTGACAATCAGGCCGATGCGGAGGTCGGGGAAGGAGGTCAGCATGGCATAGTCGCCGTTGCTGTCGCCCGCGACGAGGGCGGGTCCTTTACCGCCGTGGAGCGGCGCGATGCAGCTGCGGATGCACTCCACCTTGCCGCTGCGGTAGGGTTGGACATAACTGCTGTCGCCGACGGCGAGCAGGGATCCGTCCGCGTGGGTGGAAAGCCGGATGCCGAAGACGTCATCCGGGTCCATGCCGAGTCCATAACGGGGGTCACAGGCCATCGCCTCTACGACGGCTTCTGGCGAGGCGGAGCAGATGTACACGTCGAAACCGTTGTCCCTGAGGGCCTTGTAGAGCGTGCGCATCTCTCCGGGCAGGGCGAGTCCCTTGGACGGGAAGACCGTGACCGTGCCGTCCGGGGATGTCCATTCCTCCTTCCGGATGCTTTCCTGCCCGAGCCAGTAGTCCACGGAGGTGCGGGTCAGCGCCGCCACTTCGTCCGGCTGCATCCCGTCGAGCAGCGTGGCGATCCAGATGCAGCCGAAGGGGGAGTCCGGCCCGATCCCGTCCGTCCCGGCGGAGAGATACCACAGTTTGGCGCGGAAATCGAGGTATTCGGGGGCCTGGTGCATCTGCTCGAGGTTCAGGAAACGGCAGAGGACGGCATAGTCGCGGCTCAGGTCCGTCGCAAGTGAACGCGGCGTCAGGCCGTGGCCGAAGTCCGCGTCGAGGTCCGGCAGCGTCGCGGTCAGCACCTCGTAGAACCGCTCGGGCGGAATCGCGAACGCGCGGTGCTCGATCTGGTAGATGAGGAGCGTCTGCGCGATATCGCCGAGGACGGTCGTGTTGTCGTAGTCGAAGACCGCATACGGCTTGCACGCGGGATCATAATCCCCGGAAGCGATGCCTTCGCGGGCGATCAGTCCGTCCAGCGCCCGCCGGACGCCGGGCGCCCAGTCCCCGTCCGCGGGCAGTATCCCTTCCCGCTGGCATCCGCTGAGTGCGAGGAGGGCGGCCGTAAGGCCGTAAAGGATCCGTTTGAACATGTCAATTGTGGCGATAAGCGGGATCCGCGGGGTCATAGCACCCGTGGATGCAGAAATCTTGGTCGTTGGGGAGCCCCTGCTTTCCGGCGCCTTCCTTCATGAGCGGGACGAGTTCCTGGAAATAATCGGTATAGACGCTCCGGGGCAGGGATGCATGCCGGTGGCACACCGAGGCGGCCATGCCCACGACCTCGCCCATCATCCCGCAGGTGCGGATGACGCGGACCGAGCCCAGGGCCACGTGCGTGCAGCTGATGTCGCGGCCGGCCATGAACAGGTTGGCGATATTCCGGCTGTACAGGCAACGGTAGGGGATGGGATAGGGCGCGAAGTATTTGTGCCGGGCGACGGTCTTGAAGGGCCTTCCGGGAAACTGGCTGGCGTTGAGGCTGTCCGCTTCATGCAGGTCGATGCCCCAGGAAGCCGAACAGGTGCCGTCCGGATGCGGCACGGCATCGACGAGGTCGTTTTCCGTCAGGATATAATCCCCCGTCAGGCGGCGGGATTCCCGCTTGCCGGTGATATAGGCCACCCAGTCCAGCGAGCGGTTGCGGAAGCGCGCGGAGTCCCGGTCGTGGTTCTTCAGGAAGGACCAGTTGGAATAGACGGCGAGCAGGCCGAAATCCCGGATCCGCTCGACCTCCGTGACCATGTCCCTGTCCAGTCCGGTCTCCCAGTCCCACTTGCTGCTGGTGGCGCGGATAACGCTTTCTTCCGTGAAATCCAGGCCATAGGAGAATTCCGGGAAGGCGGCCGGACCGTCTTCCTCTTTCGTGTTCCAGAGCAGGGACGCTCCAAGGTGCTTGTCATCAGCCGTTTCCGGGGCCATGGACTCGCCGTGCTCGCTCCGGGCCTCGCGACCGACGCGGAAATCGGCGCCGGCGAGCGCGCCCAGCGAGCCGTCGCCCGTGCAGTCGGCGAAGAGCGGCGCTTCGAGGGAGATGAGTTCCCCGTTGGAGATGTGCCGGCAATGCACGCTCAGGATGCGGTCGGCGTCCATCGTCACCGCGCAGGCGTGGTACGGCATGAAGATGTCCACGCCTTCCTCCCGGAGGATCCCCTCTTTCCTGTCGTCCCCGAATTTCTCCGCGGCGTCGGCGTTGCTGCATTTCTTGTGGCCGAATTCCTTGATCAGGTTGCCGAGGTTCGGATACGGGTCCAGTTCGATGCGACCGCCCAGGTGAACCCGGATCTCGGCGCTGTTGTTGCCGCCGAGCACGGGCCGGTTGTTGACGATGGCGACCTTCAGTCCCTGCCGGGCGGCCGCGACCGCCGCGCAGATCCCGGAGATGCCGCCGCCCACGACGACGAAATCATAGGCCCCCCGGGAGCGGGGCTCGTCATACTGCGGATCCATCTCCAGGCGGAGTCTGTGCAGCCCTTCTCCGTCTGCGGGCAGGCGGATGCGCCGGCTCCGGCTCAGGCAGACGGCGTCGCAGCGGCCGTCGAACCCCGTCCGGTCCTGCAGGGAAAGCGTGACGGCGCTGTCTTCGGCGCGGAATGCGCCGGCGTATTGCCAGTGCCATTCGCCGCCCGTCGTGCCGCAGACCTTCCCCAGCGGCTGGCCGTCCACGGCCAGGGAGAAGGCTCCGGGACCTTCCTTGTCCGACCAGGGAGCCGTCCAGTTGCGGGTCAGGACCCAGGCGTGGTAACGGCCGGGGCGCGGAAGAACCACGCGGGTGGACGCGTCGTCCACCGGTACGCCGGCGCCGTGGGCCAGCATCCACGACGTGCCCCGCACGTCCATTCCCTGCTGGTCCACCACCCAGCCGCCGGGGTCGTCGAACGCCTCGGCTTCCAGGAAAACGGGTCCGCGGTCCCGGCAGCCCAGGACCAGGGGAAGGGAGAGGAGGAAATAGAAGAGTCTTCTCATGGGAACAAATATAGTGGATATTCCCGGAATACGGTTGGATTATTGGGCAGAAATGAGTACATTTGTCAGATTTTTAACCCTAAAGAACAATCATAGTCAAAATATTAACTAAATCAGTCATTACAATGAAGGAAATCAAGAAGAGAGTCTATCGCTTCGGCGGCAAGCACGCGGAAGGCGACGGCAAAATGCGCGAGCTCCTCGGCGGCAAGGGTGCCAACCTCGCCGAGATGAACCTCCTCGGGATGCCCGTCCCGGCCGGTTTCACCATCACCACCGAGTGCTGCACCGAGTATTACCTGCTCGGCGGCGGTTATACCCCCGAACTCCGCAAGGATGTGGCGGAAGCCCTCAAGGCCACGGAGGAGATCATGGGCAAGAAGTTCGGCGACCCGAACGACCCGCTCCTCGTGAGCTGCCGCTCCGGCGCCCGCAGTTCCATGCCGGGCATGATGGACACAATCCTGAATATCGGCCTCTGCTCCAAGACCATCCCGGGCCTCATCGCCAAGACGCAGAACCCGCGTTTCGTCTATGACGCCTACCGCCGC
>JAEEGL011458184.1_pt1 | contig 10797 bp, 8 predicted proteins | sample 9134231 | NCBI WGS metagenome assembly JAEEGL01 (sample SAMN16246548, study PRJNA631951) | gut metagenome | biome: gut microbiome; feature: rumen; material: fiber-attached | host: Bos | place: Iran: Karaj | collected 2018-10
GGGGGTAATGTATTAAAATGGTCTTACGCATCTAAAGCGATTCCCATCCCGAAAGGAGCAGGACATGAGTAAAAAATTTGGTAAATTCCTCTTTGGAACCGCTGTTCTCGGAACAGCCGCTGCAGCTGCAGCATACTATTATTATCAGAAGAAGAATGAGGAGACCGTTGTATTAAATGAAGACGGCGAACCCGCAGAGGCTCCCAAGCGCACTTATACATCCCTTGACGATATCTCCGAAGTAGCTAAGAAGTTCACCGAATCAGCCAAGGAAACGGCCGGTAAGGTATCTAAGAGCGCCAAGGAAGCATATACCAAGGTTAAGGACAGATTCCAGGCTTCTGATGATCTTGATGACCTGTTCGAGGATCTCGAGGATGATGAAGATGAAGAGGACGATTTCACTCCCCTTTCGGAAACCGCCAAAGATGTAACCAAGACTGCTGATGAAGCAGACAAGACCGTAGAAGAATTCTTCGATGATTCCGATGCTGCCGAAGGAACATCCGAAGAAGTAAAGAAATAATCAAACAACTACAACTCCGATTTTGGTAGCAAAAAAACCTCATCTCCGCGTGGAGATGAGGTTTTTTCTATTCACAATTATATTTACTGCTTTATCTTGGCAAGCTCTTCCTTCAGTTCTCTTACCTTATCCTTCATTCTGGGCTTAGCGGAAGGTGAGGCAAGAATTCCGGATACCATCCTGCTGCAAGTAGCATAATCCTTAAGATGAAATGCAAGGTTTGCCAGGAGATAATCGAGGGTAACGGAGTCCATGCCGGCAATAGGTACATCTTCCGAACCTCTTGCCTCTATGAAGCCGTTATAAGCGTTTGAGTGATACTCTGCTTCCTGTTCGGTAAGAGTCTTGATAAGTTCGGTAAAATCTCCCTCTTCGTTCTCCAAAAACTCCCTGTAACTTCTGAGGAGCCATGCAGTCTTAAGGCAAATGAAGGCTTTTTCGCTGGCCTTTGCACGTTTTACAACCGCACAGGCAAGTGCTATCTTATATCTCTCCAAAGCCTGGTCAAAGCTGTATGTTTCTTCATTGTACTTGGTGAGAACAATGTTGGAGGTAATGTTTTCCTTGATAAGTCTTGCCTGGGTAGGAAGAACAGCTCCGTGATATCTTGAAAGAGTCGCATATCCGCAGGTCGGACACAGGACAACATCATATTTCTCGGCAACAAAACCGCCTTCGTAGACAAGACGAAGATCGAAATCCGGTTTCTTGATCTTGGCTTTACCCGTCTTCATGATCTTAGCAGTAAAATCATGATCGCAGACAGGGCATTTGAATGCCTTGTCATAGATAAAGTCGGTTTCTTTGAATTCGGGAACTTCGGGAGCTTTGTTTTCCTGTTTGGAAGGAGCTTCCTTCTTTTCCTTACCGAATATATCAATATTTTCAAGATTGCCTAATCCGAGGCTCTCAAGACCCGATAAAAGACCTGCCATTTCTTTCCTCCGATAATAAATAAAGGACCCTCAAAACAGCATAACTTATTTTGCGGGAAGAGTAAATGAACTCTTGAGTCCTACTATACGGTTGAAAACAAGGTGATCCTCGGTGGAATCCTTGCAATCTACCGTGAAAAATCCGTTTCTTACGAACTGGAATCTGTCAAATGCCTTAGCCCCCTTAAACGCAGGCTCAAGCTTACAATTCTTGCAAACCTTAAGAGAGTTGGGATTGAGGTTGATATTGCCTTCCTCGTCGTATACACCCTTCTCTTCATCTACAAGATTCTCATAGAGTCTTACGTCGGCATCGATAGCACCCATAGCAGGTACCCAGTGAATGGTGCCCTTGACCTTACGACCGTCGGGTGAATCACCGCCCTTGGTCTCGGGATCGTAGGTACAATGTACGACAGTAACATTTCCGTTCGCATCTTTTTCACAAGAAACAGCTGTTACGTAATAAGCATTCATGAGTCTGACTTCATTTCCGGGGAAAAGTCTGAAATACTTCTTGGGAGGCTCTTCCATAAAGTCATCTCTCTCGATATAAAGCTCTTTTCCGAAGGGAATGGTTCTGGTGCCGAGAGATTCGTTCTCGGGGTTATTGGAAGCGGTGACTTCCTCAACCTGACCTTCGGGATAATTGTCGATGACCAGCTTGATGGGATCGAGAATAGCCATATATCTGGGAGCATCTGCCTTCAGATCTTCTCTGATGCAATATTCGAGGGCTGCATAGTCTGCAGAAGCCTGGGACTTGGATATACCGCAGAGTTCTACGAACTTTCTGATGGATGAAGGGGTAAATCCTCTTCTCCTGAGAGCTGCGATGGATACAAGTCTGGGATCGTCCCATCCGTCTACGGTTCCGTTCTCTACCAGTTTCTTGATATATCTCTTACCGGTAACGACATTGGTGAGATACATCTTGGCAAACTCAATCTGTCTGGGAGGATTGGGATACTCAAGCTCCTTAACAACCCAGTCATAAAGAGGTCTGTGATCTTCAAATTCAAGCGTGCAAAGTGAGTGGGTGATTCCCTCTTCCGCATCCTCAATGGGATGAGCGAAATCATACATGGGATAAATGCACCACTTATCTCCGGTTCTGTGATGAGCCATATGGGCTACACGATAGATGACCGGGTCTCTCATATTGATATTGGGAGAAGCCATATCGATCTTAGCTCTTAAGGTCTTCTCTCCATCGGCAAATTTGCCTTCTTTCATCTCCTCGAAGAGTTTAAGGTTCTCTTCTACGGATCTGTTTCTTCCGGGATCGTCCTTACCGGGGGTGTCGAAAGTACCTCTGTACTCTCTAACCTCATCAGCGGTCAGATCGGAAATATAAGCCTTACCCTTTTTGATAAGCTTGATTGCTCCCTCGTACATCTTATCGAAATAATCGGATGCGAAGAAGAGTCTGTCCTCCCAATCGGCACCGAGCCATGCAACGTCAGCCTTGATTGACTCTACGAACTCGGTCTTCTCTTTGGTAGGATTGGTATCATCAAATCTGAGATTGAACTTTCCGCCGTACTCTTTGGCCATGCCGGAATTGAGGATTATGCTCTTGGCATGTCCAATATGAAGATAACCGTTGGGCTCGGGAGGGAATCTGGTCACTACATGATCAAATCTTCCCTTCTCGAGATCGGCGTCAATCTCATTTTCTATAAAATGTTTTGAACGTCCTTCAATATCACCCATTATATAACTCCTGATATTAATGATGGAAAAGTCTGATTCCGGTGAAGCACATAACCATATCGTACTTGTCGCATGCCTCGATGACTACGTCATCTCTCTTGGATCCGCCGGGCTGAGCGATGTACTTAACTCCGCTCTTGCGTGCTCTCTCTACATTGTCAGCGAAGGGGAAGAATGCATCGGAGCCACAAATAACATCTGTATTTTTAGCAAGCCATGCCTTCTTTTCCTCTCTGGTGAATACGGGAGGCTTCTCAGCGAAGATGGTCTGCCATGTTCCCTCGGCAAGTACGTCTTCGTACTCATCTCCGATGTAGAGATCGATGGCATTGTCACGGTCTGCTCTCTTAATGGTGTCAAGGAACTTAAGTCCGAGTACCTGAGGGCTCTGACGAAGGAACCAGTTGTCTGCCTTGCTGCCCGCAAGTCTGGTGCAGTGAATTCTGGACTGCTGTCCTGCGCCGATACCGATTGCCTGTCCGTCCTTTACATAACATACGGAATTTGACTGAGTATACTTAAGAACAATGAGTGAAACCTTCATATCTGCAAGTACATCATCAGGAATGTTCTTATTCTTGGTTACAACATTTCCGGGAAGAACCTCATCAGCGTTAAGCTCGTTTCTGCCCTGCTCGAAGGTAATTCCGTATACCTGCTTCTTCTCGATCTCTGCAGGCTTGTAATTCTCATCGATCTGGATGATGTTGTAATTGCCGCTCTTCTTACCCTTGAGAATCTCAAGAGCCTCGGGCTCATATCCGGGAGCGATAACGCCGTCGGATACCTCGGGCTTGATGAGCATTGCGGTGCTTACGTCACATATATCGGAAAGAGCGATGAAGTCTCCGAAGGAGCTCATTCTGTCCGCACCTCTCGCTCTCGCATATGCACATGCAAGGGGGCTGAGCTCAGCCTTCTCATCTACCCAGTAAATCTTCTTAAGAGTATCGGAAAGAGGACGACCGATAGCCGCACCTGCAGGTGATACGTGCTTAAAAGAGGTTGCTGCGGGAAGACCGGTAGCCTGCTTTAACTCCTTAACAAGCTGCCATCCGTTGAAAGCATCCAGGAAGTTAATGTATCCGGGCTTACCGTTAAGAACAGTAACAGGGAGATCACTTCCATCCTCCATAAAGATCCTTGAGGGCTTCTGATTAGGGTTGCATCCGTACTTAAGCTGAATCTCGCTCATTCTTTCATACTCGCCTTAAAAAGGCGTCCTTTCTGTAAAAACTAAACTACGTACTACGAAACTTGATTATATCATAAGAAAGCCCGTCCTAAAAGAGCAAAGGAGCGGTTCTCATCATCTCTGTTCCGTAATATGCTCATCGAATCCGCAATCCAGAGGAACGACTATTCGGGTCTCCACACCCCTGTTTCCGGGTACCGCATAATACCTTCCGCCATACTTTTTCTTCAAAGGACGGCACTTTTCAAAAAAGATATAATTCATGTCTGCGGGAAAAGCCTCATTACGGATCACCGCATTTGCGATTCTCTGCTGGAACTCTTCTTCATGAAACAAAGAACTTAACGCCCTTGCGTTTTCTTTTATCTTGGATTCCCTTGCGGCATCAGCTACCATTTCATCTCTGCTACGCATTTTTGCTGTCTTAAAACCATATTCGTTTCGTATCGACATGGCCGCAGCAGATGCAGTGCCTCGGTTTAACAACTCGTAACCTTCCACAAACAGGTATCCGGAATGAACTTCATGGGTATTCTTGTCGGAAAGACTTAATTCCTGAAGGAAAGAAGCATTAAGAGCAAGGTTAAATCTGTTCTTTTTACTCATATGAGTGAAATAAGCTATGGAAAAAGCTACACCGGCGAGCCATATAAGAGGCCAGACGGGAGTATCTCCCTCCCCAAACAATTCTACGGTCATCACCTTCGTTTTGGTGCTGATAACCGCCATAACGGTAGGGTAAACAAAAAACCAGAGAACACATATAATCGATAATATCTTATCGATTGCCTCGCCTTTCTTCTCACTCATATCAGGTCCCATAAAGGATCTTACATATGAAATGTCATACTGCGCACGGACTGAAGGGTCTAACATAAATTACCACACTTTCTAAAACTGTTTACTTAATATATTCTTTGAAAAACCTGCACTCATCGTCATTACACTTCTTAGCTTCGGGAAGCCGCACATTGCAATGGAATACATGGTGAAGCGGATTCTTCTCATTTCCGTAGAATCTGTAGCAGAAGGGAACACCGTTTGCGGTAAAGGCTTCTACTATATACTTCGCCTGATCTTTGATGAAGTCTCCGGGACAGGTCATAACAAAGGCGGGCGGAAATTTGGATGTTACGAATTTATCCCCGCTTACAAGTTCCATCTCCTTCTTGGTTCCGCGCTTCGGAAGCAAGTCCTTAATAAGGAACTTCGCATTCGGATCAAGATCTGTGTCTTTGCCCAGATCGTATTTGCCGCAATTAAGTGCAACGGCATTCAGATGCATTCCCTTTGGAAGCGAAAGCCCGGCTTTAGGGAACTGCGCCTTGAAAGCTTTGCGGCAATCGGGGTTTGTCATCAGATCCGAGAATACAGTCAGAAGATGTGCACCCGCGGAATCTCCCACTGCAAAAATATTATCAAGATCAAATCCGTACTCCGCCTCGTGAGCATAGATGAATTTAAAAGCAAGACAGATGTCTTCGAGGGCTGCAGGATATTTATATTCGGGAGCAAGTCTGTAAGACAGATTCACAACGGCAAAGCCGCGTCCCGCAAGACTCATTCCATAGAACTGATATACATCCTTATCTCCGTAAACCCATGCACCGCCATGGATAATGGCAATCACAGGCAGTTTTCCCTCTGCTTTCTTAGGGCGGTATACGTCAAGCAGATTCCATTCAGGATGAGGACCGTAAGATATGTTATCAAAGCGTACTATGCCTGCAGGAGTTTTAAGTCCTGCGTCCCTCTGACGATCGGAGTCACCGAATGCTTTACGGATAAAATCGCTGTACTGTGACATATATGGCCCTCCTTATGATATGTTATGTGAGCAAAAAGGGACGGCTGCACCTTCTGCGGCGTACCGTCCCCATTGACACAGTTAATTATTCATTTGCGTTGATGATCCTTGACTCGGCAACACCGGTCTCGATATCAATAAATCTTACGAAGAGCGATACTCTGTTATCACGGTTAAGCGAATCCCAGATCAGGAGTGAGAAATCATCAATGTCGCCGGAGATCTTAACGCGCTCGGGTTCTCCTTCAAAGCTGGGAAGAGGATTGCCGTCATGCTTGTAGGTATGGATGAAGTGTCCCTCTCCCGCAACGGGCTTTCCGTATGAGTAAGTGCAGTGGATAGGTCTTTCCTCGGTTCCATCCTCGCTCTTGATGATGGACATCTGATAATCATAATTTCCCGCATGCACATTAAGAACCGCAGATATCCTGGGTGTGAAGTTGGGAGCGTCGGGCTCGAATGTACGGCTTCTTAATGACTGCTCAAAAGTGAATCCCTTATCAAGTCCGTTTCTTACGGTATCGGTCTGATCTCCGTTTGTAACGATGGTGGTATGTCCGTCAACTCTTACGGGATGATAGATGATAAGGCTGGGATCGCTGAGCTTAGCCTCATCAAAAGGTCTTGTCTCGATTCCGTTATCTTCGGGAACTTCAACAAAGATTCTGTTTCTGCTGTTTACGCTTCTGCCCATAATGAAATATGCACATACGGCATACTTTCCGTCAGCGCTAAGGCCGGCTACGATTCCTCTGCCGGGATATGAATTTTCTCTCAAGCTTGATTCCAGTGACATATTATCCTCCTATAGATCAATTGCCTTTTGTTGCTGTTACGTACTTTTTTTCAAATTCCTGTCTGACAAGCGGCTTATCGAAATAATATCCCTGGATGTATTTGATCTTCATTCCGTCAAGCTTATCAAGCTGGTCTTTGTTCTCTATACCTTCGACACATATCTTGACCCCTATGGTCTCGGCAAGTTCCGCAACCATCCTTACAAAGGACTGTGCGTATGCATCCGTGTCAAGATCTCTTACAAAACTCTGATCGACTTTGATTATGTCGAATGGTATCTCCCTGATGTGATTGAGCGATGAATAACCCGTTCCGAAATCATCCAGCGCTATTGTACAGCCAAGTGCCTTGATCCTGGTCAGGATCTCGATCATCCTGGGCATGTCGTTTATCGCAAGAGACTCAGTAACTTCAAGGCACAGGTGCTTAGGATCAATCCCGGTCCTGCGGATAGTCTCTTCGACCGACTCAACTATATCATTCTGAAGGAGCTGAACTACCGAGAGGTTAACATTGACCTTGTAATCCAGTCCGTATTTCTCATTCCATACTTTACAGTTCTCGCATGCCTTTTCAAGAACATGACCGCCGATGGGATTGATAAGTCCGAGGTATTCGGCAAGGGGGATGAAATCAGAGGGAGAGATAAATCCCATCTTATTACTGTTCCATCTCACCAGTGCTTCGGCGCCCGCACATACAGGCTCACCGTTTTCCACATCGATAATGGGCTGATAATAAACCTCGAATTCCCTGTATCCCGTGGAGGAAGCATCTCTCATGTTCTTCTCCATGTCAAGACGTCTGCCGGAATAGGTTTCCTGATCGTCGGTGTATTCGGTAACACGGTTCTTACCAGACTTCTTGGAAGAGTACATGGCAATATCGGCTTTTTTGAGAAGATCCAGAACGTTATCTCCGTAATCGGGGAACGTAACAGTTCCGATACTTGCGGTGCAATAGTACTCTATCTCTTTAATGATCCAGGGAGATGAGAATACATTCACAATTCCCTCTTTGATATCTTCGAAACGTTCATATGCGGAAGGCGGGAGCAGAACAACGAATTCATCGCCGCCCATACGATAGCAGTAATTTTCTACCCCTGTTATCTTCTGAAGCGAACCGGAGATTTCCTTGAGAAGAACATCTCCGTACTGGTGTCCGAGACCGTCATTGATGTGTTTGAAGTCATCCAGGTCTATGAATATTACAGCTCCGCTCTTACCGGAAAGTCTTGCCTCATCAACAAGTCTTGCAAGATCCTTCTCACAGCACATGCGGTTGTAAAGACCGGTAAGGAAATCGGTAAACGCCTGCTGCTCAATCTTGCGCTGATATAATCTCCTGTCGGTTACATCATAGAGCGAATGAAGCATGGCGGCGGATCCGTCAACCCATTCGACCCTCTTGTACATAAGATCGAACCATCTTCCGGATGCGGGATAATATATCTCAAAGGATCCGTTTACGGGATTGGTAAAGTCGCCCCTTGATATGATATTTCTCAGATCGCCGTCCTGCCAGTCTGCACCGAATGTATCTATGTGCATTCTGTTTGCAAACAGAACTTTACCGGTGGATTCCTGAGTCAGATATACGCAGCATCCCACATTGTCGAGAATCTCGGTAACGGATCCGGAATATCTGGAGATGGTGCCGTACATGAGCCTTGCCTGAATGATGCTCTGCATGATCCTGACCGCATCACCCGCAAATCTGATCTCATCCATATCCCAGTTATGACGGTGTGATCTGTGGACAAATACCGATACAAAAGTTCCCTCGCCGTTTTCACGGACCAAAAGAGGGAAAAACATAAATGCCTTGATTCCGTATTTTCCGGTGTTATATAGTCCGGGCTGCTTATCAAGTGCCTCGGAAGATATGATCAAAGGACTGTCACTTTCAGGAATGTCTCCGACCGAAAATTCAAAAACAGAATCAAAACCCGTAGTTGAAACCGGCGCGTCATATCTGGCAACCGTATCGGTTCCTTTCTCACCGAGTCTGAATACTCCGGCAAACTCAACACCAAGGAAAGCTGAAGTAAGGCTCACCCATTTGCGGAAGACAGCTTCAATGCCTTCATCCGAATCAAGAAGTTCCAGAATATTCTTGGTGGTCTCCAGGATCCTGATGGAAGAAGCTTCTCCGTCACCGCTGTAATAACGGTCGGGATCGGTTATTTCGTCGGGAGTTGTTCTGAGATAGCTCTCGGTGGTAGCCTTCATGAAATCAAGGAACTGAGAAAACTTATCGCTTCTGAAAGCACCGGGAGCAGCAACAAGGGCCGTCATGAACATGCGGCCGGCAGGCTTGATACTTACGACACCGACACGGATCATACCGTCTTCGCTGTCTTCTATGCTCTGAATACAGATGTCTTCCGGCGAATCGTCCCGGACATTGTCGATCATCTGATCAAGATATTCACTTCCGATAAGCTGGGAAATTGCGTTTCCTGAAATGTAGTCATTACTGATCCTGGACAAAGGAGTACGGTTTTTATCCAACATTACACCGCTGACTCCGACAAAGGAGCAGATCAGATTCTGGATCATCTGAAGTTTTTCCCTGTCAATTATCCTGACTCCGACCATAATAACCTCAAAAAACGTTTTATTGCGACAAAATCATACGGACATTATTGTATAAAATATACCATATTTGGGGGACAATTAAAAGAATATGCCATTGTGCAAAGCATAGAAAAAGCGGCGGATTTTCATCCGCCGCTTATGTAATCACACTAAAAACTTTATCACGCTAATACAGTGCATCAGCCGTCAACAGAATAGTTGGGAGCTTCCTTGGTGATGTGAATATCATGAGGATGGCTCTCCTTAAGGGATGCTGCAGAGATCTTAACGAATCTTCCGGTCTCTGTGAGGGTGGGAAGATTTGCAGCTCCGCAATAACCCATTCCTGCTCTTAAGCCGCCGAGGAGCTGGAATACAGTATCCTCAACAAGTCCCTTGTATGCGACTCTTCCTTCAACACCTTCGGGAACGAGCTTCTTGGCATTTTCCTGGAAATATCTGTCCTTGCTGCCGTTTTCCATGGCTGCGATGGATCCCATTCCACGATATACCTTGTATTTTCTTCCCTGATAAAGCTCGAATTCTCCGGGGCTCTCCTCGCATCCTGCGAAGATGGATCCCATCATACATACGCTTCCGCCGGCTGCAAGTGCCTTGGTAACGTCTCCGGAATACTTGATACCGCCGTCAGCGATAATGGGAATACCGTACTCTTTGGCAACCGCATAGCAGTTCATGATAGCGGTAATCTGAGGAACACCGATACCTGCAACTACTCTGGTAGTACAGATGGATCCGGGTCCGATACCAACCTTGATGGCATCAGCGCCTGCTTCGATAAGAGCTTTGGTAGCTTCGCCTGTAGCGACGTTACCTGCAATAACCTGAAGATCGGGATATTTTTCTTTGATCATCTTAACGCAGTTGATAACGTTAAGAGAATGTCCGTGAGCAGAATCAAGAACAATGACGTCTACCTTGGCTTCTACCAGTGCAGCTACTCTGTCGAGAACATTTGCTGTGATTCCTACGCCTGCTCCGCACAGAAGTCTGCCCTGCTCATCCTTGGCAGCATTGGGATATTTGATGGTCTTTTCGATATCCTTAATGGTTATCAGACCCTTGAGATTGTAATCATCATCTACGATGGGGAGCTTTTCTTTTCTTGCTTTTCCGAGGATCTCTTTTGCTTCCTCAAGAGTAACTCCCTCTTTGGCAGTGACAAGGTTCTCGCTTGTCATGCACTCTTTTATCTTCTTGGAATAGTCAGTTTCGAA
>JAEEGL012684282.1_pt1 | contig 10797 bp, 5 predicted proteins | sample 9134231 | NCBI WGS metagenome assembly JAEEGL01 (sample SAMN16246548, study PRJNA631951) | gut metagenome | biome: gut microbiome; feature: rumen; material: fiber-attached | host: Bos | place: Iran: Karaj | collected 2018-10
GGCCAGGTCTGTAAGATTTCTTTTGCGCGTTCTTTTGGAACTCCCATAAGCTGGAGAACTGTTGCAGCGTTCTGAGCGTTTAATTTCATGTGTTCGCCAGGAACAAGCAGGCTGTCAAAATCAACTGAATACTGAGTCTGCTTGTTGTAGCGGATTACAGTTGCACGACTTTCTCGGGCAAAAAGGTCTCCCCAGGTTCCGCCGCATGCAGGTCCAGTTCCCGGTTCATCTTCTCCCGCATCAAAAATTGAATAATTGCCTGCATCCTGGTCTGCGTAAATCAAACGCTTGTCTGCAACATAATCTTCCATATTGCCGTACCAGTTCTGGTGATCCGGGACAATTTTTGTAATAACTGCAATGTGAGGTTTAAGAACTCCACGTCCGCGCAAGTCTGCAAGCTGCCAGGAAGAAAACTCAATAACAACCGGAGTATCAGAACTTACCTGGTCAAAAAAAGTGAGGGGACTTACAGTGATGTTTCCGCCAAGAAATGCTGTAAAACCGGCCTGCTGAAGTCCATAATATATTGCGCTTACTGTAGAAGATTTTCCCTTGCTGCCTGTTACTGCAATAACAGGACAGTCTGTAAAGCGCAGGAAAATGCTCAGGTCTGTTTCTATTGCTTTTGCAGCAGCCAGATATTTATTTCCTTCATATTTTACACCGGGATTTTTAATGACACAGTCTGCATTTTCAAAATCGGCAAGGTCATGGCCACCAAGATGATAGGTCAGACGGGTGTGGTCCAATGTGTCGTCGCTGTTCAAACGTTCAATTGTTGGAGCCAGTTGTTCTTCACTTTTCATGTCGGTAACAATTACATAAGCGCCGTGCTGCAAAAAGAAACGTGCCGCAGCCTCGCCGCCACCATTGAGCCCAAGCCCCATAATTGTGACGTGCTTATCTTTTATATCATCAATAGATTTGAACGGACATTGTTTTGAATATGAATGGAATATCATAACGGCACTCCTTACAAAAAAAAAGGCCTTCCTCGCGGAAGACCAGTCTGCCGGGAACCAGAATCGAACTGGCACGTCGGTTGCCCGACACAGGATTTTAAGTCCTGGGCGTCTACCAATTCCGCCATCCCGGCAACAAATTTATACTATCGCAAATCGGGGAATTTTTCAAGATGGATTGCCACGTCGCTGCGCTCCTCGCAATGACCGTCATTGCGAGCGAACCGAAGCAATCCAGACTAATGTTCCAGCTTTTTTATTCTATCCATTACCCGCTTTTTATCAGTAGTCCACTGTGGGGCAATCAGAGTTTTCTTTGGCGGGTCTCCTGTAAGACGATGAATAATCACCGAAGCTGGAATCAGCGGAAGCGCCTTTTTCAGCAGTTCAAAATATTCATCCATTTCAAGTACTTTAAACTTTCCAAGTTCATATTCTGCAGCAAGGTCAGTGTCTTTGAGAACATAAAGGCACATTATTTTAATACCATTCGTCCCCGCGTCAACTGCAGCCTTCACACTGTTCATCATGTCGGCTTCTGTTTCGCCGGGGAGTCCGAAAATTACGTGCGTTACAACATGAACTTTTGGTGCCACCTTGTGTATCCGTGCAACCGCATCAAAATAAACGTCATTTGAAAAACCACGCCTTATGTAGTCTGCAGATTTTTCATTTGACGTCTGAAATCCAAGCTCCAACTGAACAAAATGTTCCCTGCTTATTCGAGCAAGCTCCTGTAAGACATCATCCCTAAGACAGTCAGGCCGCGTCCCCAATGCAAGGCCTTTTATTCCTTCATACGAAAGCGCTTTATGCCATTTTTCAGAAAGTTCATTCAGGTCACCGTATGTATTTGTAAAGTTTTGAAAATATGCAATGAAGGTGTCGGCCCCTTTGAATCGGGCAGGGACAATTTGAGCAGTCGTATCAAACGGCACTGTAAATTCTCCCGACCCGCTCTGACTGCAAAAAATACATCCTCTCGTTCCCTTTGTGCCGTCACGGGTAGGGCAAGTGCAGCCCGCATCAAAAGTGAGCTTGTAAACTTTAGTTCCAAAGAGATTTTTGTAATAGTCGCTTACCCAGGTATGCATTGCAAAATAATCTTATCACAATTATTGTCCACTCGCAAATAAATCACTATAATTGCCATATGTTCAAAAATTACCTTTGGATTTTCTTTATCTCGATGGTGCCTCTAATTGAGCTTCGTGGTGCCATTCCTGTTTCTCAAGCGCTTCAAATGCCAATCGTTTCTTCTTATATCGTTTGCATTATTGGCAACATGCTGCCCGTTCCCATCATTTATCTTTTTGCACGACGCTTTCTGGAATGGGGACAAGATAAAAAAGGTATTGGCAAAATCTGTCAGTTCTTTTTAGTAAAAGGTGCCGCAGCCGGAGAAAAAATGCAGGCCAAAGCAGGAAGGGGAATCTTCGTTGCACTCATGCTTTTTGTTGCAATCCCGCTTCCTGGAACAGGTGCATGGACCGGTACGCTTGGAGCAAGCCTTCTTGATATGAAATTCAAAGAAACAATCATAGCCGTAATGCTCGGCGTTTTGATAGCCGGACTCATAATGATGGCGGTTTCACTCGGCCTTTTTACTGCACTTTTTGCCGCAATAGGAAAATAAAATGTATCTTTTAGTTTTAAAACAACTCGTAATAATGATTATAATAACTCTGGCTGGTTATATTTTTGCACGCATTGCCAAGGTTACCGACGAACAGCAAAAGTTCATGAGCCGCCTGTTGCTTTATTTTATAAATCCGTTCCTGGTTCTCAACAGCTTTAATATGGAATTCAGCTGGCACAAATTCGGACAGCTGTGGTTTGCAGCATTCATAGCGCTCATCCTTCACGGAGTCATGATTCTGCTTGGCTTTCTTTCTTCCAAAGAAAAAATCGATCGTGTAGCAGTTGCTTTTACAAACTGCGGATTTGTAGGAATCCCGTTGATTCGCGGTGTATTCGGAGATGCAGGCGTTTTTTACCTCATGGGCTATCTCATAGTTTTTAACGTACTCATCTGGACTTACGGCTACTACCAGTTCTGCGGGGCAACAAACGTAAAAAAAATAATCACAAATCCAAATATAATTGCAGTTGCAATCGGGCTTGTCATGTTTTGTCTACCGTTCAAGCTGCCGGAACTCATTCAAAAACCAATCGTGATGATTGCCGACATAAACACCCCAATGGCCATGCTGCTGCTCGGAATCCTTTTTGCCCGATTTGAATTTGACCGTACTTACATCAAGCGCCTTGTAAAGACAATGCTTTTCCGTCTTGTAATTACATCAATCTGCAACCTCTGCGTAATCCTTCTTTTCTACAAGATTTTTGCAAATGTTCAGGACATCCAGATGATTCTCTTCGCAATTTACATCTGTTCCATGTGTCCGGTTGCAACAACCATTCCAGGCCTCGCCGTAGTTTTTGACCACGACAAATCCTTTGCAAGCCTCGTCGTTACAATTTCCAGTGTCTTCTGCATTTTGACAATTCCAAGCTTCGTTGCGCTGGCGGAATTTATTGTTGGCAAACTATAACTTCACCGCCTGCTTATGCTTTAAGAAAAACAACCAGCACTCAATTTTTTCTTCAGGCACCTTGAGCATGCGGCTGGCGGCTTTGCGGTAGCATTCCTGCTGGGCGCGATATTTTTCTGCATCAATTTCTGTATCTGATTTGTAATCAACTATTGTGTAAGTGCCGTCGGGGTTTTCAAAAATTAAATCGATTGAGCCGGTGAAAATGTAGCCGTCTAGCATCATGCGGAAAGCCCATTCGGCTCGGTAGAAACGGGCAGCTGACTTACACTCGTTGAGAGCTTTTCCTAAATCGCTTTGGGTAAACCATTCGCACATCGTTCTGCAGGAATCAAGTATCTGGTTCAAAATATCCTGATTGTCTGGAAGATTTTTCAGGAGCTTTGGTTCTGGCTGGTACTGGTCATAAGCCGTGCCTTTTGCCTGAGCTTCCAGAAAAGCATGAACAAGCGTTCCAAAATCGGCAGCTCCAAAAGAAGTGTTTGCAAGCAGGTCATCGGTTTCTTCAAATTTACTTCCGCTGTCACCGTCCTGAGCGCCGGCTGCAACATAATCTTTTTCCAAGGACGAAGGAGTTTTTCTGTTTGATTCAGGCCATTCATATTTTATGGCAGGCTCGGTTTCCTGATAAAATTTTCGTGCAAGCTCCAGTTGTTTTTCTTCCTGAGCAAGGCCTCCTGGTGCGTACAGCATACTCTTCATTTCTTGGCGTTCTACAGGAATGATATCTGCAAAAGCAAACGGCGCATTTAATTCGGGTTGGGCATTGTACCAGCGGACCATGTTTTCTATGAGGCGGAAGGAATCTTCCTTAGTGGCAGCATCTGTTTCTTCTTCCTTCCAACTGCCAACAATTTCTACAAGATTTTCAGCACGGGTAATTCCTACATAAATTACGCGGCGGAATTCTGCAAGCTCTTCCTGTGTTGCCCGTTCTTCCTGTCGTGCAAAGAAAAAGTTTTTTTCGCCATCCTGAGGTTTAATTGTAAGCCCAAATTCAGGATCAAAAAAGAACTGCGTGTCTTTAGTTTTCTTTGAAGCATTCGTACAACCGTATACAAAAACATAATCAAACTGAAGTCCCTTGCTTTTATGAATTGTCATTATGTTTACGGCATCACCTTTTTCGAGCGGGTAGGTGAGTTCATCAAAATTGATTTCGACATCATCACCAAAAGATGAAATTTCCTTATCTTTAATCTGACTCAACTGATCTGCAAACCATGCAATTCCTTTATCATTCTGATCTGTCTGGCGGGCAAGTTCAAAGAGCATGTCAAACTGTTCGGCGTAAAGACTCTTCCTGTAGCTGAGCATTGTTTCATAACGGTAGCCGCAGTCGTTCCATAAAATTTCAAGTGTCTTTGTAAGTGGACGACTTAATGTGAGCAGTCGCTGCTTTTCATAAAAATCCATTGCCGCCTGATATTTTTTGAGTTCTGCTTTGTTCTGCCATTCTTCAGGATTCTCTCCGGCAAGCAGAGCTTCTACACTTTCTTCATTGAGATTTGCAAAAGGTGAGGCAAGGTATCCTGCAAGTGAAATTGTATCTTCAGGATAAACGCAAAGCTGAATGAAATTATAAATGTCATTAATCGGTCCGTCCGAAAAAATGGAAGTGTTCATGTCCAGCGTGTACGGAATGTTGAAAATGTTAAGCCACTTTATCAGGTAGCGGCGGTCGCCTCGTCCACGGTCAAGAATAGCAAATTTTGAATAAGGATAATCCTGTCCTTTTTCTTCCATCTGTTTTTTGTAATCCCTGATTTTTTGTGCAATATGAATTGCAAGCTGATCTTTCGTGCCAAAGCATTTTTCAGTATCTAAGTTAGTTGCATCAAACAAACTGATTGAAAGCTTTTTGTTTTGTGTTTCCGTTATATCTGCTTCGGGAATTTCTTCCTGTGCAGCCGCATTATATTTAATTGCAGGAATGTTGTATTTTGCTTCAAACGCTTTATCCGTCTTGCTGTCAAAAATCAAATCGTAATCGCCGAATACATGATTAAAGGCTGCAAGCAGTTCGTTGTTGGAACGGTAGTTATAGTTCATTTGAAGCAGGCTGCCTTCACCGAGTTCTGTTTTAAGATTGTTGAAAACCGAAACATCTGCGTTGCGGAATTTATAGATCGATTGTTTTTCATCGCCAACGAAAAATAATTTTTGCTCGCCGTTCGCAAGAAGGAATAACAAATCCTTGTTCTTGGCGTTGTTATCCTGGAATTCATCAATCATTATTTTTTCGTAGGCGGCCTGTTCCTGAACCCTTATGTCTTCCTGTTCGTTCAAAATTTTAAGAGCCAGTTCTGAGATGTCTGCGAAGGTAAGATTTCCTGTCTGCCGTTTTGAATCATTTACGAGGCTTGTAAAATCATCAAACATTTTATAAAGATCTTGTACCTGCTCAAGCTGTGCAATGTATGAGCAAAGCGGCATTGCATCATCGACAAAAATTTCCATAAGAAGTTTTTTTGCAGACTGCAGTTCTTTTGTAAAACCACCACGCGGAAACTTTATTGTTTTTATCTGCTTGAGTTTTTCAAAAAGTTTTAAGGCTTCAACTTCAACTACCTCAAAAGAATCATGAGTTGACATTTCAACTTCACAAAGCATTTGATTAATTGCGAGAGCCTTTTCCGTGTATTCGTTGCTGCCTTTTGCTTCCAGCGCATCGTGGCAGGCATCTGAGAATGTATCAATTACTTCGCTTTTGCCAATCAAACTGTTCCATGCTTCAAGCAGCGCCTGCTTTTGACCGGGAAGTTTTGAAACAAAAAAATCAGCAGGATCTGCAAGTGTCGTATAATTACAAACTGCAGAAGCAAGAACATCGTATGCAAAATCTTCAAGCATTCTGGCTCGGGCAAAAGTCTGTACGCATTGTCTTTCTTTATTTGCAAATACAAAGGGGAGTGCAAGCTTTTTTATATCTTCAAAAGAGTCGCTTCCACCCGCAGTAAAATCAGGGCGTATTCCATATCGATTTGCGGCCTGCTTTACAATTGAATTACAGTAAGAGTCCAAAGTCTGAATATGTGCTTCAGAAAAATCTTCAAGTGCAGCAAGTGCACGCTTTTTTTCAAGTTCGGGCGTTGCCGGATTTTCTGCAAAAAAGTTGAGCGTTCCATAAATGCGTTCGTACATTTCGCCGGCTGCTTTTTTTGTAAAAGTAAGAGTGAGGATTTTTGAAGCGGGGATTCCCATAGACATTACAAGCCATGCAAAGCGTGTTGCAAGAACCTGAGTTTTTCCTGAGCCTGCTCCAGCTGCTACAATCGTGTTATCTGTTCTGAAGCAGACTGCTTTTTGTTTGCTGTCAAGTTTTCTTTCAAGAAGATCAAGGTATGCATATTCATTCGTGCTCATGTTTTGTGCGCTCATTTTGACCTCCCTGCAATCGTGTAGTTATACCGGCAGATAGATTTGTAATTACAGCCGCCGCAGTTTTCAAAGGAGTCTACCTGTTCCAAAGAGTAATCAGAATTTTTTACGGCAGTTGCAAAGTTCTCTGCATATTCTTCAAAAACTTTTATCGTGCTTTCATATTCGTCGGGAGTTTTTGAATATCTTCCGCTTCCAACAATTGTCCTGTGATTTTGACTTGTGTTTGCGTTGATTGCATAAAAAGCTGCCTGAGTTATTTCCTGAACTTCTTCATTTTCGCGCAGAAGTGTGATGTACATAGGCATCTGAAAGTCTCCAAGTTCGCCATCTTCCGTAGCAATTGCTTCTGAGGTTTTTGGCATTGCAGAAACGCTGTTTTTATAATCAATAATTGTCCATCCAAAGTCTTCTGAATTTTCGGCTCCGGAAACAAGAATGCAGTCGATTATACCTGTGTAGTTCCATTCGCGTTCGGGATTTTTTCCGCCGTACCATTTTTCTACACCCTTGATTTTATAACCGCCGTAGGTTTTGCAGAAGCCCTTAAGAAATTTTATTATGTTCTGAGTAATCTGATCAAGCTGGGTTTGGAGCATCTGAATTGTCAACGGGCTTTTGCTGAAGTCTTCATTTGGATTTGTAATTGCCTGTTGTGCAAATCCGAAAATCAGTTGTGTGAGTTCTTCTTCATTTTCAAAGGTGTCATCTACCGGTTTCGGCAACGGCTGATTTTTTTCCATCAGATATTTGCCATAAAGCTCCATAATCTTATGATAGATTTTTCCCATGTCAAAGGTGCCGATGAGGGCAGTTGAAAGACTGTCTGGTTCAAGCTTGAGTACTCTGTTAAAAATCCATTTGCGGGGGCACGGAAAAAAGGCTTTCATGTCTGACTGAGAAATCGTGATTTTTGCCTGGTCCGCCTGATCTGCAGCAAGATGTTTGTTTCTGTTTTGAACAAGGTATTCGTTGATTTTATCTTTGAGCGCCTGAGGAATTTGATATTCGTGTTCGCCGTTTCTGTTGTGATTAAAACTGTCCCAGCGTGTAAATTGATTTTTTTGTGCTTGGGAAAATGCCGCGTGGTGGTTGAACCTGTTTAGAAACCATCTTTTTTCATTTTCAATAAAATCACTCTTTTCAAGCTCGTTCAAGACTTCGGAAAATTTTTCTTCTTTCTTTGCATCAAGATAAGTGTGTGCAATTGCAAAGCCTGCAAAAGTGTCTTCGGCACAGGAGAACATTGGCAGCCTGTCGTTGCCCGATTTTGCATAAAGGCGGATAAATGCTTTTGATGCATTGAACCTTTTGTCTTCGTCGGTTAGCTTAAGCAAACCGCGCTTGCCTGCATTAAGGAATGAAAGTCTTTTAAAAGGCAGTTCAAGATTATTCTGGCTTGAATCAATTACAAACTGATATTTAAAAGCAGCTGCCGCCGAAAGCTTGTACGGGAATACGGAAATTCCCACAGCACTGTTTTGAGGAGTATAAGTTTTTTTGCTGAGCTCGTTGAGGAAGAATGAATAAGGAGAATCAACAGTAAGGCCCATAGGTTCACAGTATTTTTTTTCTATGGAAATAAGGGCGTTCAGTTCCGTTATACAACGGCTTATGATTTTATCTGCAGTTTCAGAAAAATCCGAAGCTTCAAGATAGCGTGTTTTAAAAGCCATCCATGCAATGTGAATTGCCGCAAACGTATTACTTTGACAGATTGAAGTAATGTCTTTTCTTAACTGGCTGTAAAAAGTGTATTCCCGTTCATCGTGATTAATTTTTGAAAGCGCTTCCTTCCAGATGTCAATTTTCTGTCCGCCGGAAGTTTCGTAACTGCATATGCAGCGCATTCTCTGTCCTTCGCGGATGAGGTTTTCTTTTACTTCATCAAAATCTTTTTTCCATGGAATGTAATTATCAAGCAGCAAAGCTCGCACGCTTGCATAAGAAAAATCAGAACTATAGCAGTCAAGAATTTCATTAAAAATATTTCCGGCGCAGTTTGAAGTAAGAGGAAATCCCGCACGGATTACAAAAGGTACGCAGTAATTTGAAAGCTCTCGTTCAAGATACGGACGATATGTTTCTAAGTCGGGAATGCTGAGTGTAATGTCCGTCCAAGTTGCTTTGCCATCTGCCACCAGCTTGCGCATTGCAAGAATTGTCATTCGAAGCTCTTTTCGCGAGTCGCTGTATTTTATGCAGGCAGGGTGGGGTGGTTCTTCTTCGGGCATTGTCACAAGCGTGATTGCCGGACACTTGTTAAAAACTTCGATGTAGTCTGCAAAGTCTTCAAGCGTTTCGGGATAAATTATCATGACTTTGTTTTGGGTTGCAGCAAAATCCGGTACAGCCCACGCCGGTTCAAAAAAGTTGTTTTCCTGCAAAAAGTTATTGTATTCGCTGTATAAAATTTCAAAATCGGAATCTTCTTCATCGGGAGTAGCCGTGCCGGTGTTTTTAGCCTTTTCCATTAAATCATGCCAAAGCTTAAGCGAAGGAATGATTTTTGCAATCCAGTCTGTAAAAGATCCCGCAGTTTCTGCATATTCCGGATTTATGATTTTCTTAAAAAACTTTTCTTCTGCATTGCGCCGAATCAAATTGCTCACAAAAATTTTTCGCAGCAGCGAAGGAATAACATTCTTATCTGCCTGTTCAGCCGAAGCATACTGCCCCTTAAACTTATCCCAAGAAATAAACCTCTCCAACGGAACCGCCGCCACGCCGGATTCTTCCTCATGACAAACGCACCAATCCACCCAAGAGTTCATAACAACATCAGTCGAAAACACAAAAAGCACATGCTCGTCTTTCAAATATTCCGTGAATAAAGATTGTAAGTTTTCCGGGGAAACAGAAATGCGGTTATTCATTGATGTAATTATAACATATAAAACTTAAAAAAATGCAATTATTTTTTTGAATGACATATTTCCTTAAAATCGCTATAATCACCTCATTATGTTTAAACCAGAGCTTCTTAATTCACTGAAAACTTATAATACTAAGACATTTGTTAGCGACCTCATTGCCGGCGTGATTGTTGGAATTGTTGCGTTGCCGCTGGCTATTGCGTTTGCCATTGCTTCGGGAGTAAATCCTGCGGCAGGACTTTTTACTGCTATTATTGCAGGCTTTTGTATTTCGGCACTTGGTGGAAGCCGCGTGCAGATTGGTGGCCCGACTGGTGCTTTTGCGGTTATCGTTTATGGCGTAGTTGCACAGTACGGACTTGGAGGTCTTGCTACAGCAACAATGATGGCCGGAATTATCCTTATTCTTCTTGGCGCATTCAAAATGGGTGGTCTTGTAAAGTTTATCCCATATACAATCGTAACAGGCTTTACTGCCGGTATTGCAGTAACTATTGCCGCTGGTCAGCTTGGTGATTTTTTTGGACTTCGCCCTGATTTTTCATCACCAATGCTCATTCTTGGCGAAGAATATTCAAAAATGCCTGGCGATTTCCTTCCAAAAATCATTGTTTATATAAAATCGGCCGCAACAGTAAACTGGTATTCAACAATTATGGCTGCAGTTTGCCTTGCATTTATCTTTATCTGGTCAAAATTCATTAAAAAAATTCCGGGAAGCTTTGTAGTTATCATTGCAGCAACAGTTGTAAGCATCATTTTAGAGAAAACAACAGGCCTCCGCACAGATACAATCGGAACTTTTGCAAACGGAAGCCCTCATTTTGTAATTCCAAACACGCTTCCTAAGCCTCAGCTCCCGTCTCTCAGCATAAAAACAATCACAACGCTGTTCCCAACATCAATTTCTATTGCAGTTTTAGCTGCCATAGAGTCACTTCTCAGCGCTGTTGTTGCCGACGGTATGATTGGTACTAAGCACGATTCAAACACGGAACTTATTGCACAGGGTATTGCCAA
>JAEEGL013059358.1_pt1 | contig 10797 bp, 12 predicted proteins | sample 9134231 | NCBI WGS metagenome assembly JAEEGL01 (sample SAMN16246548, study PRJNA631951) | gut metagenome | biome: gut microbiome; feature: rumen; material: fiber-attached | host: Bos | place: Iran: Karaj | collected 2018-10
GACCGCCTCCCCAGAACGACGCGAAGCCGTCGTCGCGTCGTTGCTCGCCCGCGTCGGAGGCGGACGCGCCATCTACCGCAATCCCGGAGGCCTAGTCCGCTTCCCCGCCGGCTACTCTGGCCCGCGCTTCGGCGACGCCTACCTCAACCTCTCGCTTGACTAATTGCGGCAAATCGCTCCTCTGCCCACACTCGCTAGCGGAATAAGTCGTCCATCGTCACTTCGGAATTGGCTATGCCGCTGTAGGCGTTGCGGCGAAGTCCGTATGTTGTTACGAATGTCACGTGGCAGTTTGAGTTCGTCCCCGTCTCTCGCTTGAACGCGCCGACTTTTTCACGAAGACGGATGGCATAGGCGGCGTCAATGGCGAATTGCTCGGAGCAGAACTTCATCTCGCACAGATTGACGACCCGGTCAGCGCGCTCTATAACCAAGTCGATCTGCGCACCTTTCACATCGGGATCATGAGAAACGCAACGCCATTCAGATTCGGCGGTTTCAACGCCCGCTCATGAAGGATAGGTTGGGAGACGCTTATGAAAGCCAGCGCAGTCCTGTAGGCTTGCTACCGTGGCCATCGGCTACCGGAATCTACCCACGCTGTGTGACAAGCGCGTAGATTAGCGCACCAAAATTGTAGAGGCCGTGGAGAATCATGGCCGCAACAAAGAAGCCTGCGGCGCGGGAGATTTCCGCCATGGAACGGCGCTCGCTGGCCTCGCGCCAGACTCGCCCCAGCCCCCATCCGGAAATGGACGCCGCCGAAACATGCAGAAGAGTGCAGACCGAAAGTCTCCAGAGGACGACGCCAGGTGTCAGACGTTCGGGAGGAATGTAGAGGAAAAAGTAGAGGAGGTTTTCAATCGAGGCAAAGACAAGCCCTGAAAAGGCGCAAATGACAATCAGCTCGGTGGCTGAGGAAAAGCGCCATGGACGTTTTTCAAGAACCATGGCCGGCACAACGGTTTTTGACGTTTCCTCCACCACGGGGGCTAGCACGGACATCGCCAACGCCATGGATCCGCCTCCGCCCTTCATAACCGTGCAACCGACTGCGGCGACTCCTGAAACCACCAGCAGAAGAGGAAACAGAAAATACCCTCTGGCGCCGGATGCATTGCACCACTGCGCCTCCAGCCATTCCTCCCGGGTTCGCCGGGCCGTTTCCGCCGCATCCGCATCAACGAGAGCCGGCTCGCCCCACACTCCTCCATTGTCGGAAACGTCCAGGTTGGAAGAGTTGCCAAAAACGGCTTCGCGATTCACGGAATCGCCACTCTCCACCCGTGTTCCGCGCAAGGCGGGCTCCTGGAAAATGTCGGTTCCGTTCACCACGCTACAGACTACGCGTGTAGGCCGTTCCGTATGCCTGGCAAACGGCCATATTCATGTTCTTCTTCGAAGGGTTGGAGGTGTTCCCGCCAATGTCGACGCTTTCAAAACGCACATTGCAGATGGCGTTGTATCCGCCTGCCTTGGCCTCGTCTATCATGCGAAGCACAGCCTCCCGACGGGCACGGTCGTAAAGACGCGAAAATGTCTTCGACTCCCCGCCGACGATGTTCTTCAAGTTAAAAACCCAGCTTTTGAAACCGTCGCTCGCCACGACGGCCTCCCCGCAGACGATGGCCGGGGGATTGGCTACGCCCGCCTGGCATCCTATCGGGGTTTTGAGGGACGTCACCGGGAAAATGCCTATTGCGGCCTCTCTTTCAGCTAAGCTTCGCAGGTGCCGACGTTCCGTGAAATGACCAATCGCCCACCAAAACACGAGGGCGATTACGGGGAAGATAAGATAGAAAATCACGACCCCAAGATCTGCGGCTTCTTCTTCCATGGGATCCTCTCCGATTCTAGCTGGCGGGTGCGAGGACAACAGCCGTGCCGTATGCCATTATCTCGGACGCGCCAGATGTGATCGCGCTTGTCGAGAACCTCACGTTGACGATGGCATTTGCACCGAGTTGCTCCGCCTGCCCCATCATCCTGGATGTAGCTTCCCGACGCGACTCCGTCAACAACTCCGTATATCCTTTGAGTTCTCCGCCGACCATGTTCTTGAAACCGGCCGCAATGTCACGGCCGATGTGCTTCGCGCGAACGGTGTTTCCTTGGACAAGGCCCTTAATTTCGGTTATGACAAAGCCGGGAACGCTTTCAGTGCTTACGACTATCATGGATGATCCTCCTAAACGATGACACCATCTTACGCCGCCGCCCGAAAGATGTCAACAACATTCGGGGGCATTTGGAAAAAGAAGGTTTCCTGTACCGTTTCGAATGACTTTGGTATAATCCTTGATTGACGAGTATTCATCTTTGTGAATCTTATGAAAACTGGCATTTCCGTCAACTTCGCCCTTGCACCTGAAGCAGCCCGGGAAAGTTTCACCCATCTACGGCTGCTGGGCTATGACTGCGCCGACCTGCAGACCTTTGTCAACACCGAAACCGAGTGGTTTTCCACCCCGGATCCCATCCGCCTCCGCAGATGGGAGGAAGTCGGAAGAATCGCGCGGGACTGCGGAATTTCACTTTCGCAGACGCACGGGCCATGGCGCTATCCGCCGCGCGACTTCACCGAGGAGGACAGGGAGGAGCGGTTCGGGAAAATGTGCGCCGCGCTGGAAGGGACGGCGGCAGTCGGCGCGCCCTGCATGGTCATCCACAACATCATGCCCTGGGGCGGAAGCCAGAACCCGGAGCCGGCGCGCTTCATGGAGATGAACCGAATGTTCTTCTCGCGGCTTCTGGAAAAGGCGAAGTCCTGCGGCGTCGTGATTGCGCTGGAGAACATGCCGTTCGAGAAACTCATACTCTCCTCGCCGGAGCAGGTTTTCAATTTCGTGAAGGAGTTCGGCTCGCCTTTTTTCCGCGTATGTCTGGATACTGGACATGCGACAGTCCTGGGCCTAAGCCCCGCCGATTCGGTGCGGCTGGTCGGACGGGAATACCTGGCCTGCCTGCATGTCCATGACAACGACGGCGTACGCGATCTGCACTGGATTCCGTACCGCGGCGTGATCGACTGGGCGGATTTCTCCCGCACGCTGCACGAAATTGGGTATGAAGGAACGCTGTCCCTTGAAACGAACGTCAGTAAAAAGCTGCCCCCGTCCGTCAGGCCGGAATGGGAAAAGGCCCTCGCCGCGACCGCGAGGGCGTTGACCATGGAACCCGATGCCGGGTAGCCCTTATTGCATTGTTTCGGAGTCGCCGGTGGCGGCGCGGAGGTAGGCTTCCTCCAGTGACTGGCCGCGCGTGACCGCAAGGATGTCCGTCTGGGCCAGAAGCGCAGGCAGAAGGCAGCGATTGACCGAGGCGGCGTCGCCGACTTCGGGACGAAAAACGCAAGTCAGGGCGCGGTCGGTTTCAGACCATTCCAACGAGGCGCCGGGCACGGCGGCCTCAAGGACCTCCATGTTTGCCGGACGTGAGACAAGCGCATAGACGATGCGTCCCGACGCCTGCGTAATCGAACCCAGCGTGGAGAAGGACGTGACGCGTCCGGCGTCGACAAAGGCCGCATGGGTGCAGATGACTTCGATGTCATGCAGGTTGTGCGACGAGACGACGATTGTCCGCCGTCCGCGACAGGCGGCGATGAAACGCCTCATGCGCGCGCACTCCGCAGGGTCGAGTCCGTTGAGCGGCTCGTCGAGCAGCACGACCTCGGGGTTGCCGACAAAGCACTGCGCCAGCATCACGCGCTTGCGCATGCCGTGCGAAAGCGAGCGGATTGTGGCGTCGGCGCGGTCGGAGAGGTTGACGGCGTCGAGAACGTCGGATGCCGACTTGCGCGCCGCAGCCGCGCCCAGTCCCTGTAGCCTCCCGAACCGATAAAGCAGATCGCGGGGACGCGACTCAAGCGGAAGATCCGAATCCTGCGGCAGAATCGCAACCCGTCCCGCGTGGATGCGCGCGTCAAAGGCCCCCTTCCCCAGGACGTCGATTTCGCCGGCGTTCGCGCGGATGAAGCCGGCGACGACCATCATCCAAGTCGTCTTGCCGGCGCCGTTCGGGCCGACAAGGCCAAGAATCGACCCGTGCGGCACTGAAAGCGTGAAGCCGTCAAGGGCGCGCCGACGGCCATACTTCTTGACGAGGTCCTTGGTCGCGATGGCGGACGGGAGGTTCATGCGTCCCTCCTTGCCAGAAAGACATGGCCGAGCGAGAAATAGAAAACGCCCAGCGCGAAGAGATGTCCGGCACCGGCGAGGAGCGGGGCCATGCCCCTGCGCCAAAGCAACATCCTTGGCGCATACGGAATCAGGACGTCGAAGTTCTCAAGGACGACGCGCCAGTCATTCCCCTTGCCATAACGGGCAAGCAGCTGCGTGAGAACAAGGAAAACGAAGATTGAGACAATGCCGAAGGCCGTGGCGCGCGACCCCGAATGCGTGGTCTGCGAGAGTCCCAGGGCGACGCCGAGCCAGGCGACCGAGTAGACAAGTGCCCGGAGTCCCCAGCCGAACATGCCGGCCAGAAGCGATGCGGCCCCGACCCCTGAAAGACGAAAAAGCGCAACGACCCACGCGCCAAGCGCGCTTACGGCGAGGGCGATGGCCGTCATGAGAACCTGCCCGACGAACTTGCCGACCGCCCACTCGGCCCGTGTCACCCGCACGAGCATGTACCGCGCCGAGCCGGAGCGGAGGTCATCGGAAATGCGGTTTCCGGCGACCATGACCGCCAGCAGAGGCATAAAGGCGAAGACGAGCCAGGCGTAGAAGAGCTCGACGGGGTGGCGTCCGGCAATGTCCTCGAAGACTTCGTCGCCGACGCCTTGGCGAACCATGCGGCGGAACGGCTTTGACTTCCAGATCGTGACCGAGACAATGCCGGTCTTTTCGCTTTCCGGAAGGCGCAGCGCTGTGACGAGTTCCTTTTCCATGCGTCCCATGGCGGAAATGGTGCCGTTCATGGAAAGCACGGAAAGGACGAGATACAAAAGGATGGTGACGAGCGCGCGGCGACTGCGCACCGCGCCCGCGCATTCGGCGACGGCGATTTGCCAAATTTTGGCAAGCGCGGTCAACGCCCTTCCTCCGCGAAGTTCTCATCGAACTGCGCCTGAATTAGGATGAAAGGTTCGGCCACTGCGGGGTCGACGAAGTCGGTGAGCTGCATCTTGCCGGACTCGGCCACCTTGTCCTCGGGAAGGTCGGCAGAGATGGCCTCATACGTTTCGGCGATGATGCCGGAGACCTCGCTGATGAAGCGCGCGCCAGAGGCATGGTCGACGCGGCGTCGGCCGGCGGCTACGTCGTCCGCCAGTTCCTGCGCAAGGGCGTGAAGGCGGTCGTTCATGCCGTTGACGGCGTCGTCGAAGACCCGCGCGGAGGCCTCGTCCGCCATGCCAAGCCGGTCGAGCCACTGGGCGCGGGCGACATCGACACGCGCGCTCCAGAGTTCCTGCGCTTCAGCGATGCGGGCGCGGAGGTCTTCGGGGGCGAGCCTCGTCGGACGCCCACGACGCCTGGGTTCCTCGGGAGCGGCTTGGGCGACGGCCTCTTCCGCGTTCGTCGTGCTACCGTCTTCCGCCTGTGACACGGCCAGCGCTTCAGTGGCGTTTGTCACCGTGCCTGTGAAAAGCGGCTTGTCGGAGGCGAAACGCGGCTTCCTCGCGGCCTCGTCCGGGATGCGCACCATCCGCGTGAAGGTGTCGAAGCCCTCGGGGGAGTCGCCGCGCTGCTTCGTGGTGCCATTGCGGCTCTCCTCAAGCTGACGGGTGAGGCTCCTGACCGTTGCGCGCGGCCGCCAGGACCCGATGAGAATGCCGAGGACGCAGGCCGCCGGAACGAAGATCCAGCCACCCTTCATTCGGTCGGTCCCCGCAGTTTCCAGTAGAGCCAGGCGCAAAGCGTCTTGCCATCGGAAATGGTGCCGTCGAGAATGGCCGCCTCGACAGCCTCGCGACTGAACTCAAGCGTCACGACGTTCTCGTCGGCGTCAAAGTCGGTTTCGCCGGGGGCCTCCTCGACGTCGGCGTAGAAGAGGTGAAGCTGCTCCTCGGAATAGCCCGGGCAGGCGAAAATCGAGCCAAGGGGGAGAAGGCGTTTGACGAGGTATCCACTCTCCTCGCGCAGTTCACGATGCGCTGCGACGTCCGGGGCCTCGCCCTCCTCGATGCCTCCGGCGACGACCTCGATGTAGGCGCGCTCGATGCACTTGCGGTATTGTTTGACGAAGACGAATTTGCCGTCGGGCTTGCGCGCCAGCACCGCCACCGCACCATGGTGGCGGATGACCTCGCGGACGGAGCGGCGCCCATCCGGAAGCTCGATGTCGAGCAAATCGACCTTCAGGACATGGCCGGAAAAGACGTTCCGGCATGACAAGGTCTTCTCGTACAGCGGCGAGTTTGCGCCGAGGTCGGCCTCGGTTCTGTTATCGGCTTGCATAAATCCTCCAAGTTGGGTACAATATAAAGTACCAGTTTTTTAGGGTACTTTGTGATTTTACCAAATTGAACCACGAAGTGCAACTCGGAAACGGGACGCCAATCACAAACTTGGAAGGCAGGACATGTACACATCATCAGATCTCCGCAAGGGACTCAAGCTCCTCATCGACGAGCAGCCCTGGATTATCACGGAATTCGACTTCAGCAAGCCGGGCAAGGGCCAGGCCATCTACAACTGCAAGCTGAAGAACATGCTCAACGGCACGACCATGAGCCGCAGCTACAGAAGCGGAGACCGCTTCGACAAGCCCGAGCTCGAGAACGTCACCCTCCACTTCTCCTACGACGAGGGCGAGACCTATGTCTTCACGGACGAGAACTACGAGGAAGTCCGCGTTTCGGCCGATACGCTCGGACAGAGCCGCTTCTTCCTGATGGACGACATGGAGTGCGAGGCGCTCGTTTTCCGCGGCACCGTCATTGAAGTCACCCTCCCGAATTTCGTCGAGCGCAAGGTCGTCAAGTGCGATCCCGGCGTGCGCGGCAACACCGCCAGCGGCAAGGTCACCAAGCCCGCCACCCTCGAGGGCGGCTACGAGCTTCCCGTCCCGCTCTTCGTGAACGAGGGCGACATCGTCCGCATCGACACCCGCACCGGCGAGTACACCGACCGCGTCCTCAGCGCCTAAGTCCGTCACCGAACGAAAGACAGGCAATAAGATGCTCGCACCGAAAAAACCCATTCCCCAGCCCGAAAAGAAATCGGCCTACGCCGCCGCAGGCGTCGACATCGACTCCAAGATGACCGGCATCCAGTCGATCAAGGAAATGGCCGCCTCGACGGCGACAAAAGGATCAATCGGGGGAATCGGCAACTTCGGCGGGCTCTTCGCCTCGCCCGGCAAGGACGTGCTCCTTGTCGGGAGCACGGACGGCGTCGGCACCAAACTTAAGGTCGCCTGCCTCGCAAAGAAGCACACGACCGTCGGCGAGGACCTCGTCAACCACTGCGTCAACGACATCCTCGTCCAGGGCGCAGAGCCGCTCTTCTTCCTCGACTACATCGGCTCCTCGCACTTCGACGGCACCGTCTTCGCCGACGTCGTCTCCGGCCTTTGCCGCGCCTGCCGCAACAACGGCTGCGCACTTCTCGGCGGCGAGACGGCTGAACTCCCCGGCATCTACCCGCAGGGCGAATACGACCTCGTCGGGACAATCGTCGGCGCGGTCCACAAACGCAAGGTCATCACCGGCGCCTCGATCCGCCCCGGCGACGTGATCATCGGGCTCGCCTCCGGCGGCCTCCAGACCAACGGCTTCACCCTTGCCCGCAAGATCCTCTTCGACCAGTGCGGCCTCACGATCCACGACACGATTCCCGGAACCAAGACCCGCATCGAGGACGCCCTCCTCGCCGTCCACCGCAGCTTCCTCAAGCCGGTCAAGGCCGTCATGGAGAAGGTCAAGATCAACGGCATGGCGCACATCACGGGCGGCGGCTTCGTCGACAACATCCCGCGCGTCCTGCCAATCAACTGCAACGCCGTCATCGACCGCTCGACATGGAAGGTCCCGCCGATCTTCACGTTCATGGAGAAGATGGGACACGTCGAACACGACGAGATGTACCGCGTCTTCAACATGGGCATCGGTTTCGTCCTCATCGTCCGCCAGAAGGACGCAGAGGAGACCATCGAGATCCTCCGCAAGGCGCGCACCACCGCGACCATCATCGGCCGCATCGCGCGCGGCTCGAAGAAGGTCCTCTACCGCGAACCCAAGCCCAAGGCCACCGCCAAGCGGAAGTAAGCGCAAGTTCGCCTTCCACCGAAAATGCTGAAGTCCCTATCGGCGCTATTGCGATGATGGGGACTTCAGCATTTTCGGCACGAAATGGAATAAATTTCCATTTCGTGCCAAAAAACATGTTGACAATTTTGGCACGAAATGCGAGAATGGTCTTGTTTCACTAGGAGACCGCAGCCATGTTCGTAGGTAGGGAAAAGGAATTGGAGTCGCTCAAGGCGCTCCTGAGAAAAGAGACGGCTTCGCTTGTCGCGTGCAGGGGACGGCGCCGAATAGGGAAGTCGACGTTGTTCTACGAGTTCGCAAGAAAGAACAAGTGCGACTTCATCGTCATCGAGGGCCTTGGCCCGCGCAAGGGACAGACCGATTTCGACCAGCTGAAGAATTTTGGCGAGCGGCTTTGCGCACAGACCATGGGTCCCAAGGTCACGCCCGATTCGTGGCCGGAGGCTTTCAGGCTTCTGGGCAGCCGCATTGGCGGAAAAAAGAAAATCATCGTGCTCCTTGATGAAATATCCTGGATGGGACGCCACGAGCCGGATTTCCCAAGTTTTGTGAAAAACGCATGGGATGAAACACTTAAGCACCATGACAATCTCATACTCGTACTCTGCGGCAGCGTTTCGGCATGGATACAGGACAATCTTCTCGAAAGCGCGACTTTCGGCGGCAGGTTTTCGCGGAACATCCTGCTGCGGGAGCTGCCGCTCAACCTTTGCGTAAAATTCTGGAGAGGCAGGGAAAGCCGAATCGCGCCCGAGGAAATCGTCGATGTGCTTTCCGTGACTGGCGGCGTCCCAAGATATTTGGAGGAGATAGACCCAGCCCTTTCCGCCGACGAAAACGTCAGAGTCATGTGCTTTTCGGAAGACGGGCCGCTCTTCAAGGATTTCAACGCCATCTTCAGCGAAATCTTCGGGAAGACCACGCTCGTGAAGGCGGACATACTCCGCAAGCTCTCGGCTGGGGCCGCGACATGCTCGGAGCTGGCCTGTCGCATGGGGGTCAAACGCGGCGGCAGCCTTTCAAGGAATCTCGATGAACTTGCGGAGGCCGGTTTTCTCTCAAGGGACGACAACATAAACCCCTCCACGGGGCGAAAGGCCAAAAGCCCGCGATACAGGGTAAGCGACAACTACATACGTTTTTACCTCAAGTACATCGAACCGCACGAGAGCGAAATCCGCGCAGGCCGATTTGGCTTTGGCTCGCTTGGAAGCCTGCCGGAGTGGAATGTCGAAAAAGGGTTCCAATTCGAGAATCTTGTCGCCAATCACGCTTCGGCGCTGTTCCCACACCTCAAGCTCGACGGCGTCACGGTAAGGTCTGCCGCGCCGTTTTCAATGCGCGGCAAGGACGGGAACCAAAAAGGATTGCAGATTGACTTGCTGATACAGACAGCCAGGGTTTCATGGCTCGTCGAAGTAAAGCGGCGAAAGCGCATTGGACGCGAAATCGAAGATGAAATGTCGGAAAAACTGTCCCGCTTCCCCAGAAGAAAGGGGATTTCGCTACGGACCGCGCTGGTCTATGAAGGCTCACTGGACGAAACCGTAGCCAAGGACGGCTTTTTCGACGCCATAATACCATTCTCCTGCATACTGGGGCTGGAATAATCAACGCTTCCCGTACCACTTCAGGAAAAACCGCACCTGTTCGAGGAGCTTGTCCAGCGCGTCCTCCCTGAGCATCTCATGGCGTTTCTTCCAGTCGAGGGCGGCGATTTCCTTCTCGGACATCTTCTCGAACCGCGACCCCGGACGAGGAACCATTTTATGGTCGGTCCACTTGTAAACCGATGTCAGCGGATCGAAGAAGAGGGCGACGGTGATGGGCGCGCCGTTCGTGCGCGAAGCAAGGTCTTCGCGGAAACGGGTGGCGCACTGCGGAAAATCGCATGACCAGACAGAGCTTGCATAGCCCGGGTTCTCGTCCTCGAGCTTCTCATGGTCGGTGCGAGAAAGGTACTCGACGAGCAGCGAGCCGTCCTCCGTCGCGAAGTCAAAGACCCATTTGCCGAGAACGCGCTTCTGCGGACGGGGTGAGTCGTCGTTGACGGCAATGTGAATGACCTTGCCTTTCGCCTTGGATTTTGCAGCGGCCAGCATGGCCTTCCAGTCCGTGCGCGCCTGTGTGAAACCCGTCAACTCGTAGCAATCGCGGAGTTTGACGCCCGCCTTGGCGAATTCCTGCTCGATGAGGTTGAGCGCCTCGTTCTCGGAGAGGAAAGCCGGCGGATCGACCGCGACGCAGCCGAAGGCGCCGCGCCCGTCCTCGTCCAGCGCCTTCTGGAGCATCGGTGCGACGAGCGTTGCGACGCTCTGCCGCGCAGCCTCTGCCTTGGCTGCGGCGTCGGCGTCGGAAGCGGCGCGTTCGGCGTCGAGCGCCGCCGCAGGCGGCGGTTGAATCGCGGGTTCGGCGCCTTCCGCCAGTTGCGCGAGGAGCGCCCCAAGAAATCCGACGCGAAAGGCGGAGCCAATTCCACTCGGCGCGCGGGGCGGCGCCGGGGCGACAAGTTCGGGATTCGCGGCGACTTCGGCCGCCGTTGGAAGCGGATGGCGCGCATGCGCCTTGCCGGTCTTGAC
>JAEEGL013141250.1_pt1 | contig 10797 bp, 3 predicted proteins | sample 9134231 | NCBI WGS metagenome assembly JAEEGL01 (sample SAMN16246548, study PRJNA631951) | gut metagenome | biome: gut microbiome; feature: rumen; material: fiber-attached | host: Bos | place: Iran: Karaj | collected 2018-10
AAAATGAAACATCTCAAAAATTACAAAGAATTGCTAATTCATTAAATTCACATAAAAAAGAAGATATTACTAAATCTTTAAAACAAAAAAGAGCTTTAATGATGATGAAAACAAAAAATGGACCAATGGGTCTAATTAATTCACAAATAATGACTAAAATGCTTAAATATTTAAATAAAGATATTAGAGGAAAAATCATTTCTTTGAGAACTATTGATAGAATACAACAAAATTCTCAAAATAATTAAACAAATTTTTTCTAAAATACTAAATTTAATTTTTATAATAAAAAAATACAATTTTTTAATTAATTTTAATTAATATTAAGAAATGAAAAAATAAAAAAACTATATTCATCTATTATATTGCCAATAAAAAAATGAATGATATTTCAAACAAAAATACTAATTTAATATTTATTAATAATAATAATAAAAGTAACAATATTTTTATTCTTTTTAGCAAAGTCCCAAGAAAATGAAGATAAAATTGAAACTTTTAATAGCAGTAGTAAACCTATAAAAAAAAATGAAAATACGAGTAGTATATATAATTTAATTGAAAATAATAATTCTAAAATTGAAAATATATTAAATAATCCTGTTAAAATATTTCAGACAAATCAAAATAAACAAGAAAAAAATAAAGAAAATAATAAAAAAGAAACTTTCAATTTAATTCATAATAATAATTCTTACCATATAAATAATTTGAAAACTTCTAAAATAAAATTAAAATTATTTGATGATAATTCAAAATTGTATTTAAAAGAAATAATACCTTTTTCAACAATTAAAAGTAATTCAGAAGATTTTGTGAAACAATTTATAAAATTAAAAACAGAAAATAAAATTTTATATTTATCAACTCAATTAGAAAATAATATTTGGTTTAGAGGAAAAATAAAAAAAATAAAGTTAAAAAATAATAAAACTCTTTTTCAATATTATGAAGATAAATATAATATTTTTTTAATGTCTGCTTTAAAAAAAGGAAGAAAATCATATATAATTTATAGTGATCAAATTTTATTTAAAAAAATAGGAAGTATGTCAATTAATTTTATTGGAAATACATTCAATATAAAAATGGATAATAATGAACAAAATAAATGTGAAATAAAATATGTAAAAATATTAATTTTATTTTAATAGAATATTAATATTTTTGGTTTAAATGGACCAACTAAATTACAAGTAAAAATCAAAAAAGGAAATACAAGAATATTTTTAATAAACAAAGAACCTGAATTTTCAGAAAGTAAAAATCTTTATTTTTTTAATATTTCTTTTAGTTTTTAATTGTTACACTTTACATTTTATTCAAAGAAGTATTAAAAGTAGTATTAAAAATTTTCAATTAATTTCTTCTTTAATTTATAATACAAATAACATAATTTTACAATTTGCAGAATCTGTTGTTGAAGATGAATATATATTAGATTATAAATATCCCTTTACTCCAATTCAAGCTTTTGGAATTGGGATATCCTCAATTAAAAAAAAATTTTTTGTTGAATAAAAATTGTATCATATTATATATTATAAAAATTATTGTATTTTGTCTTTTTTATATAAAATTTAAAATTAAATTTAATTAAAAAATAGTATTAATGAAAGAAAATAATGATTCAAATTTTCAAGAAATAAAAAAACCAAATAATATAATGAATAATAGTAATATTGATGAATTAAATAATCATTCTCAAAATAATTTTGAAAATAATAAAGATAAAAAGATTGAAAATTATAATTTAGAAATTAGAAATGAAATACAAAGAAGAAAGTCAACTCAAAAATTTAAAATTTTTCACATAACTAATATAACAAAAAACTTTATTTATTTGAGTAATATTCTTTTGGTTTTATGTATGATATTTTTTTCATCATCAATTTTTCTCCAATTTGAAATAGAAAAAAGATATAAAATAAAAAAAGCATTAAAAACTAAATTTGGTTTTAACAATTTAAAAAATATAGTTTTTTTCCCAATTAATAATATAACAACTTTCTTTAGTGAATTACAAAATAATTTAACAGAAAATTTAATAAATGATAATTTTTTTATATTAAATAATAAATATCAATTAATAAGTAATTATAGATTAACACAAAGAAAAATAAAATTAAGTTCATATAAATATCCAATTCAACCTTTAATAAATAATAGATTATTCTTTCCAAAATGGGCAACAAATACAATTAATCCTAATTCAAAATATGATAAATCAAAAGAAGACAATGAAAAATTTTCTTCATTTTTTTCATATGATAAAGAAAATTCATATTTAAATTTAGGAGGTAATGTTTTATTAAATCATATTCGAGATGATAATTTTGAAAATGATTTAAGGCTTTTATTTCATAAAGATACTGGTAGTATAATTGGTGATTTTACTTTGTATAATTTTGAAAGAAAATATTTTTGCTCTGTTGTTTTTATAAATCAAATTTATGATATTGGAATTTCAACTCTTAAATTAAAAATTTATATTAATAATAGAGATTTATATCAAACAAATTGGTCTATTCTTAGATTAGTTTTGGAAGGTTTATTTGTTTTATTTTATATTATTTATATTATTTTATTTTTTATTAAAATTCATTTTCAAATTAAATCATATATTGAAGAATATGAATTTAAGAATCAATTAATTAATTATTATCATAAAAACAGTTTAATTGATAATAATGATAAAATTAAAGAATTAAGTGAATTAAAATCATTAAAATCTTCTGAAAATGATTTAAAATTACAAGTTACTAATTTAAATATTAATTTTGAAAAAAATAATATTATAGAACTACAAAATATATTAGAAAAAGAAAAGAAAGAAGAAGAAAATATAATCAGAGAAGATAAACAAAAGCAAATTAAAAAACCAAATAAATTAAAAATATTATTTCAAATATTTTCATCAGATTTTTTTTTTAATAACAGAATTATTAACAATAATTCTTCAATTACTCTCAATTATTTTTTGGCTTTTATATGTTTTTAAAATGAAAAAAATAAATAAAGATTTAGATAATTCTGAGAAAGAAAAAACTATTTTAACAACTAAAATACAAAATAAGTTAATTCAATTAGGTAAACTTTTAGAAACATATAAAATTATAATAATATTATCATTATTTTTTTTATTTATTCAATTAATACAAATATTTGGAAATATATCTCGTAGAGGAAATATGTTTATTAATACTATAAAATATGCATTTGGTGATTTATTTTCTTTTTTTATATTTTTAATGATAATTTTATTTGGTTTTTCAACTTTTTCTTGGTTATATTATGGTAGAATATTAAAAGAATTTTACACTTTAAATGATTCATTTCAAATATCTTTTTCTTTTTGTTTAGGAATGATTGATTCTGATATTTTTTATCAAATGTATGAAAATTATGGTGCCATGACTATTTGTTATTTTATTATTATAATTGTTATTGTTAGGTTTATTATTTTAAAAATTATTTTAGCTATATTACTTCATTATTTTAATATTGCCAATAATGAATATTTAAAAATTATTTCTTTAGATAATTTAGATGGTAAAAATTTAAGTGAAATTAAACAAAAGCCAATCACAAAATTCATTTGTTGGTATTCTCATTTTATAAATGGAATTTTGAATTTTTGTCTTTGTAAAAAAATTTATGTTAAAGATAAAATTGAAGAAAAAAAGAAAAAAGATAAATTAAATTATATTTGTCATTCAGAAAAAGATGGAAGTTTTAATTGTAAATTTAGTGAAGAAATAATAAAAAAATTATGTCCAGAAATATTAAAAGTTAACAATTCATCTAATTATAATGTAATGAAAAGAATTAATGCATTATCATCAAATAATATTTCATTAAAAGAAATAAAATCATTTAATAAAAGTGAAAAAAATGAAAATTATTTAAAAAAAACAACACAAATAAAAAATTTTGATATGTATGATATTGAATATCATGAGGATTATGATTTTTTAAAAAGAAATACATATTTTGATTCAGAAAGAGATACCGAAAAAGTAAAATTATATTATGAAAATAAATACAGAAAATTTTTTTATAAAGCTCTTTTTTATTTATTTTTCATAATAGTATTAATTATAATTTTTTTATTAAATATTTTAGCTCCTTGGAGTTTTAATATTCTTCATTCTTTTGGAAATGCATTTAATTCAACAAAAGAAATTGTAGATAAGATTAATAAAAATAATGAAAATATCCTTTCTTGGGAAATTTTAATACCGATTAAACAAATTAATTCTATTGAAAATATTAGAAATTTTACTTTTTATGAAGTACAAAATTTTTTTGAGAAAACAAAAACTAAAAATAATGATATAAGATATGCTTTTCTTAATTATAATTATTTAGTTGGAAATAAAATTTTAGTCACTATAAAAAGACAAAAAAGCTCAGAAAGAGAAAAAACAATAAATAAAGATATTTCAATAAGAGAAGAAGAAAATTTAGGTTTAAAATACTTAAGAAATGAAAATAAAAGTTATTTTATTATTAATGAAAATAATGAAAAAATTTATTTTCAATGGAATAAATATTTAACTTATAAAAAATATGGTGGATATAATTTTGAATTAGATATAAACACAAATTATTCAGACAACTTTCAAAAAGAATTAATTAATGAATATACAAATTTTGTAATTATTGAATTTTTTTTACAAAATTATGAATATCAAATAATACAACATGTAATTATCAAATTTACTTTTGATTATGGGAATTATTTTAAATCAAATTTTAATACATATTTTTTAAAATATAAAGTAATAAATAAACCTTTAGATGCTTTAAAAATATTTTTTGAAATAATATATATTTTATTATTTATAGGAGTAATTTTTTTATTTTTAAAATCAATTAAAGAAGATATTTTATCATATAATAAATGGCTAAGAGATATAATAATACCTTTAAATATAAAAATAAGAGATATTAGAAATAGAATTGAACCAGAATTTTTAAGAAAATTTCAAGTTATTTTTGGTATACAACAAGTATTTGAAATTATTATAATTGGTCTTTCCATTGGAATCTTTTATGCAATTATTAATAATTCAATTAAAGAAAATAAATTAAATAAAATTATTACTAACAAAGAATTTGATAAAATATATCAAATAAGAGATATTTTATATGAAGGTGAATCTATGAAAAAAATTATTGAAATATGTGGTGTTGTTAATATTTTTTTATCTTGTATTAAAATGTTTTCTTTAATTAATTTAGGGAAATTTTTTTCAATAGTAATTAAGACTTTTGAACATTCAAAAGGAAATATTATTGTTTTTATTATTATTATTATTTTAATACATCCATCTTTTGTTTTTTATTCTCATTTAGCTTTTGGTGAAAATGATAATAAATTTTATAAAATTGATACAACTATTAAAACTTGTTTATTAGCATTTTTTGGTTATATTGATTATAAAGAATTATATGATGATGATAAAAGTTTTGGCCCTATTTTTTTCTTTGTTTATTTTATTTTTATAAATTTGATTTTATTAAATTTATTTGTTTCTATTTTATATACAAGTTATATTTTTGTAAAAAATGAAATTGTCAAAAGAGTTGAAATATGGGATCCTATAAATGTTTTTTGTATATGTAAAAAAAGAAAAATAAATTTTATAAATAAAACAACTATTCAAAGTGAATTTGAAGCAGAAAAAAATGATAATACATTAAAAACAAATATGCTTATTTATAATAGAAAATTTTCATATGATGATTTCATAAAAAATGAAAAAGAACAAATTAATTTAATAAATGATACTATTTTTAATTTAAAAAAAAGAAGAAAAAATGCAAGATTAGCTTATGATACAAAAAAACTAGGAAAAATGTATGTTTTTGATGATAATTTATATCAAAATATTAAAAAAGAACATGTAAGAGCTTTTACAATTGATGAATATTTTAATATATTAAATATTTGTGAAGAATTAGAAAATGATATTATTCAAATTGATCAAGCTATTGATCATTTAAAAAAACATGATGAGGTTATGAAATATGAAAATTTAATTCAAAATATTACTCAAAAAAATATAATGGTTAGAGAAAAAGTAAAAAAATTAGATGAAGATTTTATGAAATTATATAATGATTTAAAGCAAGTTAATGTAAATAATTTAGATATTGAAGATATTAAATTAAAATATATGTATTCACAATTAAATAATGAAGAAAATATAAATAGCGATAGTGTCATTCAGAATTTTGGAAGTGAACTAGAAGAGCAAAAAGAGGATAACAAAGAAAATAATAATTTAAAAGAAGTTTGAAAACAATAAAATAAAAAAATATTTAATCTTAAATTATAAATATAATATAATAAATTATAACCATCATAATATAAAAGATAATAATATAATTAATTGTTGATATTTATTTAAACAGTTTATAATCACTTAAATCTTATGTTATTAATAAATAAATAAATAAAAATAAATATTGTATTTTAACTTTTTTACTAATTTTGAGCATTATAAAATCTTACATTTTGAAATTAATAATATTAACTAAACTCAATTTTATTTTATATAAAAAATAACTAAATTTTTATCTTTATTTTTTAAATTATTAAATTTATATTTTTATTGAGTGAAAAATAATATTATATTTTATTACAAAAAAAATATTGTCTAATGATTAATATTTATTATTTTTAACAAATTTAAGCTCCAATTAAATTCATTAATAACATATTAGGTTTTAAATCTTGATTAACACTAGGATTATTTTTCATCATATCAGAATATTGTTTAATTCTCCCAATTTCACTTCTCATTCTTTTAGCAGTCGATTTTTCAAATAAAAGAAAACAAGAAGTAGAATTATTATTTGCCTTAGAAGCAGTTAAACAAGATTGATTCATTGTTGTATTTGTAGCATCTTTATTTGAAAATACTGTAGTATTTATTCTATTACTTCCATATCTAAATTTAGATTCACTTTTATTTCTTTTTATATTATTTCCTGTATTCATTTGTTTATATGAATTATTTGAAGTTAATGTTTTTTTTTGCCTATAAATAGGTTTTTTTATATTTAAATTTAAATTAAACATTTCTTCATCATTATCATTCATATGATTAAAATTGTTTGAATTTGTGTTATTTGATGTATTTAAAATTTCATTTTTATTTTTTTTTTTCAAATTTTTTTTTTCATTGTTAAAATTACTATTTTTATTATTATTATAATTAATAACATTATTCTTAAAATTATTATTATTAACATTTGGAGAAGTAACATAACTAATATCACTAATATTAAAATCTAAATTCATTTTTGAATTTGAATTAGGCGTTCCACTTAAATTTAAAGTATCAACATTACTTTTAGTATTAAAATTTTTAGATGTAAATTTATTAAAAGAATGAATTCTATTTTGTAATGAACTTTTACTTCTATTAATGATTCTATTTTTAGAAAAGTTTCTAGAATAATAATTACAAATATCTTCTAATAATTCCCAAATTATTTTCCTATCACCCCTTGCAATTTCTGTATTATTCCATAAATGTCTTGAAGAAAATCTTTCAATACTTCTTAAATATTCTAATACTTTATTTATATTTACTTGAATATCTGATTTTGTTTTTGTTTTTCTAATTATTCCTTTTATTATTTCATTTTTTCCCTCACATCTATTTATTAAATCACAAAATAACACTCCATTTATACATAAAAGAGGTAAATCATCAATCTTTATTTTTTTTTCTTTTATTATTCCAATATCAATTAACCAATAATAAACTTTGCTTTTTATATTTTGGGGTATTGAATCATTAATTTTTGTTTCTATTGGTGAAAGATTTGGAGAAAGATTTATATTATTATTTTTTATTTGATTTATTATATTTTTATTCTGGATATTATTTGTATTATTATTGTTATTTATATTATTATTAATATTTTCATAAATATTATTTTGATTATTTTTTTCAATTGTATTATTAGTATTTATATTATTATTTATATTATTTAATTGGGATTTTATTATTATATCATCTTGGAGAATATTATTATTTAATTGAGAGAATTCTCTATAATTTATTTGATTTCTTAGTGAATTAGATATCTTCTCTTTATTTATATAATAATTTGTATCTTTTCTATTACTTAAATCATAATTTTTTTTTGAAATTTGTTTCTTCGGTACTAAATTATTAGTATTAATATTTGTATTATTTTCAATATTTTTAGCCAAAGGTTTATATTTATTTATATCATTATATGAAATTTCAACAATTGGCTCACTAGTTTTAATGAATTTTAAATAATTGTAATTTAAATTCCCAAGTTCAACATGGAAAAATTTATTATTAATTAATTGAATTCCTCTTGTCATATTAATAATTGCTTTTTGTTTTTTATTATATGTTTTGAGATTATCTTCATTTGTTAAAACAAATGAATTATCATAATTTCTATTATATAAATTACTTTTATTTTTATTATAAATTGGATTTCTTTTTATATAAATTTTACTATTACTATTATTTTTTTTATTAATTTTTGAAGGTGAAATATCAAATGAAGAATTATTTATAACTTGCATTTCTTTTTTATTAATATATAAATTTGAATAATTTGAAATATTATTATTTGATATATCAAAATCTTTTTGTGTTGAATAATTATTAATATTACTCATTCTTTGAGATGAAAGATCTTTAAATTCTTTTTCTTTTATTAATGATTTATTTTGTTCTTCTCCAGATAAAATACTACTTTGATATGATAAAGGAATTGTTTTATTATTTGGAATAAAGTTTTTGGGATTATCTTCTTGAAGATATTCATCTTTTATTGAAATGTTTTGAGTTTTATTTTTTGAATTTGATTTTTTTTGATTTTGATTTTTTATTGTTGTGTTTATAGTTTGTTTTATTTCTTTTTTTTTAGTTTCATCATTTTTTGGCTTTGTTAAAAATTGTTTTGGAATTTTAAAATCATTTATATTTAAATCTATATTATTATTGTTATTTCTATTATTAAATTTATTTTTTTGAATTTTGTTTTTAGTTTGGATAATATTATTATCATTATTATTATTATTTGTTTTATTTTGAATTTTAGAGTTATTTTTATTATTTTTATGATTATTATAATTTTTTTCTTTTTTTTCATTAAAATTAATAATTTCATCAATATCAATATTGTTTACATCTTTTCTATTAATTAAACTATCTGTAATCTCATATATTTCATTATATTCTTGATTTTCATCTTCATTTTGAATTTCATTTTCATATTGATTATGATTATCAAAAATATTAGGCATTTCGGAATATTCTAAAGGTTTATTTTTTTGACTTTTAATATTTATAAAATCTTTATTAAAATTATAAATAGGAATATTATCTTTATTTTTATATAAATTATTATTATTAATATTACTATTTAAATCATTTTCAAAATTGCTATGAATATTAACATTTTTTTGAGCTGGATTTCTAATATAATTAAAATTATCTTCATTAATATTTTGATTATAATTTTCATTATAATTAACATTTTGATTTTGTTTTCTTAAATTATTTTGAACAAATCTATAATTTCTATCATTTTCAGGAGGAAAATTACTATAATTTTCTGGAATATTATTTTCAATATTATTATTATTAAAAGATTGCATATTATCATTATAATTATAAGAATGAATATTATTATTGTCATTAGAAATATGACCATAATTTTTATTATTATCAGGAATTTGTATATTATCATTTATTCTATCCAGAAAATTATTTTGATAATTATGATTATCTTTTAATTCTTCAAAATCATTTGTTATATTAAATTCTAAATTACTTTCTCCATTATAAATATTTTTAATAATTGAAATAAATTCAATCATTTTATTTTCATCTTGAAAAAATTGAGGAATATTTTTATTAAAATTATTTAATAATTTCCTTTCATTTTCATTTGAAATTTTACTAAATATATCAATTACAATAATAATTATTTGAAAAGGATTATTTCCAGTATTACTTAATCTAGAATTTAATTCAGTAATTAAATTTTTTTGATTTTTTAAAAAAAGATAATGTTTTAATAATTCAATAAAAACTTTTCCATCTAATAAATCATTAATTTCACTTACTAAAAGACATAATGGTTCATTTATTGTATTAATCCAATCTAATAAAATTTGTTTTTGATTTATTATTGGATAACCAATTATACTTTCTTTATTACTTATTGAAGAAATTGAATATTCATCCATTATTTAAATTTATAATGTTTAAAAAAATATAAAAATTCTATTTAAAAAACAATTTATTTAATTTTAAAAAAAACATATTTTATAAAAAAATCATTTTTTACTCATAATACATTATATATATATATATATATATCATATAATTAATTAAAATAAAAATTATTATATTTAAAATTCATCACCAATTTTATTTATTTCAATATTTGAATTTTCCATATTTTCGAATTTATAAGCTAACTTTCTTCCTTTTTGAATAATATTAACATTAAAAATATGGAAATCTTCAGGAGTTTCTAAATTAAATAAATCATCTTTATTTACAATTATATTAGTATTTGTATTTGTATTAAGTGTAGTTTCTTTTGATGGTGATTTTAAATTTATTTTTGTTTGAGCATTCATATACTTTTTAATTGAATTTGTTTCAGTTTTATTTATATTTTTATTACTTTCAAAATTAAATTTAGGATTTGAAAAAAATCTATTATGAAATCCTGTTGATGTTTGTAAATATTCTTTTTGATTATTTCTATTAC
>JAEEGL013348991.1_pt1 | contig 10797 bp, 5 predicted proteins | sample 9134231 | NCBI WGS metagenome assembly JAEEGL01 (sample SAMN16246548, study PRJNA631951) | gut metagenome | biome: gut microbiome; feature: rumen; material: fiber-attached | host: Bos | place: Iran: Karaj | collected 2018-10
CAAAGTATTCCTGGTACCGGTTCGGCCGGCTCTCATGCATCGCATCACTCAGCTCGTGTACGTCCAGCGAGTTGCTGATCAGGTCCACGATCACGATCGCGATATTGGAGCAATGGTCGCTCACGCGTTCAAAATCGGCAGTCAGGTCGTTGAACACATAGCCCTGGCTGATCGTGCACTTGCCCTTCTGCAGCCGGGCCGCGTGCTTCTCCTTCATCTTCAGGCACAGCCGGTCGATGACCTGCTCCAGCGGTTCCACCCGGCAGGCCGTGTCTGCGTCGTCATTCAGGAAGCACTGGAACGTAATGTTCAGGATCTCCGTGATCGCGTCGGTCAGGTTTTTCATCTCCTTCGCCCCCTTGTCGGAGAAGGAGATCTTCTTTTCGTACATTTCCTCCGCCCGCTCGCCGATGTTCAGGGCGTGGTCGCTGATCCGTTCCAGGTCCGTTATCGCGCGCAGGTACTGGCTCACGGCCCGGTTCTGCGTCTCCGTCATTTCCCGGCCCGTCAGCTTCATCAGATAACTGCCGATCTTGTCCTCATACCGGTCCACGATGCCTTCCAGATCCCGTACCTCTGCCAGTTCCTTTTCGCTGTAGTTGTCCAGCAGGTCAATCGCCTTCATCATGGATTGCCTGGTCAGTTCCGCCATCTTGTTGATCGTCAGGCGGGTCTGTTCAACCGCCAGCGTCGGATAGGCCAGGAAGCGCTCTTCCAGCCGGTCCATATCCCGCACCCGTTCCTCATCAGCAGGGTTGCCGGGCAGCAGGCGCACCACCAGTTTTTCGATCGCCGGAACAAAAAGCGCCAGCAGGGCTACCGTCGTCACCCGGAACAGCGTGTTCAGCAGCGCGATGGAGAACATGTTCATTACCCGGTTCATAAAGCTGAAGTGCAGGAATGCGTTCAGCCCGTAAAACACCCCGGCGAACAGCACCACCCGCGCGATCTCGATCACCAGGTAGGAAAGCGCCGTCCGCCTGCCGTCCCGGGTGGATCCCATCCCGCTCAGCAGCACCGGCACGGACGCGCCGATGGCGATGCCCAGGATGATCGGCAGCGCGATATCAAAGGTGATCAGCCCTGTGCTGCTCAGCGCCTGCAGGATACCGACCGAGGCGGACGCGCTCTGCAGGATCGCCGTGAATACGATGCCGATCAGGATCCCCAGGAAGGGATTCGTGAAGCTTGTCAGGAATGAAATGAATCCGGGGTCGTCGCGCAGCACTGACACCGAGCTGCTCATCGTCTTCATGCCGAACATCAGCACCGCGAACCCCATCAGGATGTCCGCCACATGCTGCATACTCTGTTTTTTGGAGATATGCTTCAGCAGGATCGCGCCGATCGCGGTCAGCGCACTCAGCGATTCCGTGCTCAGCAGTTCCAGCGCCGGGGAACTGCCGCTCACGCTGCTCAGGCAGATGACCCATCCGGTGATGCTCGTACCGATTACCGCGCCCATAATGATCGGGATCGCCTGCCGCAGCTTCATCATCGCGGAGTTCACAAAGCCGACCACCATCACGCTCGTCGCGGAGGAGGACTGGATCACCGCCGTTACGCCGGTCCCCAGCAGGATCCCCTTGACCGGGTTGCTGCTCAGCCGGTAGAGGATCAGCTCCAGCCTGTTCCCGGCCACTTTTTTCAGTCCGTCTCCCATCAGCGACATGCCGTACAGGAACATCGCCACCCCGCCCAGGAGCAGGACCACGTTCAGAATACTCATTTTCCGTTTCCCCGCGCGCCCCTTGGCGCGCCGCATCCTTTTCCTTCCATATTCGGGAAGATTTTATCATACGCCCCACCTGCACCGCAATACTCCCCCTTGAGTTTTCCCCGAAAAACGTTTATCATCGGAAAGCCCCCTCATGAAATCTTCTTAAACCCCAAACCAGAATGGTGCCGAAGGGGTTAAGGGGGCGCTGACGCGCGCGGTGCGCGTGCGTTTCCTTACGGAAAGCCCCCTTATCATTAATTAGGAGGTTTTTAATCAGCATGATTAAAAAGCTCGTCCGCCAGATGCTGACCGCGCAGATCTTCTCCGCGCTTGCCGTTTCCCTCTGCCTGCTGATCGATATTGTGGTCATCGGCCGCTTCCTCGGCGATGAAGCCATGTCTGCCTATCAGTACGCCAATCCGCTGCTCCTGTCCATCGGTGCCATCGGTACCCTTCTCTCCGCCGGCGTCCAGGTGGCCTGCGGCAAATCCCTGGGGTCCGGCTCCCAGCGGGAAACCAGTGCCGGCTATTCCTCCGCCGTCACGGTTGCTGCGGCGGTGTCTCTGCTCTTCATGGCCGTCGTTCTGGTTTTCACGCCGTTCCTCGCCCGGGCCATGGGCGCGGGTTTCTCCGGCAGTCTCTTTGAGATGACCCGCGGCTATCTGGCCGGTTTCAGTCTCGGCGCGCCCGGTTCCATGGGGGCGCTGGTGCTGGTTCCCTTCCTGCAGATGGCCGGACAGGGAAACCTGCTGATCGTGGGAGTTCTGAGCATGACCGTCGCGGACGTCGCGCTCGATCTCGTGAATGTCCTCCTCTGCCCGAACGGGCTCTTCGGCCTGGGTCACATGTTCGGCATGGGCCTGGCCTCCTCCCTCAGTTACTATGCAGCCCTGATCATCTCCGGAGCTTACTTTCTTTCAAAGCGCTGCGTCTTCCGTTTTTCCTTCAGGCTGGTCAGCTGGCGGAAAATCCTCGAGCTCTTCCGGGAAGGGCTTCCCGCAGGCTTCAATATGGCCTCCTCCGTGGTACTTGTCCTGGTGATGAATCGCGTCCTGAGGGGCACCGGCGGCACCGATGCCGTGGCTGCCTTTGCGCCACTCCTGACCGTGGGCAATACCGCCAACTGCATCGCCACCGGCATCGGCGGCATCTCCCTGACACTCTCCGGGATTTTCTTTCATGAGGAGGACCGCACCGGCCTGGAGCAGCTGCTCCGCCTTCTCTGCCGTTACAGCATGATCCTGGGCCTTTGCATGGGCGTCTCTCTGGTGCTGCTGGCGCCGTTCCTGATCTCTCTCTTTATTCCCCACGGCGGCCCGGTTCACGATATGGCGGTGCTCGGTCTGCGCCTCTTCGCGGCCGGTATGATCCCCTGCTGTATCACGAACGCGCTGAAGAATGCCTGGCTTGGTACCGGGCGCGTCACTCTCACGGAGATTGTCTCCCTCCTGGAAGGCGCCTTCTTCCCGGCTTTGGCGGCGATTGTGTTCAGCCGCTTCATGGGTACCGCCGGCGCCTGGCTTTACTTTTCTGCCGGCGAGTGGCTCACTCTCCTCTTCCTCGCCGTGCTGATCGCGGTCATTTCGAAGAAAAACCCCTGGCGCCGTGGCGTTGCTCTTCTGCTGAAGAAGGATTTCGGCGTTGGCCCGGAAAACCTCCTCGAGATGAATATCCATACCATGGAGGAGGTGACGGAAGCCTCCCGCAGGGCCGAAAAGTTCTGCCTTGATCATGGGCAGGATGTGAAAATCAGCAACCATATCGCCCTGTGCGTGGAGGAAATGGCCGGCAACACCATCCAGCACGGCTTTGCCATGGATCAGAAACATCATGATTTGCTCGTCCGCCTGCTCTGCCGGGACTCCGGCCTGGTCCTGCGCTTCCGTGATGACTGCGGCGCCTTTGACCCTGTCCACTATATTCCCGGGGATCACGAGGACGCTCTCGGTCTCCGCCTGGTGCTCGCCTTCGCGAAGGACGCGCGCTATACCTACGCCATGAACCTGAACAATGTCTGCATCCGCCTCTGATCTGCCTCCTTCCTTTCTCCCTTCATCTGTGGTATAATTTAATTTGATTAAAGTGAAACCGTATCGGGGGTGCTTCTGATGATGAAACGGACGGCGGCGCTGCTCCTGTGCGTCGCGCTGGTCGCACTCTGCCTTCTGCCTGCGGCGGTAGCGGAGGTGGAAAGCCCCAAAGTCGTCCGCGTCGGCTGGTACGATACGCCCTACAATTTTAAGGATGCCTTCGGCCGCCGCACCGGCTACGCCTATGAGTATCAGCGGAAGATCGCCGCCTATACCGGCTGGAAGTATGAGTATGTGGAAGGCAACTGGCCGGAGCTCCTGCAGATGCTCCGCGAAGGCCGGATTGACCTGATGAGCGATGTTTCCTTCGCGGAGGACCGGACGGAGTATATGCTCTATGCCGATATTCCCATGGGCGAGGAGCTTTATTATCTCTATATTTCTCCGGGCAATGCGGAAATCACCGCCGACGATGTTTCCACCCTGAACGGGAAAAAGATCGGCATCACCAGGGGCAGTGTGCAGGTAAACCAGTTCCTTGCCTGGGCGGAAGCCCGCGGCGTTTCGGCAGAGCTGCTGGAGCTGGACGGTTCCGAGGCGGAATCGCTCCGGATGCTGAGCAAAGGCGAGATGGATGCCTTCGTCACCCTCGATACCTACGGCGATCCCGATGTCGCCGTTCCGCTCTGGAAAATCGGTTCGTCCGATTTCTACTTTGCCGTCAGCAAAAGCCGTGCCGACCTCCTGCCGGAGCTGAACGCGGCCCTGAACCGGATACAGGACGAGAATAAGCACTACAGTGAGCAGCTCACCGCGAAATATCTGAAGAATGCCGGTATGAATCTCTATCTCACCGCCGAGGAGCGGGAGTGGCTGGACGCCCACGGGCCGATCCGCGTCGGCTTCCAGGATAACTATCTGGCCTTCTGCGCCGCGGACGGGGACGGGAACCTGACCGGCGCCCTGAAGGATTATCTGGAGTTCGCTTCCGGCGTGCTGCAGAATGCCTCCCCGGTCTTCGAGGCCTTTGTCTATCCGACTGCCTCCGCCGCCCTGGAGGCGGTGAAAAACGGCGAGGTGGACTGTATGTTCCCCGCTAACCTGACGGATTATGATGCCGAGCAGGCCGGCGTGGTCATGACGCAGCCCATGATGCGTACGGAAATGGACGCCGTCGTCCGCGCCGCGGACAGGCAGGATTTCCTCCGCAGGGGCCAGGTCCGCGTCGGCGTGAACCAGGGCAATCCCAATTATGAGATGTTCCTCCTGGATCACTTTCCTTCCTGGACGCCTGTGTATTATCCGGATACGCCCGCCTGTCTCGATGCCATCGCGGCCGGAAATGCCGATACCGTGATTATCAGCAATTACCGTTATCGGGACATTTCCCGCCAGTGCGAGCGTCTGAACCTCACCACCGTCTATACCGGCATAAACATGGATTACTGCCTCGCCGTCCGCGAGGGGAACACCATGTTGTATGCCATTCTGTCAAAGATCATCGGCAATGTGCCGGAATCCACCGTCAATGCGGCGCTGACCTATTACGCGGCGGAGACCTCCTCCAAACCCGGCCTGGACGATATCTTCCTCGCCTACCCCATTCCCGCCGTAATCTCTGCGGTCATCGCCGTCATCCTGATCATCTTGGCTGTCCGCGGCGTCCTCGCAACGAAAACCCCCGGGAAGAAAGCTCGACCCTGAGCCGTCACCCTGGAGTTTTAAGCATCCGGAAAAAGAGTATAGTTCACGAACAAAACGCTCTGTCACAGGGTGTGGGGCAAAGCCCCACCACTAAATATCCCCCGTCCCCGTGCAGGTCTATTTACAATAACAGACCTGTAACAGCACGGGGAACGGGCGTTTGAAGGCCGCTGCCAGTGGCAGATGAAGGCCGTACAAACGTTGAATAGGGGGAAAGGGTTTCTACCATCTGTATAAAAAGAATAATTCTTTTTACAGGAAACGTCATTAAGCCGTTCCCTGCTTTTTCTTTCTCTTGTTGATATACATCACCTTATCTGCCCGCCGCATCGTATCAACCACCGAGTGATCCTGCGCCGGGTCGTACACGGCCAGCCCCATGGCCACGCTGACGTGCTCCCACGGCTTGTCCGAGTTCTCGCGCGTCTCCGCGGAGGCCTTTTCAAAGGCGGCGATCAGCTCCTCGCGGTACCGGAAGTCGTCGTTCCGCAGGATCACGGCAAACTCGTCGCCGCCAATCCGGAACACCGGGCTGTGCTGGAAGATCCGGCAAATCAGCCGGGTCGCCGTCTGCAGGTAAAGGTCACCCTTGTCGTGGCCATACCGGTCGTTCACCGTCTTCAGGTTGTCGCAGTCAAACACGCCGATGGCAAATTCCGGACTTTCCGCGCCTTTATCCATCTTCGTCTGCATATCGTCGATGTAATTTGTGAAAGCACCCTTGTTCCGCACGTTCGTCAGCGCGTCCACGTAGGCCCGTTTATTCAGGTCGCTGATGTGCTCCTTCATGTGGTCGGCCATGCGCTTGAAGGTCTTTGTCCGCACGCCGACCTCGTCCTTCCCGTTGTAGTCCAGTGTGAAGTCGTAGTTGCCCTGGTCTGTCTGGATCGCGGCTTCGGTCAGCTGCTTCAGTGGCCGGGTGATGTTGCCCGTCACGATTCTCGTCAGAATCGCCGCCAGCACCAGCACGATCGCCGCCGCGATCAGGATCCGGTTGATCATCTGCTGCCAGTCGCCCTCTGTCTCAGCCATCGGTACAGATACATACAGCCGCATCCCGTTCGACAGCCGCAACCATGCGGCTTCCTTTTCCGTTCCTTCAAAGGTGTATACGGTAAACGTGCTGTCGCTCATCACGCCTTCCGGCATCACCGGTTTATTCTCGTCCGCCAGCGTCGCGAGGTCGTACCGCGGATGGTAGATCAGGCTGCCTTCCGCGTCGGTCAGGAAGGCGTAGCCGTTGTTGAACAGCTTGATGCTCTCCACCTGCTCCTTCAGCATGCTGTGGTCGATCTCGATCCCGATCACCCCGATGAACCTTCCCCTGTAGTAGATCGGTACGTTGTAGGAAACCACCCGCACGTCGTCCAGGCTTTCCGTCAGATAGGGCGGCAGCCATACGGCATTGCCCGTGTATTTCGGCACCGTGAACCATACCAGTTTGCTCGTATCCGCCGTGTCGAACTGGGTGATATCCGTCACCTCATGTTCCTTGAAGCCGGTCCCGTCCAGGTTCGTGAACCAGAAGCCCTTCGCTTTGCTGCTGACTTCCGGGTCAAGCCGGTAGTAGTAGGTCAGTACGCCGTTGGTCTTCTCCGCGATCTCGTCAAAATATGCCTTCACCCGTTCGGTGTGGGCCAGCAGCTGCTCGTCCTCCGTTCCGTCCAGGTCCTTTTCCGCGTATACCGCCATTTTCTTGACGGATTTTTCAACGCTGTTGAAGTAGTAGTCGAGGTTTCTCTCTCCCGTCTCGCACAGCAGCAGGAGCAGCTGTTCGCTCTTCCGGTGCTCCGTGTTCCGGATGAACAGTACGCTCGTCAGCGTCACGGCGGTCACGGCTATCACCATGATGCACAGGGTCAGCAGCGTGATTTTGGATCTCAGCGAGCGCATCCGTCATCCTCCTTTCTCTCTTCCTGCATCTTCCGGATCACCTGATCCTCAAACTCGTCCGCCGGCAGCGGCCGGGCGAAGTAGAATCCCTGCACCAGCGGACAGCCCAGTTTCTTCAGCAGCTGCAGCTGCTCCTCCGTCTCCACGCCCTCGGCCACCACCGGCACCTTCAGGCTCCGGGCAATGCCGAGGATCAGGCCCACCAGGTGAGTGTCCTTCTCGTTCTCTCCGATCCGCCGGATGAAGGCCCGGTCCATCTTCAGCACGTCCACCGGCATCGCGCTGAGCATGTTCAGCGACGAGTAGCCGGTGCCGAAGTCGTCCATCTCGACCACGTAGCCTTTCCTCCGCAGACCCTCGACAACCTGGATCACCTGGTCTGCGTTCCCGGTGTAGGCGGATTCGGTCACTTCCAGTTTGATCGTGCCCTGTCCCAGGTCGTTGTAGGCCAGCAGCCGGTCCAGCGCGCTTTCCAGTGCCGGGTCGGATACGTCCACCCGGCTCAGGTTCACTGACACTGGGATCGTCACGCCGTATACGTCCCGCCATCTGGCCACCTGCCTTGCCGCTTCGCTCCATACGTAGCGGTCCACCTCGCCGATCTTCCCGCTCCGTTCAAACAGCGGGATAAAGTCGCCCGGCGGGATCATGCCCAGCTCCGGATGGTTCCACCGCACCAGGGCTTCCGCGCTCACCGGTTTCGGCGGTTCGCTCTGAATGTCGTACTGCGGCTGGTAATGAACCTCAAATTCGTAGCTGTTCAGCGCCCTGTGCAGGTCGCTCAGCAGGCGCTGCTCGTAGTTCTCCTTTTCCTGCATCTTCTGGTCGTAGATGATCAGCGGTTCCTTGTAGCTGTTTCGGGCCATGGCGCAGGCCGTCCGCGCCCGGTCGAACATCTGCACCGCTTCCATTCCCTTCTCCCAGGGCATTACGCCCATCCGCAGGCGGATCCCCGCCGTCGGTGCCAGCGCGTCCATCCGGCCCTGCAGTCGGTCATACAGGGGCCGGTAGTCTCCCTGCGGCGGACAGTACAGGTCGAACCGGTCCGCCTCAAACCGCCCGGCGATCCCGCCGTTTTCGCGCACCGCCGCCTGGATTTCGTTCCCCAGCGCCTTCAGCACCTGGTCTCCGAACGCGCGTCCGTTCATCGCGTTCAGGTTGTGAAACCGGTCAATGTTCAGCACCACCGCGTCCATGGGGGTTTCCGGGTGCTCCCGGCGCATGCGTCCCGCGTATTGCAGGAAGTAGTCCCGGTTGTACAGGCCCGTCAGCTCGTCCGTCTCCGTCGCGCGGATCAGCTTCTCAGCCCTGCGTCCCACGCGCATGCTCCGCAGCATCAGAAACAGGATGCCCAGCAGGATCACGCCGGTCACGCCGATCACCGGCCATACGTTTTCCCGGAGGAAGTCTCCGAGGGTGATCTTCGCATCCTCGGTCATGTAGCGGCTCAGCGCCGTGTTCACCGCGGCCTTCGGCACCAGATCTGCGATCTTCGCCAGCATGGAGTACAGTTCCGGGTTCCCCGCGCTGACCGCGAAGCAGTATGCCAGCTCGTTGCCCGTGGCGATCGTCGTCAGTCGGAGCCTTTCGCACTCGCGGGCGATGTTGTTGTATCGGTAACTGCTGATCAGCACGCAGTCCGCCACCCGCCGCGCCACGGCCTCCAGGCATTCCGCCGTCGTCGGGTAATAGACCGTCCGCCAGGTGGGAAAGTCATCCTTCAGCGTGCTCTCGTAGTTCGGGTTGCCTTTGTTCACCGCGACCACGACATGCTCCCGGTCTCCGAACATCTGCCGGTCATCCTGCCGCACCACTGCGAACAGGTCCGTCTCCATCAGTGGCGGAGTCATGCACAGGCCCATTTCCTCCCCGTCCCCGGAGCTCAGGTTGGCCGGAAAAACGCAGTCCGCCTCGCCCCGCTTCATCGCCTCGATGGCTTCCTCCGCCGTGGAATAGGCCTTCGGCTCGAAGCTGATGTGCGCGTTCATGATGCAGTCCGCGGCGTATTCGAGATAGTCCTTCAGCGCTCCGGTCAGTTCTCCCGTTTCCGGGTCCGCCGCGCAGAAGGCCAGGTAGTTGTCCTGATAGGCCACCCGCACTGTCCCGTGGTTTTCCAGCCATTCTTTTTCCGTCGCGCTCAGGAAGGCGTTCGCCCCGCGGGTCACCAGGTGTTTGTCGAACAACTCCTGGCTGTAGTACCGATTTTCCTCCTGGATCCGGGTCAGCGCCCGGTCCAGTTCGTCCAGCAGGTCATGCCGTTCCTTGGCCACCGCGAAATAATAGTCGCTCGCCCCGATCCGACAGACCGGTGTCGGGCGTTCCGGCTCCTCCAGAATCCCCGCCGTAAAGCTGTCCACCGTTACGTAGGCGTCCAGTTCGCCCTTCTGCAGCATCTTCAGGGATTCATCCTCACCGCAGGTCACCTCGCACACTTCGCTCTCCACCCGGTGGGCCTCCGCCCATTCGCGGTAGAAACCTGCCTGCACACTTCCCGCATTCACGCCGATCTTTTTCCCGTTCAGCGTCGTGTAGTCCGTCGCGGTGATCTCCGTATTCTCTTTGGAAACAAACAGGTAGTATTCCTCCGCGCCCATCGGCAGGGAGGGAAACAGCATGCTTTCCGCCCGTTCCGGCGTGTAGCTCACGTCGCTCATCAGGTCGATCTCGCCCCGAATCAGCATCTGCAGCAGTTCTGGCCAGCTTCCTTCGACGTATTCGTACTTCCACCCCGTGTAGGCGGCAATCTTCATCTGGTATTCATACGCATATCCGGATCTCCGCCCGAGGCTGTCCGTCGCGCAGAAGGCGCTTTCATACCATCCCACGCGCACGGTCTTCTCCGCTTCTGCCGTCTCCGTGGCGGATGCCGGCAGCAGCACGGCCGCTGTCAGCAGGCACAGCAGCAGGCACGTCAGCCGTCTGAGATATCCGTTTTGGTTTTGTTTCGGTATTTTTGCGCGGGTGCTCATTTCCCGGAACTCCTTTATATTCTCTGCTTGATTTGCCGCAGACGGATGTTGGTCAGCGCGCACTGGTCGCCCGTCAGTGCCGAAACCGGCAGCCGGGTCTGGCCGATCAGGAGCATCTCCATGCTCCGCGATACCCGGGGCGTAAACCCCGCCGCCGCGATGTAAAGCCCCAGCAACACGGGAAACATGGCGTATCCTGTCGTCCTGCTTTTATCCAGTCTTTTCATCTGCTTTTTCCTTATCCGTCCGGTTTGTTTCGGAAAACCGGTATGTGCGCCCGCTCTTATTCGCCGAGCAGATCGCTCAGTCCCATCAGGAAGAAGGCGTTCTTGATCGTCTCGTTGGCGTGAATCACCTTCATCGTCGCGTCGTCCGGCAGCATGTTCTGGGCAATCAACAGCTCGCGGATCCCCGCGGACGTAAGGTATTTCAGGTCGCTGAAGTCCCAATAAAGCTCCTTCACGCCGTCCAGGCCTTTCTG
>JAEEGL014419332.1_pt1 | contig 10797 bp, 14 predicted proteins | sample 9134231 | NCBI WGS metagenome assembly JAEEGL01 (sample SAMN16246548, study PRJNA631951) | gut metagenome | biome: gut microbiome; feature: rumen; material: fiber-attached | host: Bos | place: Iran: Karaj | collected 2018-10
CTTGAGCGCGGGAGACAGTTTGACCGTAGCCTTGTTGGACGCGGCGGTCGCGCCTTCCGTGACGGTGTAGCTGTCGGAGCCGATCTTGATCAGGTCGCCCTTTACGAAGCTGCCCGTAAGGTGCGCGAGAAGATCGCCCTCGACTGACGCGCTTTCCAGCTTCACGCCGGACCCGCTCACGCCCGAAACGTGCTTTTCCACCGCCTAAGTGGTGTATACGTCCATGCCGAATATGCGGCCCAGGCTGCCGTTTCTGAGCGCTTCGGTGTCGCCGGAATGGGCGGCGGAGGCGAGCTGCTCCACGGTTATCAGCTTGGCGTCCGCTTCGGGATCGACTATCAGCTTGCGCCCGAACTCCGGCACGCGCGCCAGGTTAAGCGCCTTCCTGACATCGGACAGGTCGTTAAGCGTCGAAATTGGCGTGCCCGCGGTGCCTGCGCAGGCGTACACGTCCTTATACAGCTTAAGCCCGTCGGAATTGATCTTCGCGGCGAGCGCGCGGGCGGCGGGCAGGATGAAGTCCCGTTCCAGGGCTTCCTCGCTGTTCAGGCTCACCGCGGTCTCAACCGCGCCCGCGGCGACGTCCACCGTCGCCAGGGTGGACAGATTTACGTCCACACTCTCTTCCTTTATATCCTGATAGTCAACGCCGTTCACCGCGTCGAATTCCCGCGCCTCAAGGCGGGAGGGCTTGCGCACCTGCACGTTGTCGCCGAGTTCCCCGAAGTCCTCGCTTAAGTCGCGGGAGCACAGTGCGGGGAACACGAGCTCATCCATCAGCGCGGGCAGCGCCTTGCGGGCGATGGTCTTAAGGGTTATGAAGTTGTTTGCCATTGTTTTTTCCTCCTTGTTTGAGATGTGAAAAGCCGCTATAGCCTGCTTTTCAGTGTTTTGTGAGCAGATAATACTCTCTGTCGGTCATGCTGTCGTAATCCGCGGGGGCGGCGAGGGGCGAGGGCGCCATGCCCGCCAGCCGCTGTTCGCACAGGCGGGTCGCCTCCTTATTTATCAGCGTTTTGAGCGCGTTCACCTGCGCTTCCAGCGCGTCGGGGCGGGATACGTCCAAGAGTTTTAGCGCCTATTCGCCCAGATCGCTGTCTGAAAGCAGCCTGCGCGCTTTGAACTCCGCCTTCAGGCGGTCCAGTTCCTCACGGGTGGTCTTTTCTTCGGTAACGTTGTCAAGTTCTTCGTTCATGTTTTCCTCCTTTTTCTGCGGCTGATTCGTCGTCTGCCGTCTCGCTCTGTATCCTTTCCGACTCACTTTCCACTTCCTTCTCGTCCCAGTCGGCGGTCCTGTGCAGGGTCTCGACCATGGTGCGGGTGGACATGGCGCCCGCCTGGGACGCGGCTTTTATGAGCTCGGCGGTGTCGTTCAGGTTTTCCGGCAGGCTGCGGGTAAATGAGACTTCCACGTTTCCCGCGTCGAACGTCACCCCGTCCCACACTTGCAGCGCCCGGGCGAACAGCTTTAAGCGCGTTTTGAGCCCCTCGGTGAACCACTGCTGCTTCACGAAGCACAGCTGCTCCAGCCCCAGCAGGCGGTATTTGAGCGCGATGCCGCTTAAATTCCCCGCGAAGCTCTTTTCGGACAGGTCGGGCACCAGGGACAGCTTGTGGATGTCCCGCGAGAGCGACTCCTTGAGTATCTCGTTGCCGTTTTCGTCCATGTGCCCGCTCAAATATTCCGCTTTCGCGTCACCGTCGGGCAGGCACAGCGCCTTGTCCATCCTGAGCTGCAGCCAGGGCGGACGCCCCTGTTCGTCCGTGTCCAGCGCGCAGCCCGTAAGCACCAGCAGTTTTTCCGCCGCCTGCTGCTTGTCGTTCACACGGTCGGACTGCAGCAGGTCGTAAGCGTCGATCAGCGGCAGCACCCACTCGAAATCCCCATTCTCGTGCTCGTCGTTCCAGTATTCCACCATGGGCACGCGCTCAAAAAAATGGGGGACGGACTCCATTATCTCGAAGCCCTTCCCCTTAAGTTCCCAGCGGGAGGCGGTCTTGCTCGTGTACACCCGGGCGGACAGGGGACCCGGCGAACCGTCCTCCTTCGTGGCGCGGCTCAAATACACCCCGAACAGGGGCTGGCAGGCGGGCGTGTCGTCGTACACCACGAAGGCGCTCTCCGGCGACAGGGCGAAACTGCGGGGCAGCCTTTCCCCGGGCAGAGAGGTCACGATCTCCACGCCGCCCCGTATATGGAGGCGTTGCGCGCGTTTTCCACGTCCACGGCGGGGGCGTTCATGCGTTTGTACGCCTGAAGCACCCGGTCCAACGCGTCGGCATCCTCCTCCCGGGCGCGGTAGCTCACGCTTTCGCCCACCAGGTAACCCGTGGCGACGGTGACGATGTACCTGGCAAACGCGTGGGGCAGGCGCACATTCGGCAGGGCGGGGCGCGCCGCGCGGGACAGGATGTCGTTTTCCGCCAGGTAGTACTGTTTAAGGCGGGAAAGCCGCTCGTGCCCCCGCCGGAACTCGTCTATCACGCCCCTGAGCAGCCCGGGCGTAGGCTCGGTGCCCCGGAGCAGGGATCTGGGTCGTTGTATCATATGTCTTCTCCTTTTTCGTATTCAAACCGGAAGCATGCGCGGTTTACCGGTGGTGAAGTGAGCTATCAGCCATTAGCTGTTAGCTTATAGCTGTTGGAACGCCTGCGGCGTGTCGGTTCCCGGTCAGTTGCCGTCCGCCGGAAGAGGTCGTCATGGGATCGTCCGCGCCGCGCAAAAAGATCTTTTGGCCCGTGGGTCTGTAGATAAGGCAGGGCGGGGAGAACCGGACCTCGAAAAGGGCGCCCACCCCCAGCATGTCCGCCGCCCTGACCAGCTGGGGCAGCACCGAATCCCGCAGGGTGGACATATACCTGCGCAGCACCAGCACGTTGGCGCTTTTGTCCCTCAAAACCGCCATCACCGCGCAGAGGGATGCGAAGGTGCTTTTGCCGGAGCCCCGCCCGCCCTTGATAAAGTATTCCTTCACCTGGGCGTGTTTGATATCCTCGTATACGTCGGCGTATACTGGAGCAAATAAGTCGTATATGTTCATGACGATCCTTTCACGGTTTTTCGGTCGTTGGTCGTTGGTCGTTGGTCATTGCTCATTGGTCGTTAGTCATTGATTAGTGCATCAGCCCGGCAGTTTTTTGCCGCCTTCGGGCGGCGACCAATGACAAATGACTTCGGACGCGGCGGATGTATTTGCCGCCGCAAATGACCGACCCGCAAAATGTTTCACGTGAAACATTTTTGCGCTCAGGCCGGATAATCCTGGATTATCACGGTCTGGGGCGCGGTTTTGGCGTGGTTTTCGCCCTTTTCGCCCGCTTTCAGCCCCGCCAGCTCCATCGCCAGGTTCAGTGCCTTCAGGTCCCCCTGCATGGCCATGCCGCACAGCTTTTCGCCTATCACCTTCGCCACGCTCTCGCCCCTGCGGGGACCCTCCGCGTCCAGCGCCTCCAGGCTGTCTCCCGCCAGCAGCCCGCGGCAGAGTTTTGAAATGTCCGGTGTCCTCATACGCTCTCCTTTCGTTTTAAACACGTACAAAAAACGGGCATACAAAAACCGCGGCCGTATCGGTCGCGGTGCTTTGCCCGTGTTCGTTTCCCTGTTTTTTGATGATACTATTATAGCACTAAAAAAAGTCCAAAAAGGCAAGTAGAGTCCACTTTGTGTTAAGATTTGGTTAAATCATATGCCAGACTCGCGTTGCTCAACGGCGTATCAGGATGCCTTTCATGAACGGGGACCCGTTGTGCGTGCGGTAAACTTCTTCTTTCTCTTTTTCGGTGCACCCGATCAGTATCTTGATTTCCGAATCCCGCTTCATGAGGTCGACCGTGCAGATGACCGCGTCGACCCGCTTTTCGCCGCTTCCGACCCAAACGTCTATCCCCGCGCCGTCGGGGGAGGAGGTGTTTTTCAGGTATCCGTAGTCGACCCGGTATATGAAATCCGGGAATTTCGGGTGGGCGGATCCTTTCGGGCGGTCGATCACTATCTCGGAAGCGTCCACCAGGCGGTCCAGCGCGTCCCAGAAATCCCTGTCGTTTTGCTCCACTTTGCCTCCTTTGGGGACGCCGCGTCAAAGTCTCAGTCCGTAACGGACGCCATTATCACGGCGTACCTGTCCATGCGCCTGTCATATACGCTCCAGCACGCCGTGCCCCACCATTCGTGCCCGTCGTCAAAATAGTTGGACCAGTCGGTGCTCCACTCGTATACCTCAAGCTCGTCCGTGCCTTCCGGGAACAGCGCGGAGTTGACGCTGATGAACTCGTCCGGCCCGTATCCAGAGGTGTGCGGCGTCTCCCAGAACGCGTACCAGTAGGGGATCTGCTCGCCTTTCATGGCGTCCGGCCAGCCGCAGTCGTAAAACCTCTGGCCTGTGCGGTCGGTGCGCAGTATCCCGGGGATATGCAGCAGCGCCGCGGGATCGATCCTGTGTGCCCACGCTTTGCCCATATCCAGATTCCAGGGGAAGGGCTCCTCCCGCGCTTTCCCGGAGAAGCCGACCTCGGAGGCAAGCTGCTCTTCGATATACCGTTCGATCACCTTGAGCATGGCGAAGAGCACGGCATCCTTGTGCGAGCGGTACCCCTGATACGGCGTAGCGTCCTTTATCAGGCAGTAGTCGATCAGGCATCTGTCATATTTTCCGATCAGTTCATAAAAAGGATCGTCGGTCAGTTCCCGCATATGTTTCCCCCGAAAAATATAATGGCGGTCTGCCCTGCGGCGCCCTGAATTTGTATCTTCCGCGAAAGCGCCCGGCGGCTATCCCGCTTTTCCCGCTCCCAGGATGATCCCCGCCAGCGCCGTCAGCGCGAAGGTAAGCAGCAGCAGGGCGACCTGCGCGCAGCTCCTGATAAAGCTGCGTTCGCCCGGACGCCACGCGCGTTTCGGGTCGTTTTTATAGCACAGGGTCACACTGCCGGGGGGCACCTGACGGGCGCGGAAGCGGTACACGTAGCTTTTGCCGTCTACCCTGTAATCGTACTTCGCGTCTATGTGATCCGCCGGTCCGCCGTATTCGCCCTCTCCTTCGCGGTACACGCTGCCGGGCCTCAGATACGCCGTCACCGTGGCGGAAGCGCCCTTTTTGCCCCTGTTCGTGCCAAGGCGGCGGCTCAGGATGACCGCAAAGACCATGGAAATAACGAACACCAAAGCGGTCAGCAGGTTCGCTGGGGTAAACAGTTCCTTCGCCCGGGAAAGCAGTTCCCCGTTCATTCGGTATACGCCTCCGTTTCGCCGCTCACATACTTTAGCCCGCGCCTGACCGCGTCCAGCGAGCGGTTGAGCTTGTCCAGGTTTATCTGCCCGTCGGGGAAGAGGGAGGTGCTCTCCACGGTGGCCGTGCCTGCAAAATTGCACTCCCTGAGCAGGCGGAAGAACGCGCCGAAGTCCACCTCTCCGTCGCCTATGTGCATTATGGGCAGCCGCCCCGCCATGGGCATGTTGAGGCTGGAATCGTTCAGGTGCAGATGGGTGATATAGCCCTTTTCCAACAAAAAGCGGTACTTATCCGTGGCAAGCAGCGCGTTTTCCCCGTGCAGGAACGCCATTTTGGTGTCGTAAGTGAAGCGCGCGTCAGGAATGTATTCCGCTGCGCTCACCAGGTGGTCCAGCGCCAGGTTGCTCACGCAGGTCACGTTCTCCATGGTCAGGACGACGCCGCTGTCCTTCGCCATATTGTGCAATATTGCATATATCGGCAGTGTCTCTTCAAAGCTGCGGTCGGAGCAGGGGCCGTTCCACAGGTGGCACACCATCTTTTTTGAGCCCAGGAAAAGCGCGGTGTCCAGGTCGCGGCGGAAGGTCTTTACGGCTTCGTCCTTGCCCGCGCTGCCCTGTTCTGCGAGTATGTCGCCGATTATCTTGTCCGCGTGGGTCACTGGGAAGGAGAGCCCGCTTTCCCTGAGCAGGCGGCGGATAAAGTCGATCTCGCCGTCCCAGCTTTCGTACATCAGAAATTCGCCCCCGTCGGCGCGCAGCCGGGGGGCAACAGACGGGATCAGGCGGTAATCCCTGCCGTTCAGGCGCGTCAGGTACGCGCCGTTGGAGACGTATAACGGTATCATTTGTTTCCTATTGTTCTTTCAGCGTATTTTGTGCGCCCGCGGGGGGCGGCTATCAGCTTTTAGCTTTGAGAGGCTGACGCAGGCGGACTGTCCGGCGCGTCGGGGTGCATTAGTCGTTTGGTTAGTGCGTCATCGCGAGGAAGGCGCATAGCGCCGACGTGGCGATCCGTCCTTAATTTGAAAGGGTTACGGATTGCCACGCGGTCTTTGACCGCTCGCAATGACGCATCAAAGTATTCCAACCGTTCTGCTCTTATCCGCAAGACCGGCTTTGCCGGTCTGAGGATGAATTTTCGCGAAGGACAGTTTGCCGTCCGTAACGAAAATTCTTTCCTTGCGGGATTTCCGCTCGGAAACCCCGCAGGGTTTCAGGAAATCCCGTGCCTTTTTCGTGCGGGGCGGATACGGATTGCCACGCCTGCCATAGGCAGGCTCGCAATGACGCGTCGGTAATAAACTGTCTAAGCCCCGCAGGAAAAAGCGTTCCTTTTGATCGAGATGCATCGCAGAGGCATTTCGATCAGTTGCCCAAACTTCTCAGCGCCTGCATGATGATGTCGTTCACGTTGTTCAGGCTCGGGTCGGTGCGGCCCACGGCGCCCGCCGCCTCGGAGGAGGTGTAGCCCAGCGCCATCAGCGCCTCTATGGCCTCGCTCTGGGCGGACTGCGCCTTGGGCACGAACACGGGCGCGCCGGGGGAGGAGATCAGGTCGTTTTCGCTCACCTTCTCCTTAAGCTCCAGTATCAGCCGCTGGGCGGTCTTCTTGCCTATGCCAGGCGCCTTTGCCAGGCTGGACGCGTCCCCGGTGACGATGGCGACGGACAGGTCCTGGGGGCTGATCACGCCCAGCACGCCCATGGCCGTCTTGGGGCCGATGCCGCTTACGGAGATCAGCTTCATGAACATGCGCTTCTCCTCGCGGGACACGAAGCCGAACAGCTCCATGGCGTCCTCCCGGACGGACATATAGGTGTACAGCGTGGCCTCCTGGCCCGTCTGGGGCAGGGCGGACAGTGTGGAGGGGGAGACGTTGATCTCAAACCCCACGCCCCCCGCCTCTATCACGGCCAGGGAGGACGTCTTGTCGGTAAGTATGCCTTTGATGTGTGAGAGCATGATGTGTTTCCTTCTGTTGTCGGGTCATCGGGATGGAGCGGTATTTGTGACGGCGTTTTTCGCGTTATCGGGATGGGGCGATTGTGCCGTCTGTATTTCTCTTTCGCGTCATCGCGAGTGCGCAAATGGGAGTGAATTTGCGTCCAGTGGACGCAAAGAGCCATGAGCGTTCGTTGAAGTGTTCGAGTGTGGCGATCCGTTCCTCATTGGACAGAGTACGGATTGCCACGTCAAGCCCTGCGGGCTTTCCTCGCAATGACGCATCCAAAACAGTCTAAGCCCCTCAGCAAAAAGCGTTCCCTCTTTCCGCCGCGTTTTTATCAAAAACGTGGCGGAAATATATGATCGAAATGCGTCGCAGAGGCATTTCAATCAATGGCGGCACGCCTTTCGCGGTACAGGCGGGTGACTTCGTCCACCACCTGGTCGAAGTCCATGTGCGTGGTGTCCACCACCACGGCGTCCTCCGCCTGGGTCAGGGGGCTTTCCGCCCGGTGCATGTCGTTGTAATCCCGCTTGTTCACGTCGGAAAGCACCTGTTCGAAGGTGACGTCCGGGTCGTTCATCTGGGCGAGGCGGCGGCGTGCGCGCTCCTCCGCGGCGGCGGTAAGGTAGATCTTGAGCAGCGCGTCCGGGATCACGCAGGTGCCGATGTCCCGCCCGTCGCACACCAGGAACATGCGCCCGGCCAGTTCCCTCTGCCGCGCCACCAGGGCGACGCGCACCGCCTTCACCGTGCCCACGGCTGAAGCGGCCATGGACACCTCGGGAGTGCGGATCTCGCCGGACACGTCTTTTCCGTTGAGCAGCGTGTGCTGGCGGTTCTCTTTGTCGTAACTTACGTCCACCAGGCAGTTTTTGAGCGCTTCGGGCACCTTTTCGGCGTCGGAAGGCTCTATGCCCATGGAAAGCATGTACAGGCCCACCGCGCGGTACATGGCGCCGGTGTCCAGATAATGTCCGCCCAGGCGTTCGGCCACAGCCAGGGCGACCGAGCTTTTGCCCGCGCCGCAGGGTCCGTCAATAGCGATCGAGATGTTCATGGTTTTCTCCTTTGGATGTAGTATGCGGGGGAGAGGGGGCTGAGCCGGCGGACAGACGAGCGCAGGTCTAATCCTTCAGCCAGTCCAGCGAGTCAGGGTAGGTATAATTCAGCTCGTTTTCCCTGCAGTAATCGACCGCGCAGGAATCCCTTTGAACGGTCAGCGTAAGCTCATCGGCGCATTCGGCAAACGCGCCTTCGCCTATGCTTGTAACGCCTTCCGGGATGGTCACCGAGGTAAGGCCGCTGCATTTGGAAAACGCAATGTTTCCCATGCTCGTGACGCTGCTTGGGATAGTCACCGAGGTAAGACCGCTGCAGGAGGAAAACGCGCTGTTTCCTATGCTCGTCACGCCCTCAGGGATAGTCACAGAGGTAAGGCCGATGCAGTTGTAAAACGCGCTGTCGCCTATATGCTCGTCACGCTTTCCGGTATGGTCACCGAGGTAAGACCGTCACAGCCGGAAAATGCGCTTTCGCCTATCTCGCGGATACCCTGCGGTATCGCGTATTCCCCCTGTTTGTTCATCGGGAACGACAACAGGCGCATGTCCGGTTTGAAAACCAGCGCTCCGTCTGTCACCGCCAGATACTCGTGCTCGGGAGATACTTTTATTGCCGTCAGTTTTTCACAACCCTCGAACGGGTTCGCGCCAATTTCCTTCACACTGTCCGGGATAATCACCGAGGTAAGACCGCTGCAGTTGGAAAACGCGTAATCGCTTATGGTCGTCACGCCTTCCGGGATCGTCACCGAGGTAAGCGCGTTGCACCAGACGAACGCACTTTCGCCTATGCTCGTCACCGTGTGCCCGTCCAGTTGGGAGGGTATGTCAAGCGATTTGGCTTTGCCTCTGTATTCCGTTATCTCCGCCGCGCCGTCGGGAAGCAGACGGTAGGTGTAGTCTCCGCTGTTTACGGTCTCCTCCGCAGGGGCGGAAAGGGAGAGCAGGAGAACGATGGCGAGAAGGATGGAGACGAGTTTTTTCATGGCGTGACATCCTTATCTTTTTTGCTGCAGGATTTTGGGAGCGGGGGACGGAGCTTTTAGCTATTAGCTTTTAGCTGTCAGAAGCTTACGCGAATGGGAGCGTGGCGATCCGTTCCTTTTTACTATGGGGTTACGGATTGCCACGTCAAGCCCTGCGGGCTTTCCTCGCAATGACGCGGGGATGCAGGTCATTTCGGTTAGTGCGTCATCGCGAAGACGCGAACAAAGTAAGCGGCTGTGGCGATCCGTTCCTGTTGGTATAGGAGTGGAGTACGGATTGCCACGGCTTGCACAGCAAGCCTCGCAATGACGCTTTCTTCCTATTTACGGTACTTACCTGCGTGTTACGGATTGCCACGACCCACTGCGTGGGCCTCGCAATGACGTCTTATTCCTTCGTACCGCGCTTGCCTGCGGGGTTACGGATTGCCACGGCGACGAAACGCTCGCGACCCATGTGGCGTTCGCGGCTCTGGAAGCACACTGTGCTTCCATTCACTACCGCTCACGGCTCTGACAGCCCACTGGGCTGTTATTCACTACTGCTCGCGCACAATGACGCTTCCGGGAGACGCTTTCAGGAGATCCCGTTCCTTGATCGTTTCGGGCGCTTACCAAACGCCGGAAACGATCATATGATCGAAATGGATCTCTAATTCATTTCGATCAGCAGCCTTGCGCCCAGCAGTTCCGCTGCCCGTCTGACGCGGGAAAGTTCCGCTTCGGGCAGGGCGCAGCCCTCCGGCACAGCCAGCGTGACCAGCGGGGTGTTATATCTGATTATAAGCTCCGAGAGCGCTCCTGTCAAATCTCCCTTCACGGGGCACAGCGCGGCCAGGCGCCCGTCCTCCCCGTAAAACAGGGCGGTGGGGCAGGGGCGGGTACGCAGCTTCCGGGTGAGCGCGCGGGCGTTTTCCGGGGAGGGAAGGGGCGCGTTTTTCCGGCATTCCCGGTACGCGTCCACGCACGCGGCCAGCGCCTTGAGCTTTCGGGCGCAGGCGGGGGAGAGGCCGCGTTCTTCCATACCGGACGCGTCCGCATCCAGCGCCCCGCAAAGCGTGCCGCACGGGTCCGTCAGCGCGTGGGCAAGGGAGTTCACGTCCCGCCGCGGGATCAGGGAATACAGTATCAGTTCCATGGCCTCGTGGGGCGCGAAGGAGGCAAGCCCGCCCTGGGCGTATGCGGTCTTCAGCCGCGCCCTGTGGCCGGAATGGTCGGGCGTGCGGGCGTTCTGGTCGTGTATCGGCATAATATCGTCCTGTTCAGGGTCTATGGCTGACGCGGAGAGGGGGTTATCGGTCCGCACCGGGGTATTGGTATGTGAAGCCGTTGTCTTTGCAGTATTCTTCAGCGTATGAGCCTGCTTCGACGGTGAACACGAGTTGATCGCTGCGATCAAAATACATGTCAAACGCCTTTTCGCCTATCGACATGACGCTGCCGGGTATTGTTATCGAAGTAAGGTTTTCGCAATTGGCAAACGCCTTTTCGCCTATGCTCGTCACGCTGCCTGGGATAGTTACGGAAGTTAAGCCTTCACAGTACCGAAACGCACTGTCACCTATGTCCGTC
>JAEEGL014498230.1_pt1 | contig 10797 bp, 7 predicted proteins | sample 9134231 | NCBI WGS metagenome assembly JAEEGL01 (sample SAMN16246548, study PRJNA631951) | gut metagenome | biome: gut microbiome; feature: rumen; material: fiber-attached | host: Bos | place: Iran: Karaj | collected 2018-10
AATGCACAGCCTACATAATATCACAAAATCGGGCTTTCGGTCTACTTTTTATTACTGGATTGCAACGTAATCGTCAGGCACGGTGATACCAAGCTGTGAGCAGATCTCTGCGTTGTACTCCTTAGTTACATTGGGAGCATACTGGATCTGCATGGTGGTAATGTCTGCACCGTTGAGAAGGATCTCTGCAGCCATCTGGCCGGTGGTGTATCCGAGATCGTAGTAATCGATGGAAAGAGTTGCAACGCCGCATCCGGAGCAGATTCCCTCTTCACCTGCAACTACGGGTATTCCTGCGGGAACTACGATGTTACGGATGGTCTCGGTAGAATTAGCAAGAGTGTTATCGGTGGGGATGTAGAGAACATCGCACTCTGAAACTGCAGTAGAAAATACTGACTGGATCTCATTGGAATCAGCAACTGCATACTCCTTGTAGTTGATTCCGTCTGCACCGAGTTCAGCCTCGATGAGCTGGATCTGGTACTTGGAGTTAGCTTCTGCAGAGCAGTACATAAGACCAACGGTCTTAACATCGGGGAACAGCTCAAGGATCATATTCTCCTGCTCGTCAATGGGAGCAAGATCGGAAGTTCCGGAAACGTTTCTTCCCGAAGCACCGGTCCAGTTCTCAACGGGAACTTCAAGAGCGGTTGCATAATCGGTTATGGAAGTTCCGAGAATGGGAATATCGGTGGTAGCTGCCGCTGCACACTGAAGGGGTGTGGTTGCATTTGCGAGAATAAGATCAACACCGCCTGAAACGAAACCGTTACAGATGGTTGCGGCGGTGGGCTGCTCACCCTGAGCGTTCTGAACATCAAAAGTAACCTTATCGCCAAGCTTCTCGGTAAGTGCATCCTTAAAGCCGTTGGTAGCAGCATCAAGTGCGGGATGCTCTACGATCTGGCAGATGCCGATGCTGTAGGTATCCTTTTCTGCTGCCTGTCCGCATCCTGCCATGGTCATGGCAAGCACTGCGCAAAGTAACATAGATACGATCTTCTTTTTCATAAATATTCCTCCAAATACGATACAAGCATTAATGCTTTATCGGTTTAACTGGCTAAAGTGCCAGGTTAGTATGCATAATACCTTAAAAAAATCTTATCGTCAACCACAAATAATAAGGTTATCGGAACAAATTTTCATATCCCGATAACCTTATAAATTCCAAAAATGATTAAATTCGCAACACAGCTTTACGGCTGTCTGGTTATGATCTCACCGTTTTTCTTAAAGATAGACATTTCGGGCATAACTCCCCTGAAGCAGCTGGTGGGATAAACTATGCAGTCTCTGCCGATGACGGAACCCGGATTCAGAACCGAATTGCATCCGATCTCAGCCCTGTCTCCAAGCATGGCGCCGAACTTCTTAAGCCCTGTTTCATATGTATTTTCACCCTTTACGATCACAAGCTTCTTATCGGATTTTACATTTGAGGTTATGGAGCCTGCTCCCATGTGGGATTTATAACCCAAAATACTGTCTCCAACATAATTATAGTGAGGAACCTGAACATTATTAAACAGAATAACATTCTTAAGTTCTGTGGAATTTCCCACAACGGAATTTTTACCCACAATGGCGGAGCCCCTGACGAAAGCGCAGTGTCTTATTTCCGCTTCTTCATCAATGATAAGAGGGCCGTTAAGGCAGGCTGTGGGAGCAACCTTGGCAGACTTTGCCACCCAGATATCCTCTCCTATTTTCTCGAACTTTTCCGGATCCAGCTTTTCACCGAGTTCTTTTATGAAATTCTTAATGCCGGCAAGAGCTTCCCAGGGATATTCGAATTTTTCCAGATATTCCTTTGCTATAGTCTGATCAAGATCGTAAAGATCGGAAATCTTTATATGATCGCTCATTTTTTCTTATCTCCTGTCTTCGTTTTTTTATAATACTGACTTATATGACTGTAGACCGCATCCAGGCCACCGGCATTATTCTTAGCCTTGACCTCATTGGTCTTGGTTGTGACAAATTTTCCAAGCTTGTCTTTATAGTCGGAAGCTGAGATGGAACCGTCGGCAACACCCGTAAGTCCTTTTTCCCAGCTGGCAGTAAGTTTGGCATCAAGCAGAGCGGGGATTGAACCGTTTACCACATAATAGATCATCTCGCCGGTTATGGTGGGAGTTATAATCTGTGTCTTCTTATTCAGGTTAAGATACTGGATCGTCTGGAGCTTAGTCAGTATCTCAGCTCTCGTTGCAGATGTACCGATACCGCTTCCCTTGATCTGAGCTCTCAATTCCTCATCTTCTATAAACTGTCCCGCATTTTCCATTGTAAGGATTATGCTTCCGGAGGTGTATCTCTTTGGAGGAGCGGTTTCGCCTTCCTTGATGCTGTGCCCTTTTACGGATATCACATCACCCTTCTTCAGAGTTTCGAGGGCTTTTTTCAGTGCATCATCAGCTGCCTGATCCTCATTCTCGTCATCGGAGCCTTCGGATTTGGAATCCGGATTATCGCTGTCTTTATCTTCAGTGTTTTCTTCCTTATCGTTATTTTTCTGGAAGGAACAGGTAAAGACTTTCATATATCCCTCATCCTCAAGTACCTTATAAGAAGCGGTAAATAATTCCTTCTTTTCTACGGCAGATACAAGAGTCTTTTTATAAACCGCAGGGGGATAGAACACGGACAGAAATCTTCTGCAGATCAGTTCATATACATCAGCTGCCTGTTTGCTCAGAGAACCAAGACTGCCTAATCCCTGTCCGGTGGGAATGATGGCATAGTGATCGGTTATAGCTTTATCGTTGCAGTATTTGGTCTTGGCAATGGTCTTCCAGGATTCCCCGGAAAGAACTTCATTCGCCACATCTGACAGCAAAGGAAAGCTCTTAAGACCGCCGATATTTTTATTTATCTCTTTGCAGACCGCTGTTGATAAAACCCTGGCATCAGTTCTGGGATAAGTGGTGAGTTTTTTCTCGTAAAGTTCCTGGGCAATGGTCAGGGTTTCCGCAGGACTAATCTTAAAAAGTTTGGAGCAGACATTCTGAAGTTCAGCAAGGTTAAAGAGAAGCGGAGGATTCTTCTTCTCGGTCTTTCTGGAGATATCGGTAATGACGGCTTCCTTGTCACCATCCTTCTCAAGTTCTGCAATGAGCTTCTCGGCTGCTGCTTTTTCCTTAAAACCGTTATCCTTATAAAGATACAGAGAACCCGCGAAAATGGAATCATCACAAACTTTCCATAAAAGATCAGCTTCGGCTCCCTGAATCTCGGAATTCATGATGACCTTATAGAAAGGAGTCTTGGTGAAATTCCTTATCTCCTGTTCCCTTCTTACAACAATACCAAGTACACAGGTCATTACACGGCCGACAGTTACCGTAAGCCTTTCAAGTCCCAAAAGGGATGCACATTTTTTTGCATACTTAAGAGTCAGGGCTCTTGTGAAATTGATACCCATAAGGTAATCTTCCTGAGCTCTTAAATAGGCAGCATCCGAAAGATTATCATAATCCTTCCAGTCCTTAGCTTCCCTGATGCCTCTTGCGATCTCTTCCTCTGTCTGGGAGTCAATCCATACCCTTTTTCTCTGTTTGGAAGAGGGAACTTCAGCCATCATATCTACCAGACGGTAGATATATTCTCCCTCTCTTCCCGAGTCGGTACAGATATAGATGCATGTTACATCCTCTCTGTTGAGAAGCCTTTTAACGATATCAAACTGTTTTTTCACATTGGGAATGACACCGTATTTATAGGTATCGGGAATAAAGGGGATAGTATCATATCTCCACAGTTTAAGAGCGGGGTCGTATTCTTCCGGATAACTCATGCTCACAAGGTGACCTACGCACCATGTGACAACATAATTATCACTCTCAAAGAATCCGTCCCCTTTTCTCATGTTTTCGTGTAGTGCCTGTGAAAACTGGGCTGCTACACTGGGTTTTTCTGCAATAAATAGACTCTTGGACAAAACTTAACCTTTAGTGAATATAGGATAACAGTTCATTGATCTTCTCTGCGGGAAGAGGCTTTCCGAGATAGAATCCCTGAATGACATCGCAGCCCGCTCCTACCAGATAATTAAACTGTCTTTCGTTCTCAACGCCTTCAGCCACGGTTTCAAATCCCATGGCATGTGACATATTAAGTATGGATTCGGTGATGATCCTTGTAGAACCGTCATCAAGCACCGTATCAATAAAGCTCTTATCTACCTTAAGGGTATCGATGGGGAATTTCTTAAGATAAGAAAGAGACGAATAACCCGTACCGAAATCATCCAGGGAAATACTCAGACCGAAATTTCTGAGTCTGGAAAGCTTCGCGGTCACGGATTCAAAATCATCAATGAGTATGCTCTCGGTGATCTCAAGTTCAACGTCAAAGGGCTCTACACCTGATTCTTCGATAAGACCCATGACATTATCAACAAAATCATCCTTCTTATACTGAAGAGCAGAAATGTTTATGGAGAGCTTAAAATGCGTATCGTGCTCATCGCTCCAGTTTTTGTACTGCCTTAAGGATTCCTGTACCACAAACCGTCCGATGTGATCGATAAGTCCGTTCTTCTCTGCAATGGGGATGAATACGGAAGGCGGAATCATCTTGCCGGAATCATCCTTCCACCTGATAAGTGCCTCAACGCCCCTGAGTTTTCTGGTCTTGGAATAATACTGGGGCTGGAAGTACATCTCAAAGCTATTGGAAAAAGCCGCTTCCTTCAGCTTGTTCTCAATATCAACGTTCTTAAGAAAATCATCAAGAATGGGGGCTTCAAAATACTGAAGAATATTCTTGCCCATTTTCTTACAGTTATATACAACGATATCCGCACAATTGATAAGGTCGAGAGCAGACCCGCCGGCTTCGGGAAATTCAGCAACACCGATGCTTGCGGTAACACTGATCTCCTGTCCGGTACTCATATGGAAACTGTCGGAAAATCTCTTGCGCAGCTGTTCGTGGAAACTGTCAACAGAAAACTGTCCAACGGGATCATAGATTGCAACACAGAAAATATCATTGTTGATATGGGAACAAATGAGTCTGTCCTTGACCATAAGTCCCTTAAGGAAAAATCCTATCTGCTGGAGAAGTTCGTCTCCGACTATGATACCCTGTACATCATTGATCTTCTTAAAATCATCGATATCGATCATAAGAAGAGAAACCCTGCACTTCTCTCTGTCTGCCCTTGAAATGAACTCCGTAAGCAGTGAAACGAAATAATTACGATTATAGATACCTGTCATGGTATCGTAATAAGCCATATAGAGAAGATCGGAATTTCTCGCTTTTTCTTTTGTGATATCGATGAAGGTAACTATTTTATCCCTGTAGGAAATGTCTTCATCATGGTTTTCTTCAATACGGGTTATTATCCTGTACCATGTACGTTCATTAACCGAACGGCATTCGCAGGATGCAAACTCTTTCCCGGACATCTCGGCGGTGATGGTATCCCTTACCGTATTTCTGTCCTCTTCGGAAAATCTTTCTAAAAAATCATCAAAATCCCTGACTTTTTCGACATTTCTTCCGAACATTATCTCAAAAGAACCAAGGCACAGAAGTTCATCCGTGCCCAGGTTCTGATAGATATATCCGTAATCGGAGGATTCACAGATGATCCTGTAAATATGCTCGCTTCTGGATATTTTTTCATATTTTGCTTTCAGAAGATCCAGCTGAAAACTCTTTTCTTCCATGTGCCCCCCGAAAAGGTCTTACGATTATTTTGCGGAAATGTATCCCTTTGCTTTAAGAAGCTCAGCGCAGAGAACCGCACCGCCTGCGGCACCTCTTACGGTATTGTGTGAAAGACCTACGAACTTCCAGTCAAAAAGAGTATCCTCTCTGAGTCTTCCGATGCTGATACCCATTCCTCTTTCGAAATCAACATCAAGATTTACCTGAGGTCTGTTATCCTCTTCAAGATACTGGATGAACTGCTTAGGAGCGCTGGGAAGTCCGAGCTTCTGAGGCTCTCCGGAGAAATTGACCATTTTTTCGATAAGTTCTTCCTTGGTTGCCTTCTTTCCGAGATTAACAAAAACAGAAGCGGTATGTCCGTTGAGAACGGGAACTCTTATGCACTGGGAAGTGATAAGAGGAGCTTCAGCGGGAACTATAACACCGTTTTCAATCTTACCCCAGAGTCTTAAAGGCTCCTTCTCGCTCTTCTCTTCCTCACCGCCGATGTAGGGAATAACATTTCCTTCCATCTCGGGCCAGTCCTTAAAGGTTTTGCCTGCGCCGGAAATAGCCTGGTAGGTAGAAACAACAACCTGGGTAGGCTCGAAATCCTTCCATGCGGTAAGCACGGGAGCATATGACTGAATTGAACAGTTGGGCTTAACTGCGATAAATCCTCTGGTGGTTCCGAGTCTCTTCTTTTGGAACTCAATAACATCAATGTGAGAAGCATTGATCTCGGGAACGATCATGGGAACATCGGGAGTCCAGCGGTGTGCACTGTTATTAGACACAACGGGAGTCTCGGTCTTGGCATACTTTTCCTCAATAGCCTTGATCTCATCCTTGGTCATATCAACTGCGCTGAAGACAAAGTCAACATCCTTAACAACTTCATCAACATTTGATACGTCCTTTACTACGATCTTCTTAACAGCTTCGGGCATGGGAGTGGTCATCTTCCATCTGTCTCCGATAGCCTCTTCATAAGTCTTGCCTGCAGAACGGGGTGATGCTGCAATGACACAGACTTCAAACCAGGGATGGTTCTCAAGCAGAGATATGAATCTCTGACCTACCATTCCGGTTCCGCCAAGAATACCTACTCTAAGTTTATCGCTCATAATATATCCTCCTCTTTAAGAGCTTAGTATCTGATATCAGTCAAGAATACCGTTTAAGGGATCGGTAAGTACAGTTCCTTCTGATAAATATTTTTCGCAGTAAGCTATCTCTTCCTTCATGGCACCGGGTCCGGGTGCACCTTTGGTAGAGCGCTTTTCAACACAGGTTCCGATACTTACGGCTTCATAAAAATCTTCTTCTATCACATCAGAGAGTGCTTTAAGATCTTCAAGCTTCATCTCGTCAATGGTGATACCCTTATCGATACACTCAAGCACCATACGTCCGATTATTGAGTGTGCATCCCTGAAAGGAACACCCTTTACAACCAGATAATCGGCAGCATCGGTTGCGTTGGTGAATCCCCCGGCAGCACTTTTTTCCATAATGCTCTTATTGAACTTCATGCTGCGGATCATTCCGGTATAAAGATCGATACAGCTTCCCGCAGTCTCAAACGCATCAAAGGCGCCTTCCTTATCTTCCTGCATATCCTTGTTATATGCAAGGGGAAGCCCCTTCATAACTGTGAGAAGACTCATAAGTGTTCCGTAAACTCTTCCTGTCTTACCCCGTACAAGTTCCGCAATATCCGGATTCTTTTTCTGGGGCATGATGCTTGAACCTGTGGAATAAGCATCGTCTATCTCAACAAATCTGTATTCGTTGGTATTCCATGTGATGATCTCTTCGCAGGATCTGGAAAGATGCATCATTATAATGGAAAGAGCGTCAAGAAATTCGATCAGATAATCCCTGTCCGATACCGAATCCATGGAATTGGCTGTAGGTCTGTCAAAACCAAGTTCTGATGCGGTAAATTCCCTGTCCAGGGGATAAGTTGTTCCCGCAAGAGCACCCGCTCCCAGGGGACATTCGTTCATTCTCTTATATATATCCGCAAGTCTTGATCTGTCCCTTTTGAACATCTCAAAATAGGCGCCCATATGATGTGCCAGGGTAACAGGCTGAGCCTTCTGAAGATGGGTAAAACCGGGCATGAAGGTATCGGTATTTTCCTTCATGATATCAAGGATCACATCTAGAAGATCCTTAAGAAGTGAATCGATAACGCAGACCTCTCCTCTGGTGTACATCCTCATATCCAGAGCAACCTGATCATTACGGCTTCTTCCTGTATGAAGTCTCTTTCCCGCATCTCCTATACGTTCTGTAAGTACCGATTCACAGAATGAATGGATATCTTCATATTTGTGGCTGATCTCAAGTTTTCCGGAAGTGACATCCTCATAGATGCCTCTTAATCCCTTTTCAATAAGTTCTGCATCCTCTGCTGGAATAACACCCTGTTTTCCGAGCATTCTGGCATGAACAATGCTTCCGCAGATATCCTGACGGACCATTTTCTTATCAAAGCCAATGGATGCATTAAAGGCATATACTTTTTCATCGGTGGGCTTGGTAAATCTTCCGCCCCATAACTGTGCCATAGGATCACCCTTTCTCATCAGTTTATCCTATCTATTTTCTACTACTCACTGCAGCCTTGTCAACCATGTTTTTTATGCAAAAAAAGACCGAAGATATCATCTTCGGTCCCGTCAGCCGGAAAGGGGACTCGAACCCCTGACCTAGGCATTACGAATGCCTCGCTCTACCAACTGAGCCATTCCGGCATTAAGTGGAACGCGGGGACGGTTCTTTCGTTCCAGCTTTCCACAACTTAATTGATTATAAAGATTAAAGGTCTAAAAATCAAGGAATATTACGGATGATCATTTACTCTTTTTAATGGGAGTATAATTCCTTATCCTCTGCTCAATGACTTTCTCAAGTTCAGCCTCGGTATAAGGAATGAACTTCATGATGATCATGCTCTGGGGGCGGATCTTAACCGCGATGGACTGGGTCCTTCCGTCAAGGCGCTTGTCGGTTGCTTTCCTTACAGTCTTAGAAACCGAAGATGTTCCGCCGTATGCCTTGTCATCGGTAGTAAATATCTCCTTATATTTTCCCTCATAAGGAACACCGGTCTGGAAGTTCTGCTCTATGCCGGAGAAATTCACAACAAATACCAGCATATCCTCGGGATCATCGGTCTTTCTTACAAAAGAAATGCAAGCCTGATCGGCATTCATATTGCTGAGCCACTCAAAGCATTCAGGATCGGACTCATTCTTACGAAGTGCAGGCTCTTTTTTATACAGAGCATTAAGGTCCGAAAGCATTGCGGAAGTCTTTTCATCGGTATCGCATCCAACAAGTTTTTTGCCGGGATAGGAATACATAAATCCAAGAGAAAGTCTTAGCTGGGCCTCCTTCATTGCATCGTCACCGGGAAGCAAAGCCTTGAGATCTTCTCCGGCACCGGTGGCAAAAGGAAGAATATAGTTTTCTACGAATGCGTAGACATATGAATCCGCCAGGGCATGAAGGTTCTGGCCCCTGAAAAGAGGATCCAGGGAAATGAATCCCTTATATACATCGAAGAATGCTTCATTCCATTTATAATCAAAGCCCAACCCGTTATCACTTACCGCATCGGTGATGCCGGGATGAAGTGATGAATCCTCAGCGATCAGGCAGATGTCAGGGAATTTTTTTCTGATCTCGGTTCCGAATTTCTTAAGGAATGCAATGGCATCGAGATTCTCGTTGCCCCCGTAAATATTGGGAACCCAGTCGGTCTTGCTGTAATCAAGGTAAAGCATTCTGGCGATACCGATGACCCTGATGCCGTCTATGCCGAATCGCTTAACAAGTCCAAAGCCCGAAGAAATAAGGTAATTGGTGACAGGAATGCTTGAATAATTAAAGAGGCATGCTCCTATATCATCGGCAAATCCCTGTCTGGGATCGATGTGTTCATAAAGTCCCGTTCCGTCGAATCTTACAAGGCCACCCTCATCCGGTGCAAAACAGGAAGGGATCCAGTCAAGAATAACACCAATGCCTGCCTTATGAAGATCATCAACAAGCTTCGCAAACTCCTCTGCATTCCCAAGTCTTGAATCTACAGCAAAGTATGAAACGGTCTTATCGGTAGAATGCCTTGAAGAAGAAAGGATGTTTCCGATATTTACATGGGTATATCCGCATTTACTGCAAAGGGCGATCAGCTGGTCATCCATTGCCTCAAAAGCAGTCTTATCTTCCGAGATATAGCTGAAAGGATCTGCCTTGTAGATACTGAGAGGAAGATCGTTTTTATCTTTCTTTTTTGATCCGTTCAAAGATGCCGCAGCCTTATAAGTGTCACTTACTACAGAGATAAACTCGCTCTCATTTGAAACTGCCTGAGCAAAGGGATCGGCAGATCTGTGGATCTCATAATTCCTGAATTTTATCTCAAACTGATATTTCTCACCGGGCTTTACACCGGGTACAAAGAGTTCATAAATTCCGGAATCTCCTCTTTTACACATCTGGTGAACACGACCGTCCCAGGAATTGAAATCACCGATAACGCTCACTCTCATTGCAGACGGAGCATATACCGCAAAAAGTGTTCCCTCTTCCGAATCAAGAGTCATGTGATGAGCACCGAGGATATCATCCGCATTGAAAAGAGCTCCCTCGGTAAATTTCTTCAGGTCGGATTCGTTTATTATATCCTTTTGTCTGTATGCATCACCGCATCTTAAGACTTTCTTCTTAAGGGTCTTGCCGTCTTCAAGTCTGGTCTCATATGTAACGACATATGAATATACGCCGGGATCCTTAGTGGGAAGAAGCTGCGCAAAAAAACCGTCGTCATCGGCAACTTCCATCTTGGTCTCCACGGGTTTTCCGGGTTCGCCCCTGTCCTTCCATCTGACCACTACAGAATCCGCTCCGGGAAAATACGCCTGAAGAAGTGTTGTCTGACCCTTGGCATGAGGCCCCAACAGATCCTGGGGATGAGAGCACTCGGAATAGATGACCTCTTCAATAAAGGCCCAGTCCATTAATTTATAAAGTCTCTTGTTCATAAGAAAACACTCCGTTCCATTATATTTTATGAAGGAAAAGTCCGCTTCTTAATTTAGGCTCAAACCA
>JAEEGL016560509.1_pt1 | contig 10797 bp, 6 predicted proteins | sample 9134231 | NCBI WGS metagenome assembly JAEEGL01 (sample SAMN16246548, study PRJNA631951) | gut metagenome | biome: gut microbiome; feature: rumen; material: fiber-attached | host: Bos | place: Iran: Karaj | collected 2018-10
CCCTGTCCGCGGGAAAAGAACTGACACTGCTGCGCCGGCGGGACGGGGATGTTGAGCCGGGCATCCGCTTCAACCTGCAGCCCGGTGTATATCCCGGGGATCTTACCCTCACCGTAAAAGACGGCGCGATCCGTCCGCTCCTGACCCTGCCCCTGGAGGCTCATCTGCAGGGGGTGGTGCCTTATGAGATGAGTGATTCCTGCCCGCTTGAGGCGCTGAAGGCGCAGGCTGTCTGTGCCCGGACCTATGCGCTGAGCAAAATAAACTCTTCGGGAGAATGGGACGTGGTGGACAATACCAACGACCAGGTTTTCCGGGGTATTCCGGATAAAAGCGAAAACACTTCCCGGGCCGTGGAGGAAACCGCCGGGCTGGTGCTGACGTACAGCAACAAACTGATTACCGCCTGGTACAGCGCCTCAAACGGCGGCCAGACGGAACTGCCGGGAAACATCTGGAGCGGTGGAAGCATCCCCGGTTGTTTTGCCATAACCGATGATCCCTGGGATACCGGGAATCCTGAAAGCACTGTCCGTACAGCCGTGCTCGGCCGGGATGGCACCGGGCTTTCCTCCGGTATGCTCCGCCTGATCCGGACAGCACTGGAAAAGGATCCGGAGTTTTCCGACTACCGCCTGTCTGCTTCGGATACAATCAGGGTGGATGCCATCCGGAATGTCGAACTGACCACACCGCGTTATCCTTCCCCCAGCCGGCTTATGACCTGCCTGGTACTGACAATGGATATTTCCGCCGTGCTGAAGGAAGGCCGCACAGGTCGTACCGGCCGGGTTTTCAATGAAGATGAACTGCATTTTGACGAGATTGACGGACCTGATCCGACATCCGTTCCGGCATCCACACCGGCCCCCGTGGAAGAAGGCACGCCGGTGCTGTCTCCCGCAGGTGTCTGTACCGTTTCCCTGGACTTGTTTCCGGACGCGTTATTCCTTCTGGGCCTGAGCGTATATGGTGCCAACAACGAAATTGTCACAGTCACGGAAACCGATGGAGAGTTTATCCTGACCGCCGGCCGTTACGGCCATGGAGTCGGTATGAGCCAGCGCGGCGCGCAGTATCAGGCATCCGAAGGAAAACGGTCATTTAAGCAGATTCTTGATTTCTATTATCCCGGCGCCAGACTGAAGCAGTATGCCGGTGAAACCTTCCCGCTTCCAACCCCCGATCCTGTGCTGGGCGAAACGCCCGGTCCTGTCCCCACGGCAACGCCGCGTCCGACACTGATGCCTGTAACAGAAACGCTTCCGGAAGGGGCCTGGCTGGCCTCTGTGGAAAACATCGATGATGACAGCACCCTGAACCTGCGGGAAAAGCCTTCCGCCGGATCAAAAGTCATCCGTCGTCTGTACAAGCACCAGCCGCTGATCGTGCTGGAAGAATCGGAAGTGACAGGCTGGGTCCGCGTCAAAACGGACGTAGTCGAAGGTTATGTAATGTATTCCTTCCTGCAGAAAACCGAAAACTGAACCGGGAGCGCCGCGCACCGCTGCACTCCCGGGCTGTCTTTTCTGTCAAAAAGCAATTAACGTAATCTGCCGGTCTGAGATCAGCGGATATCATACACACTGCGGACAGAAATCCGGTCCGCCTTTCCTCTTGTCACTCTGATCCTACGGGTTCCTGCGTTCATATCAAAGAAGTTGTCTTCCAGTATGACATCCGGATTGCACAGGATCTCTACGCTGCGGGCATATGCCTGCGCACTGACGACGATTTCATCGCCTTCCGCATGCGCTTCAAGCTTCGGATCCGTAAACCGGAAATGCTTTGGTGCACAGAAAAGCACCGTCCCGCTGCCCACCGTTCTTCCGGCTTCATCCTCCAGTACATAGGCAAAATAGCAGCCATAGGTATCCCGGCCTGAAAAATCCATTTCCTCAAACCAGCAGGCAGACAGCGCAGGTACTGTCACAGGGAAACTTCCTTCCTGCAGGACAGCGGCATCCGGATTGCGCAGGCTCCAGCGGACCACTCCTCTGAATTCTCCCCGGGTCTCGTTGGAAACGTTCAGCCGTGCGGCTTTTTTCAGCGGGAAGGGTTCCGCGTTCACATTGGTATTCTGGCTCAGAATCCCTTCCTCCGCGCAGGAGATCAGCACCGGCGCAAAGAAGCGCTTTTCATAATAGTGCAACGCTTTCCAGCGGCCAAAGTAATCGATGCTCGACCAGCTGGTTACCGGCCAGCAGTCATTCAGCTGCCATACAAGAGCCCCCATACAGCGTCCGCGGTGCCGCCGCCAGTGCTCCACGCCATACTGCATCGCCTGCGCCTGGAGAAGCTGGGACGCGTATACAAAAGCATCAAAGGAAGACGGATACAGATAAGTCTGGGAAAGATATTCCGCAATCTTGCCGTTGGCGCTGGCATTCCGCTGATGTTTCTCCATGATATATGAAAACACATTCCGCTCTTCAGGCAGGGAATAGCTTTCGATGGTAGCCATGCACGGAAAGGACTGAAAACCGAACTCACTGGTATAGCGGAAAAGATGGTTGCGGTAATCTGTGAACGGTTTGAGCCCGTGCCAGACTTCCCAGTAATGGCAGTCCCCCCTGTTCTCATCCCAGGGCATGTCAAAGCTCCCTCCGGAGGAAGGACTGGAAGGCCAGTAAAACGCATCCGGATCTTCTTCCTTTACCAGTTTTGGAAGAATGTATTCATACAGTTTGATATAATCTGCGATCTCCTTTTTTTCTTTGATCCAGACTTCCTGTGGCACGAAGGATTCAATTTCATTATTCCCGCACCAGAGTGCCAGGGACGCATGGTGCCGCAGGCGCCGGATATTATCTCTGAACTCTGCGCAGACGTTCTCCTCAAACGCCTCTGTCAGGTCATAAGCAGCACAGGCAAACATGAAATCCTGCCAGACCAGAAGTCCCAGCTCATCACACAGGTCATACAGATAATCTTCCGGATAATAACCGCCGCCCCAGATCCGGATCGTATTCATATTGGCTGCCCTTGCGTCTTCCAGCAGCCTCCGGGTTCGTTCCCGGTTCACCCGGGGCAGCAGATTGTCCTCCGGAATGTAGTCCGCGCCCATGGCAAAAACATCCACCCCGTTCACACAATGGCAGAAGCTCTCTCCCCATTCATCCTTGTCCCGGCGGATGGTCAGTGTCCGAAGTCCGATCCGCTGTTTCCAGCTGTCCAGAATTCCGCTGTCATCCGAAAGCACTGCCTCTACAGTATACAGCGGCTGTTCCCCGTAACCGGCAGGCCACCAGAGCTGCGGTTGTTCAACCGTCAGGCTGCAGTTTTCGCCTTCCGCTGTCAGGACTTGCCCGTCAGGGGCTGTCACACACACGGAAACCTTCGTTCTGCCGTCTGTGATCCGATCAACATGCGACGCAACGCTCAGGACAACACGGTCCGGCTCATGTCTCTGTCCGACATAGACATCTCTCAGGCGTGCCGTATCAATACCGATCAGTTCAATGTCCCGCCATATACCCGCATCAGGCAGACGCGGACCCCAGTCCCAGCCAAACATACAGTGTGCTTTGCGCAGATACGGGAATCCCCGCATGGCATCGGAAGTACCTTCCAGCGGTTTCCTTTCATATGCCTCCCGGATGTATTCTGTCGGTGAGGCAAAAGTAATGCGGATGGTATTCTCCCCTTCGTGCAGTAAGGCTTTCACATTATATTCCCAGATACGGTGCATGTTGTCCGCGCGTCCCGCGCTGCTGCCGTTAATCTCCACCTCCGCCAGGGTATCCAGTCCGTGGCACCGAAGCAGCACACAGTCGCTGTTGATCAGCTCTGCCGGAACATCGAAGGTGCGGCTGTAAATGAAATCAAAGTCCATGATTTTCAGGGCTTCGATCTCATTATCCCTGTAAAAAGGATCGGGAATCAGACCGGCTGTCAGCAGATCGTGATACACTGAACCGGGAACCTTTGCTGCTGTTTCCGGAAATCCGCTTCCGGGAATCACAAGCGTCCATGCGCCGTTCAGGCTTTGCTTTTTCATAGAATATCCTCCTGTTCAATTCTCGTCTGTCATTGTTTCAGGTCTCTGGTTCCCGGGACGCCAGGTCCCGCCATTGCTTTCCGGTTCCCGGGATTTTCCCGCTGCCCTGATCCCCTTCGCGTAATAGTGCCGCCTGTATTCAGAGGGTGTCATCCCGACTTGCTTCCTGAAACAGCGGATAAAATAGCTCTGGCTGCTGAATGCCAGGATTTCGCTGATCTCCGTAGAGGAATAATCCGAATAACGGAGCATGTTCTGTGCCGTCTCAATCCGGCGCTTCAGTACATAATCCGAAAAGGCCATCCCTGTCTCCCGGTGAAACAGCACAGAAAAATATCCGGCACTCAGATTAACATGTTCCGCCACCTCGTCAATCCGCAGCGGCATATGCAGGTTGGATCCGATATAGCTGATGCTTTCCGAAACAGCCCGCGTACAGACTGTTTCCTTCTTCAGGGCCGCCATCTTCGCGGTAAAGAAACTGAACATCTCCCTGTGCAGTTCCATTACTTCCTCACTGGTTCTGCACAGATCCAGTTTTCGGATATACATATCACTTGCATTGTATGCCGTCTCACCGTCCAGTCCCCCTTCAATGGCAAAGCGGGTAGCCAGGGTAATGCATGCCACAAGCAGATACTGAAGGTTACGAAGCGGATCCGTACTCAGTGCCGTGGCTGTATCCCGGCGCATCATACGCCGGCTTTCCTCCACTGCCTGCGGATCGCCTTCCTGCATCATCAGATACTGTTTTATCTCCTCTTCATATCCATGATGCTGAAAATCGTTCTCACGGTTGACATACGCCAGATATGCCAGATGTCTCTCCGGATCCGGTATCTTCTTCATCATTTTCCCCCTCTTCCGGTCATGCCCGGCACACTGTACCATCCCTGCATACATACGGTTCCGGTCCTCTGATATCATCCTCAGCATGTTTTTCCACGATTGCCATGGATTCCGGCAGATTGTAAGGCAGTTTCCCTCCCGCTTTTTCCCTGCCGAAAAGGATATCCAGCTGAACCTGCAGGCTGCATCCGAAATGAATCAGAATACCGTCCGCCAGCCATTCCCACTCTGCCGGAACAGTCGGATTATGCATATGCATACAGACTATCACAGGCTTGGATCCCATCAGCCTGCGCGCCTCCTCCAGGTTGTCCAGATCACTCTCGTTGGCGCACCGGTTGTCCTTGCCCCGATAGCTGCGGTTTGTAAAATCTTCACGGAAATCACCGCCGCCAATACTGACCTCCCGTGCTTCATCCGCCGCATATGGTCGGTATTGCAGCATAAGCGGCCTGTAACCGTTTCCGCCTTTTTCCCGGTCTTCCGGATCATAGGGATCGGAAAGCGGACTTTCCATAAAAATGATCGCCGCGTCCGCCTCCCCGGGTGTCTCCGTCCGTTCAAACCACCGGCTGCAATCCATGCCGGCCAGTGGATCCAGCGTTTTCTCCGGCGTCATATGGCGGAGAAAATCCTTATGTGCCCTGATTGTCCGTCCGGGAACCCAGATCTTTATTCCTTCCTTCAGCGGCAGCGCTTTTTCCCGGAGCAGCACCACGCTTCGTGCCTGCGCTGCCAGCCCTTCCTTTACAAAAGCCGCGTTCCCTACGATCCGGTCACTCTCCGCCGGATCCAGATAGGGATTCTCGAACAGTCCCACCCTGAACATTCCGGTCAGGAGACGCTTTGCGCTCAGTCTCATCCGCTGATCCATGAACGCTGCGCCGTATCTTTCATCACCGATCCGCCAGGCCTCCAGCACCGGTTCCGCCCGGTTATTGCCTCCGAACTGATCCACTCCGTTGAGGATAATCCGCAGATGTCGCTCTGCCTCGGTAAGATGGTTCACACCGTAACACCGGCTGCCGAAGCTGTCAACGAAGGCTTCCGGATCCCCGGTAATTCCCCAGTCAGTACAGACCACGCCGTCATAGCTGTATTTCTCACGCAGCAGTTCCTTCACTATATATTTACTGTAGCTGTTTCCGACCTTTTCATGCCCTTCCAGCCAGCTGACCGTGTAATATGGCATCACAGCTCCCGCCCGCTTCGTCGGGCCGTTCAGCCGGAAAGCCCCCTCTGTAAAGGGCCGCAGATGCTGGTCAAACTGTCCGGACGGATATACCGCAAAGCAGCCGTAAGGATAATGAGCATCCCGGCCCCCTTCTCCGGTACCGCCGCCGGGCCAGTGTTTGACCATGGTGATCACACTGTCCGCACCCCAGCCATCCGCGCTCCCCTCCGTGGTCTGCATCCCGTCACAGTATGCTTTTACCAACGGTATCACCTTTTCCGGATCGCTGCCCAGGGTATCCTCCAGCCGCATCCACCGCGGCTCCGTGGAAAGGTCGATCTGCGGGCCCAGCGCCGTCGTGATGCCCATGGCGCGGTATTCTTTTGCCGCCACCTGCGCAAAGCGCCTCACCAGTTCCGGATCGCCGGCTGCTGCCATCCCGATGCCTTCCAGCCACTTGCTGACATCGCTGCCTGCTGTGCGGAATTCTGTTCCTGCAGCCGCAGCCCCATGCCGCGGATCAGTGGATATATTGACCGGAATACCCCAGGGTTCCTGTTCACAGACACGCTGAAGATTATTGCTCCATTGCGCCGAAACACCCGCGCTCTTCACGCTCATCTGAAGCACATGGCGGATATGGTCCTGTTTCAGGAAACGGAGCTGGCCGTCTGTCAGATCTGCATCATTATGTTCAGAGGGATCAAAAGCCTTTCCGCCGTAAGTATCCTGAAAAGGACCCATGGGCAGTGAAGGAACCGTCTGATGGGAAGAATAAAGCATAAGTCCGGCTATTTCCTCCCGGTTCAGCCTTCCTGCCAGGTCAGCCGCGCGTGTTTCCGGATCCAGCCGCCAGTCTTCATACGGCAGCAGCTCCCCGGTTCTTGCCAGATCCTTAAACGCAAATCCGTCCTGTTCCAGCACCGGCACATCTCCCGCAATGCCCAGATTTTTACCGCCGTCATTATGGATCAGTATCCCGTAAACGGTGCTTTCTTTTGTCCAGCTCATGCGTTTTCCTCCATCAGCAGTATATTTATGGCAAAACAGTGTGGTTCATTATGCCAAAGAATAATAACATTTTTATAATTATTTTGTTATTTTTTCACAGTTTATCCGTTTATGATAGCATTGTCGAAAGGAAAGCCGTCCGATCGACAGGAGATATCAGCCAAAGGAGGACACTGAAATGATGAACAACCATGGCCATATGTTCATGAATATTGCTGCTGTACTTGCCGAGGATACGGGTACACCCGAACTCAGGAATCCCCTGAGCAGCGGTATGCGGGCTGAGAGCTGGCTGACCAGGCTTTTCAGCCGGAGGAACAGGGTTCGCTGACCATCCCGGCAGCGAACAGCTCCCGGTTCGAATCAGGGCAGCGGAATTATCCGCTGCCCTTTTTGTTTTGAAACAACCGGTTATTCATTCATCTGGCGCAGCAGGTCCAGAACCACTTCCTCAGAAACATTTCCCTCACCAAAGCTGAGCGCTGTGCGAAGAGGCATATACTGAATCATTGCCATACTCATTTCCGCGGAAATTGCCTCGCCCGCCGCTTCCGAGACAGCCTCTTCCGGGCTGGGTCCAAAGGCAGCCATGGCTTTTTCCATGAACGGGCCCAGGATCGCACTGGCCTTGGGATCCGCCATTGCGTCCATAAAAATGCTGTTCATATCATAATGTCTCGGCAGCTGTACCGTAGACTCCACTTTCACTGTCGCTTTCAGCGGCAGGTTTGCCACACTGTCACCGGCCTCAATGGTATAGTCGCCGCTTTCCACCCACCAGTCATGGATTTCAGTACGCCAGGTGGCAAACGCGCGTTTGCAGAGTGTAAAGGTAACTTCCCTGCTTTCGCCCGGTTCCAGGAAAACCTTCCGGAATCCCTTCAGTTCCCGGACAGGACGGATTGCGTTCACATATCCCTCCGCCGCGCCTGTATACAGCTGGACCACCGCTTTGCCGGCACGTCTGCCGGTATTCTTCACCGTCACCTTTACATCCAGTGTATCAGTATCCCTGATCCTGTCCGCTCCCAGTTTCAGGCCGCTGTATTCGAACGTCGTGTAGCTCAGTCCATAGCCAAAGGGGAACAGCACATCCATCTTCTTTTTGTCATAATACCGGTAGCCGACAAAGACACCCTCCCGGTATTCTGTACCCCGCGGTTCACCGCCAAAGAACAGATAGGACGGATTATCCTCAAGCTTGACCGGGAAGCTTTCCGGCAGGTGGCCGCTGGGATTCACGTCACCGTAAAGAACCTTTACTGTAGCAAGGCCCACGGCCTGGCCGCCCAGATAAGCTTCCAGCACACCCTTTACCTTGCTGATCCAGGGCATCTCTACCGGTGAGCCGTTATGCAGCACCACCACCGTATTCGGGTTGGCTTCCGCCACTGCTTCAATCAGTCTGTTCTGGCTCTCCGGCATACGCATATGCGTCCTGTCATAGCCTTCCGACTCATAGGCGTCCGGCAGGCCGGCAAAAACCACCGCCACCTTTGCCTTCTTTGCCGCGGCCGCCGCTTCCGCAATCAGCTCTTCCGGTGCGTCATCCGCCGCGACATCATATCCTCTGGCATAGATTACTTTCAGGTCCTTCGCCGCTTCAACAGCGCCGGTCGTCTTAAAACAATTGATATGGCTGCTTCCGCCCCCCTGGAAACGCGGTTTTTCAGCGAACTCACCGATAAAAGCAATCTCATCTTCCTTGTTCAGGGGCAGAATATCATCCTCATTCTTCAGCAGCACCATGCACTCCGCTGCCACTTCTGCCGCCTGCAGATGCTGGGCTTCCTTGTCCCAGGGCGTATCCGGCTTCGCGTTTTCCACATAGCGGTACACTATGTTCAGAATTCTCTCGCAGCACTGATCCACCAGCTTTTCATCCAGCTTTCCTGCCTTTACCGCTTCCACGATCTTCCGGTCGTTAATCCCTCCGGAAGAGGGCATTTCCAGATCCAGGCCTGCCCTGATACCTTCCACCCGGTCAGCGGTCGCGCCCCAGTCTGACATGACATAGCCTTCAAAACCCCATTCATTCCGGAGCACATCTGTCAGAAGCCAGTGGTTTTCAGAAGCATAAACACCGTTGATCCGGTTGTAGGAACACATAACCGTCCAGGGCTGCGCTTCCTTTACAGCCATCTCAAATGCAGGGAAATAAATTTCCCGGATCGTCCTCTCATCACAGTCTGAGGAACTGCTCATCCGGCGGTGTTCCTGATTGTTCAGGGCAAAATGCTTGATGCTGGTGCCCACGTTTTTGCTCTGGACACCTTTGATCAGGGCTGTTGCCATCTTTCCCGTCAGATAGGGATCCTCAGAAAAATACTCGAAGTTCCGGCCGCACAGCGGACTGCGCTTGATATTGACCGCAGGTCCCAGCAGAACGCTCAGTTTTTCATGCTGGCAGCTTTCTCCCAGCGCTTCCCCCATTTTTTCCACCAGTTCCGGATCGAAGGAAGCAGCCGTGGCACTGGCCGCCGGATAGCACACCGCCTTGATGCTGTCATTGATTCCCAGGTGATCGCCTTCCTGATCCTGCTTGCGCAGGCCGTGCGGTCCGTCGGAAACCATTGTGGCGGGAATGCCCAGGCGTTCCACTGCTTTGGTATGCCAGAAATCCGCACCGGAGCAGAGTCCGGCTTTTTCCTCCAGCGTCATTCCGGAGATCAGTTCCTGAATCTTTTTCTTATCCATATGTCACCTCAGTCAATATTGTCAGTTTTTTTCCTTTGTCAGTTCGTCCACAGTACTCAGGTCCCAGGGCTCATGAATCTTAGGTACATCGGAGATCAGCCGTTTGGTATAGGGCGCTTCCGGTTCCAGCATTACCTTGTCCGGTTTGCCGTATTCCACAAACTTTCCGTTCTCCATAATATACACGGAGTCAGAGATGTAATAAGCCAGGCCGATATCATGGGTAATGAAGATAACTGTCATGCCTGTTTCGTCACGCAGCTTCAGGAGCATATCCAGAATTGTGGCACGTGAGCAGGCGTCAATCATGGAAGTCGGTTCATCCGCCAGGAGGATGCTGGGTTTTAGCAGGAAAATCCTCGCAATCATCAGCCGCTGCATCTGGCCGCCCGACAGTTCAAAGGGATATTTGTTCGTCAGCTCTGCAAACTTCAGGTTCACAAAGCTGCAGGCTTCTGTCATCATCTCAATTTTCTTTTCCTTCGGCAGATGCTTTCCGCCCCGCATATTAATGCAGTCCAGCAGTACTGAATCAATTTTATGGAATACATTATAGCTGGAAAAAGGATCCTGGAAAATCGCCTGAATACCCTTCCAGTATTCTCTCTTCTTTCTGCCTGAGCTGATGTCCCTTGGTTTACCTTTGTAGAGGATTTCTCCTTCCGTTACATTCAGCAGTCCAAGAAGCATCTTGGACAGCGTGGTCTTTCCGCTTCCTGATTCCCCTACAATCGAGACAAACTCTCCCTCATGGAAATCAAAATCCACATGGTCTACCGCGGTTTTTCTCTTTTCGCCTATGCCGAAAACCTTTGTGACTCCCCGTCCGGACAGGCAGAGCGGCGCATCAGTGAAATCCTTCACGTTTTTGGCTTCTGTTTCACTCATGACTGTATTCTCCCTTCAGTTCGTCCACACTCATCAGGCAGCGATACATTCGTCCTTCTTCAAACATGCGTTCAGGAATGCTGGAATAGCGGCATTCCGGTTTCGCGTATTTGCAGCGTTCAGCGAAGCGGCAGCCCTGAGGCGGTTTTTTCAGGTTGGGAGGTGTTCCGGGAATCGC
>JAEEGL017174856.1_pt1 | contig 10797 bp, 11 predicted proteins | sample 9134231 | NCBI WGS metagenome assembly JAEEGL01 (sample SAMN16246548, study PRJNA631951) | gut metagenome | biome: gut microbiome; feature: rumen; material: fiber-attached | host: Bos | place: Iran: Karaj | collected 2018-10
CTTCATTGTATCTCCTTCTCAGCACATCGTCCCGACAATCAAGAAATAAGATTTCATAAGGAACTGTTATTGAATCCAGTGCATCAAGGATTTTTTGAGAATCTCTGGAAAGAAGACTCTCTCTGCTATCCATGGTAATAGCAGCTCGTTCAATCGGAGGTTTGGCTTGCCCACAAAGACGCACATATTCTGCCAACATAGTGGACGGCAAATTATCCACACAAAAGAAACCTTCTTCTTCCAGGCATTTCAACGCCATCGATTTTCCTGCCCCAGATAATCCGGTTACAATCAGCAAATACATCTTTATGCCTCCGATAGCAGTTTAATTTCCCGCTCCAGACGATAACCCGTTTCTCGCAGCACTCTCTCCTGAACTCTCTCAATTAAGGTCATCACATCTTTCTCGGTTGCATGTCCAAGATTGATGATAAACCCGGCGTGCTTCATGCTGACCTGGGCATCTCCAACCCGCTCTCCTTTTAATCCACATTGCTCAATCAAACTTCCCGCATAAGCACCTTCCGGGCGTTTAAAAACGCTACCAGCACTTGGATAATCAAGTGGCTGCTTTCTATTTCGCCGTGCAAGGCAATCCTCCATCTCACTTTCTGCGCTTCCAGAATCCGGTGTTAGTTCAAGTACTGCTTCGAGCACAATCCGTTCCGGAGCATGAAAACGGCTGTATCGGTAACCAAGATCTCCATTCTGAACAGTAACTGTTTGAATTTCTCCGTTTTCTATAAATGTTACCTGCCGTAGCAAATTCTGGATCTCTGTACCAAATGCCCCTGCATTCATTGCGACTGCTCCACCCAGAGTCCCTGGAATGCCAGCAAGATGCTCCATTCCGGAAAACCCTCTCTCAATGCTGTATCTAGATAAAACATTTAGGGATAAACCTGCATGGCACTTAACTCTACAATCAGAAATAATAGGATCATATTTCTCTCGATATAATCGGATAACAAGGCCACAGAACCCACTGTCCGGGGCAAGAATATCTGTTCCGTTTCCAAGCAGATGCCATGGAATTTCTAGTTCTCTGCACGCCTGAACTGCGTCTTGTATTTCCTCTATATGCTGAGTGCGCATAACAAGAGCCGCAGGTCCACCGATACGAAAACTCGTCAGTTCTGATAGCGGAACATTCCTTTCCAGATGACAGGAGGACAGGATTTCTTCAAGTTTATTCAATGCATTGTTCATAATAAAGAAATTTTACCAAATTCAAAGAATCGGCTCAACCAGTCCTTCTTCAGCTATAGAAAAAGGAGCCCTTTCAAGGCTCCTACTGGTGGTCTGTACTGGGCTCGAACCAGTGACCCCCGCGATGTGAACACGGTGCTCTACCAACTGAGCTAACAGACCTCGCAATTCGAAAGATATTGTAACGGATTCCCTGAGGATGTGCAAGTTGTTTTTCCTTGTTTTTCTATCTCTAACGGGCTGCTTTAGCTTCTCATTTCAACAATGATCCCGGATTTCCCACCCTTTTTCCCTTCAATTAATACACGGTCACCTACAATCTTTAGTTTCTTTGGTTCTATTCCTTTTTCCCGCATTTCACATAGAAGATCTGTCAGCCAAAAAAGCGGATAAATAGCGAACACCTTACCTCCATAGCGCAACAATTTTGATGCAGAACATAAGAAAGAATCAAGATTCTGATCCAAATCAGCATGTCTGCTGATCCGCTTCGAATCATTTAAAGATCGGTCTCCCGAAACAAAATATGGAGGGTTCATCACAACACAGTCAAAAGCCCCAAAGCCAAATTCCTTTGGAGCATCCTGCACTCTCATGGTCCGAAAATCTATTTTCTGCTTATTCTCCTCTGCAGAACGAATTGCAAGTTCAATCTGATTCTGCTGAATATCAATTCCAAAGAACTGTGCCCCTGTTTTATGGGCAGCAAGTATTGCAATAACGCCATTTCCAGTTCCGAGATCCATTACCCGGCTTGACGAAGAAATCTTTATATAATTAGCTAATAAAACCGCATCTTCTGAAAAGCAGTTCTGTTCTGTATCTTGAAATAAAACCAAGCCATCGCACTGCAGATCATCTCGTCGAATCATACTGATATGATATACTGAATTTCATGAAAAAGGGAGATTTCCTAATCATTGCTATTATAATAGTCGCCTCACTGCTCTCTTTTATCCCGGTAGGCAGTAAATCTGTAGGTCGCTCTGTTACAATTATTGAGGACGGCTCTATTGTTTATCATGGTGACCTTTCAACTGACACAGTTATTCATACAGAGCACAACGTCATTGAAATATTGAACAGCCATGTACGGATGATAGAAGCAGATTGTCCGGACAGATTATGTATTCAGTGCGGTGAAGCCACTATCTTTCGCCCAATTATATGTCTCCCAAACCGACTTGTAATTCAAATTCATTCTATAGCGGAGGAAGGGGCAATTGACGCAATTTCCTACTAAATCTTTCCATATTTCCCTGGTTGGCATTTTCACAGCTATGTCTTTAGCTGTTCAATACTTAGAATCTCTGCTTCCTCCCCCTATCCCAGGTATACCTGTCAGAATTGGATTGGCAAATCTCTTTTTCCTTTATCTTCTTCTTCGCGGCAACAAGGTCGAAGCATTTTGCATTGCTTTCTTTAGATGTCTTCTATTCCCCGTTCTTTCCGGAAATGCTTCTGCATTCTTGTATTCTTTTGCCGGTACTCTTTTTTCCTGTACCGCAATGACCGTAGTTTCATTCCTTTTTCGAAAAGGATTGATTTCTCCAGTAGGAGTAAGCTGTTCTGGATCCTTCTTTTTTCAAATAGGACAACTTTTGGCAGGTTTTTTCATTATAGGTCAATCCATACGTTTTTATTATCCTTGGCTCTGCCTCTTATCTGTTCCAGCAGGAATCTGCACCGGACTGCTTTGTTCTATCCTGCTGAAGCGGCTTCCATAGCGGATCCAGCTTTATTTCTTTTTGCTTCTCTCCATGCTAAAATAGTAGTTCTAGAAGGATCAGTTAGATGGTATAAAAGAGGAGTCCACTCCAGCATGATCGATGATTCTTTGCAATTTCAGATTCATAATGGAAGCCAAGAAGCATTCTTGGAGATGTCTCGTCTTTGTGCCAAGGATGTTTATCTAACTGCGCTTGGTGCTTCAGGAAATGAAGAACTCTCCCGAACTGCAGCAAAAAATGCACTTCTGCGATTCCGCAGAGCATTAATTTCTTCTGAAGGTCCTGTTGATTCTGATGTAATGCTGTCAGAAATACTTGAAGAAGAATTAGGGATGCCTCTGTATCCATTGCCTGCTATTCCAGATACTGCCTCATCTTCGGTTTCTTCCTCTAATTCAGATGATCCTGTTGCAGATGAAGGCAATATGAGCCCAGATCATTCCCGCGCTTCATCAAAGAAAACCATGTATTCTTCTATCAGGCCGAAGTCCTTCAAAGAAATTCATCCTACAAAAACACGAGGGAGCCAAACAATTGCTGATTCATATAGTTTGTTTTCCACCTCAGACCGATGGATACTTATCTCTGCAGTTTTCTTCCTCTGCTGCATGATTTGGGCTTTTATCGGAATTCTAATGGATCTGTCGATTCTTCCTCCTGCTAATCTTGGTTTCAGATGGTTTAACCGACATATATTTCCTCTTTTCCGCACCTTTTGAGGTTTTTTATGCAAGTTCATTTTTCTCTTGAGTCAATCCGACATGCTTTGACTCCGGTTCACAATCGTTTTATACTTGATTACCTTCCACATGCCAATGGCACAGCTGTACAAGTTTATCTGTATGGCTTGATGCAATGCTGCTTCCCCAGTACTGCTGAGCAATCAGTTTCAGATGCATTAGGGCTCTCTGATCTAGCGGTTCTGGAAGCTTTCTTATACTGGCAGAATGAAGGACTCGTACGTATTTCATGTCAGGATCCCCTCATTGTTGAATATCTTCCAATTGAAGGAGAATCCATAAGTACTAGCACCTCCGGGGTCTATTCTGAACTAATCACTGCACTCAATAAATTGACAGCCCCGCGGCAATTTGATATTCGGGAACTAAAACATGTATATGATTGGATTGAAGTCTATCAGCTTGATGAAGCAGCAGTACTGGAGCTAGTTGCTCACTGTATGGATCTGAAGGGCAGACGAGTTTCCGTCAACTATATTAGTACCGTTGCTCAAAGTTGGTCTGAGAAAGGGATTAGAACCCGTGAGCAAGCTCTGGAAGCTATAGGTGATTATGAGCTGAAAAAGCATGGAGCTTCCGCCATTCTCGCAGAATGGAACAAGCACAGGAAGCCAACCAAAGCTGAGATGGCCTTGTATGAGAAATGGATTCAGGAATGGGGTTTCGATCATGACGCTATTATGGCGGCTCTTCCTAGAATATCTGTTTCCGGATCTCCTAATTTTGCCTATCTGGATGAACTGCTCGACCAACTTCGATCCGAAAACATTGTTTCTTCCAAAGAAATCGAAGAACAGGATGCTGAATCTGCCGCAGAAAAGAAATTTGCCAAGCTTCTATTCGATCGCGCAGGAAAAAGCGAAGCAGCTACTCCTACACAGCGTGCTCAAATCCGAATGTATCTTGAAAACTGGCAGATGCCTCGTGAACTTTTACTGTATGGTGCCGAGCAATGTCGTGGTTCCAACGAACCCTTTGGGTTAATGAAAAAAATCTGGACTGAGTGGAGAGAAGCCGGAGTAGATACCATTCAGAAAGCTGAAGAGTTTGAACGCAATCGTTCTGAAAAAAAACGTTCAAAAAATGCCGGTGCTGGCAGTTCACGTCCAGTCGGATATGAACAGCATCATGTAAGCGATGACGAACTAAACCATCTGCTCATTAATCTTGATGAGGAATAATTAAATATGGATCCACTTCAGAATTATTACCGTCGCATTCAGCAGGAAGAGAAAGATGCTTTGCATGCCAGAGTTGAAAAAGCATACTGTCTTTCCTCCGTTCTTTCCTCTCTGGATTCAGAACGTTCCAAATTGATACGTGACGCTGCTTTAAAAAAGATAACTCCTTCCGAGTGCACTGCAGCTATCCGGAAGCTTTCTGAAATAGAGAAAAACGAATTGAAACGATTAGGACTTCCGGATGATTACCTTCAACTTCAGTATCATTGTAGCCGTTGTCAAGATACTGGATATATTGACCGAAATCACAATCAGCCCTGTTCATGCCGTCTTTTGCTAAAGGAGCGTATTCTTGGAGAAACCGGGATTAATTCTCGGGAAACCTTTGCATCTTTTTCAGAGTCAATCTATCCAGAGGAAATACAAAAAAAACGCGCTGCTAAGGCTATGCGTATCTGTAAAGAATATGCCGAATCGCTTCCATCTCCTAGATTACCAAATTTATTGCTTCTCGGCATGCCTGGACTTGGAAAGTCTTTTCTTGGAAATGCTATCGCTTTTTCTGCGCTTGAGCACGGGATCGAATGCAAAAAAGTAACTGCATACAGGTTTATTCAGGATATTCTCTCTGATATTCGTGAACACACCAGTTCAATTGAGTACTACCAGTCCGTACCTCTTCTAGTTCTAGATGATCTTGGGAGTGAACCGATTATCCCGAATGTTTCTTCTGAATGGCTTTTTGCAGTTCTCAACGAACGTACTGCATCTAGTTCTTCAACGGTTTTTATCTCTAATTTATCTTTAGCTGGTCTGCAGGAACGGTATGGTGAAAGAATCTCTAGCAGGCTCTATGACCAAAACACTACATTGTGCCTTCAGTTAACAGGCAAAAACCTGAGGACAATCTGATATGCTCTATCTTGTCGCGACCCCAATTGGGAATCTTGGTGATATCACGTTGCGTGCCATTGAGCTATTTCGCAGCTGCGATACTATATACTGTGAAGATACACGACATACCTTACAGCTTTTAAATCATCTGCAGATTAAAAAGCCTCTCGTTAGCTGTCATAAGCATAACGAGCGTACACGCGCATCAGAAATCTGTACTTTGCTTAAAGAAGGGAAAGAAATTGTTTACGTATCTGATGCTGGAATGCCAGGAATCTCGGATCCTGGTGAAGTTCTTGTTCAGGCATGTCAAAGAGAAGGGCTTCCTTGTACTGTAATTCCCGGAGCAAGTGCTGTTCTGTCAGCAGCAGTTCTTAGCGGGTTTCCTGTTCAGCCTTTCACTTTTTTCGGATTCCTTACACGGGAAGGGAAGAAGCGCAGAGAAGAAATAGAGCAAATCCACCTACTTAATCATTTGGTTATCCTGTATGAAAGCCCTTTTCGTGTTAAAGAAACACTTCATGATCTTCTTGTTGCGCTTGGAGATGTGCCGTGCACAGTAATCCGGGAACTGACAAAGAAATATGAAGAAGTTAAACATGGTTTCCTGTCTGAACTCATCTCATATTATGAGGAACCTCCAAAGGGGGAATGTGTAATCTGTTTGATTCCAAGTCCTATTTCTTCATCTGATGCTAAGATTGATCCCGAACAATGGATGATTAACAATCGTTCAGCATTTTCATCCATCCGTGATCTTGCTGCTGCTGCATCCCATGTTTGTTCTATTCCAAAGCGGAAGGCTTACCAAATTGCTCTCGCCTTATTTTCTAATAAAGAATAGCGGTCTGTAAACAGACCGCTATTCTCTATTTACAAAAGAACTTAGGATTGAACAAGATATTCTCGAATAAACCCTTCAAGATCTCCATCCATTACAGCTTGAATATTCCCATTTTCATATCCAGTTCGATGGTCCTTAACTAACGTATAGGGTTGGAACACATAAGAACGAATCTGGCTTCCCCATTCGATTTTCTTCTGTTCACCCTTGATTGCAGCCATTTGCGCTTCCCGCTCACGTTCCTGTAGTTCAAGAAGTTTACCTCTAAGCATACGCATAGCTGTTTCTCTGTTTTGAATCTGACTCCTCTCATTCTGGCATTGCACAACAATTCCTGTAGGAAGATGCGTTATTCTGATTGCAGAGCTTGTTTTGTTAACATGTTGTCCTCCCGCTCCGCTTGACCGATAAGTGTCTACTCGTAAATCATCGGGATCAATTTCAATTTCTCCTGTATCATCGTCAAAAATCGGTGTTACATCCAGAGAAGAAAATGAAGTGTGTCGACGCCCACTTGAATCAAATGGTGAAATACGTACCAATCGATGCACTCCTTTTTCTGCTTTTAGGTACCCATATGCATTTTCTCCGTCAACTTCAAATGTTACAGATTTTATTCCGGCATCATCGCCTTCAAGAAGATCCAGTTCTCTAACAGTCCAGCCACAGTTCTCGCAATAACGGGAATACATGCGATAGAGCATTTCTGTCCAGTCCTGAGCCTCAGTGCCTCCTGCACCAGCATGAAGGGAGAGTACTGCATTCGAGTTATCATATGGTCCCTTAAGCATTTGAGCCAGTTGCATTGCTTCTGCTTTCTGGGAAACCTTTTCAGTCTCTGTTTTGATTTCCTCGACTAAACTGTCATCCTCTGCTTCCTCAGCCATTTCAATCAAAACAGTTAAATCTTCATATTCTGATTTCAATTTTTTGAATTTTTCGAGTTTACTCTGCAACAATTTCGCTCGTTGATTTACTTTATTTGCGTTTTCAATGTCATTCCAAAAATCCGGTGCTCCCATCTTTTCTTCCAGCTCTTTCAGTTCCGCAGAAAGGTTCTCCGGATCTAGAGCAGCTTGGATCTGAGAGATTATTTCTCCTGTCTCCCCAACTTTTGCTTTATACTCATCTAGAGGGATCATCTCTTATTACCTCCGTTTTATCCTTATATTATTCATTCCGTCCGCAACAATTTTTATACTTTTTACCGCTTCCACAAGGACATGGATCGTTTCTTCCGATTTTTCTGGAGGTACGTTTCACTGTTGTCTCCCCATCCTCTGAAGGTGTATCAATCGGTCTTGCAAGCTGCTCTCTCTTGGCCGGAGGCGCTTTAACAGCAACCCGGTATAGCGTTCGAACCGTCTCTTCACGGATTTCAGCAACCATAGCATCAAACATATCAAAGCCCTCACTAGTATAGGCATTGACCGGATCTGATTGACCATATGCACGCAATCCTATTCCCTGACGGAGTTGATCCATTGCATCAATATGATCCATCCAGTGAGAATCTACACTGCGCAATAATACAATTCTCTCAATTTCACGCATATCAGCGTGTGCATCTGTAATCTCTGTTTCCTTCTCGAGATAAACCTGCTCAGCAAATTGCATTATACGATTGCGAATCTGATCTCGATTAAAGGATTCCATTTCTCCAGTAGAGAATAATGGTTGTCTGGGCCGATTGCAAAGATCACATACCGCTTTACTCAATCCCTGCCAATCCCATTCCGTGTTTGGAACATGGGCTCCGCAGTATGTATCCAATAGCGTTTCCAGAGAACCATTACGCATTGAATGAATACTGTCGGAAAGGTCTTCTCCCATCAGCACTTGCCTCCGTTGTCCATAGATGATTTCACGTTGTTTGTTCATAACATCATCATATCGAAGGACATTCTTGCGGATATCGTAATTGTGAGATTCGACCCGTTTCTGAGCGGATTCAATTTGCTTGGTAATGACCTTAGACTCAATCGCCATATCGTCATCCTGAGAGATCCGATCCAGCAGACCGCTAACACGATCCGCTCCAAATCTACGCATCAATTCATCCTGCAAAGATACATAAAACCGGGTGCTACCAGGATCGCCCTGGCGTCCTGCCCGTCCGCGCAGCTGATTATCAATCCGTCGGCTTTCATGCCGCTCAGTTCCGATTATATGTAAACCTCCAAGAGCAACAACTTGCCCATGTTCCTTGTCCGTTTCCTCTTTAAAAGCCTGATATAATTCAGAATATCTCTTGCGGGCATCCAAGATATCAGGATCTTCCGTTTCTGCATGTCCTGTGGCTTCTTCAATCAGCCAATCTTCCATTCCGCCCTGTCTCAAAGCACGCCTAGCAAGAAACTCCGGATTCCCGCCCAAAAGGATATCCGTACCTCTGCCAGCCATATTAGTTGCAATGGTTACCTGATTCAGCTTTCCAGCTTGTGCAACAATCTCAGCTTCACGGGCATGATGCTTTGCATTCAGTACTTCATGCGCAATTCCTCGTTTCTTCAGTAAATTGCTAAGATATTCACTTCGTTCAACTGAAATCGTACCTACCAGGATGGGTTGTCCAGTAGCATGAATCTCTTCAATTTCTTTTACAACATTGCGGAACTTGCCTTCTTCACTGGTATATACTGCATCATTATAGTCTTTTCTGATCATTGGGCGGTTTGTGGGGATCTCGACAACATCAAGATCATAGATTCCCATAAATTCTGATTCTTCCGTTTTTGCTGTACCAGTCATACCAGCAAGTTTTTTAAACATTCTGAAATAATTCTGGAACGTTATAGTTGCAAGAGTTTTATTCTCTCTTTCAACCTTGACCCCTTCTTTAGCCTCAAGAGCCTGATGCAGTCCTTCATTAAACCGTCTTCCAAACATAAGACGTCCAGTAAACTCATCAACAATAAGTACTTGACCGTCTTGCACAACATAATCCTTATCACGGGTAAAGAGACTGTTAGCTCTTAACGCTTGCATAATATGATGATTCAGTTCCATATTTGCTGGATCTGCAAGGCTTTCAACATTAAAGTAATGTTCGGCCTTTCGGATGCCCTGTGCAGTCAGTTGAACAGTCCGCTTCTTAATATCGCATTGATAGTCACCATCTTCTACAGGTTCTTCGCCCATCAGCTGATCAGATTTACTAAGTGCTACAAGATCAGATCCTCTGGTCAACGTTTTAACAAATCGATTGGCATCGATATACATACCAGAGCTTTCTTCTCCAGCGCCACTAATAATGAGAGGGGTTCTAGCTTCATCTATCAATATAGAGTCAACTTCATCAATAATGGCATAATTCAATTCTCTTTGGACCATGTTCTCTCGATATACAACCATATTGTCTCGAAGATAATCAAATCCAAATTCATTATTTGTGCCATATGTAATATCGCATGCATATGCATCGCGACGTTGATCATTATCCAAATCATGGATAATACATCCTACAGTCATTCCAAGAAAGCGATGGATCTTCCCCATCCACTGAGCATCACGTTTTGCCAGATAATCATTAACAGTAACAATATGAACACCTTTTCCTTCAAGTGCATTTAAATAGGAAGGTAGTGTAGCTACCAGTGTTTTCCCTTCTCCTGTTTTCATTTCGGCAATACGTCCTTGATGCAGCACCATCCCTCCTAGGAGCTGTACATCAAAATGCCGCATCCCTATAGTTCGTACCGATGCTTCCCGGACAGTTGCAAATGCCTCGCACATAATGTCATCAAGAGTCTCGCCATTCGCTAGTCTTTCTTTAAATAATACAGTCTGATGAGCAAGTTCAGCATCGCTCATTTTCTGCATGGAAAGTTCCAAATCATTGATTCTTTTGACATAAGGTTGAAGTTTTTTCAACCTGCTAGCACTGTCATTCCCAAGAATCCGATCAATTATGCTCATGAATTAAACTCCTTTTTTGCCATACGCAAAGAATTATAGCATACCACGAAGTTTGGATACATATTGTAATCCTATCGTATCGTGAATTATATACGAATAAACAGAACCTATTTTCCAAACATCGCAGCAGGGAGTGGGGGATAAAAAAGGCACCGTACTGGTTCAGTACGGCGCCTCTGAAAAAAGGATCCGGCGGCTACCTACTCTCCCGGAGCGTCTCCACTCAAGTACCATCGGCGTATGAAGGCTTAACTTCTGTGTTCGGAATGGGAACAGGTGGA
>JAEEGL017433388.1_pt1 | contig 10797 bp, 9 predicted proteins | sample 9134231 | NCBI WGS metagenome assembly JAEEGL01 (sample SAMN16246548, study PRJNA631951) | gut metagenome | biome: gut microbiome; feature: rumen; material: fiber-attached | host: Bos | place: Iran: Karaj | collected 2018-10
CATATAGGTAACGGAAACCATATTAAAATATTGTGCCGGACAAAAAATTGCAAAATATTTTTTTATCCGGCACAATATTGTATAATCAGTGGCGTTATTACATCTGAAAAAAAGCGACAATAGCTCAGTTGGTAGAGCGGCGGCTTCCCAAGCCGCAGGTCGCGGGTTCGAGCCCCGTTTGTCGCTCTCTCCTATTTCTTTTGGTCAAGCTGGCAGTAGACGGAGTTGTTACTGACAAACTCCGGCACAATGGCTTTCATCTTGCCGACTATCTTCATGTCGTCCATCGTTTCGAGCACCTCCCACAGGTCGTTGTACTCGCGGTCGACCTCCTCGACGGGGTAACGGCGCACCTGCGCGTGCATAATCTTCGGATGGTAGGTGGGGATAGTGTTTTCCTTGGTGGCAAGGAGTTCCTCGTAAAGTTTCTCACCAGGACGCAGACCAATTTCCTTGATTTCTATTTCGGGATGACCAGCCAGCTGCGTCATCTTGCGAGCCATGTCGTAAATCTTGACCGGCTTGCCCATGTCGAAGACAAATATGTCGCCGCCCTCGCCCATTGCTCCGGCCTCAAGAACCAGATTGCAGGCTTCGGGGATTGTCATGAAGTAGCGGATGATGTCCTTGTGCGTGACGGTGAGCGGACCGCCTGCGGCTATCTGCTTGCGGAAGAGCGGAATAACGGAGCCATTGGAGCCCAGCACATTGCCGAAGCGAGTGGTGACGAAATGAGTCTGCTCGGTGGAGCGGCTCTGGATGTAAATCTCGGCCATACGCTTGGTGGCACCCATGACATTGGTGGGGTTGACGGCCTTGTCGGTGGAAATCATGACAAACTTCTGCACACCGTATTTCACGGCCAGGTCGGCCAGGTTGCGAGTGCCGAAGACGTTGACGAACACGGCCTCGTAGGGGTTCTCTTCCATGAAGGGAACGTGCTTGTATGCCGCGGCGTGGTACACGAGGTTGGGCTTGTAGAGTTCGAAGACCTCTTCCATGCGGGCTCTGTCCTTGACGTTGGCAATGACAAACTCCATCTTGTCGAGCCTGTCCTTGTATGTGTTGCGCAACTCGAACTGCAGGTCGTACATAGGACTTTCGGCCTGGTCGAGCATCACCACCTTTGCGGGCTTGTAGAGCATCAGCTGGCGGCAGATTTCGGAGCCGATAGAGCCGGCGGCACCGGTGACCAAAACCACCTTGTCGACCACCTCGCGCACGATGTTCACATTGTCGAGCTTGATAGGCTCGCGCTCAAGCAGATCCTCAATCCTGATGTCCTGAATCTGTGTCGAGGAGAAGCTGCCGTTGAGCCACTTGGTGATGTGCGGCACAGCCTTGACGGTAAGTCCAAGCTCAAGGCCCTTGTTGGTGATGGCCTGCTTGTGCATCATGCGGATGGTGGGGATGGCGATGATAAGCTGCGTGACATTCTGCTGCTTGATGAACTTATCGTTCAACACGGTACGGGCACGGCGTACAGGCACACCGCCCAGCTGCTGGTTCACCTTCATAACGTCATCGTCGATGTATGCCACAACGTGATACTCATTGTTCATATCCTGATGCAGAGCATTGTAGGCGATGATGCCTGCCGCTCCAGCACCATATATCACCACGTTGGTAGTAGGACGGCGACGGCGAAAATATCTGTTGTACACACTCTGCATACCGAATCTAACAACCACCATAAGCACGGCCAGCATGAAATAGATGGAGGTCGACTCGCTGTAGGAAAGAAGATACGCACTCGGTATCAGCTTCGGGTGCAGCTGGTTATTCAAAAAGTTAACAGCCCAAAACACCACCATCGGTCCAAGAGCAGCCAAGAAGACCCGGTATACATCCACTGTCGAGGTGTGACGCACAATACTGCGGTATGCTCCGGAGAAGAAAAAGGACAGTAGCGTTATTACGCTAGCTATCAAGAATTTTGCAATTACGGCACGGAGACTGACATCCGCGATACTGCCGAGACGGAACGCCTCCATCATTGCGAAAGCGAACAAAAACAGTACCACATCTATAGCAAAGACAATCCAACGGGGGATTGTCGTGTGGCGGTACTTCTTCACAAGCCAAAAGGTAAACTTCTTAATCATATTGTTATCCTTTTAATAGTTTTTTTTCTTATATCAGTGACGCTACCGTCTCTATTTCATCATAAGTCATATAGGGATGCATGGGCAGCGAAAGAACTGTCTTGGTAAGTTGCTCTGCCACAGGGCATGGCGATTGTTTTAGGTCTGCAAAAGCCGTCTGCTGGCTCATGGTGCGGGGATAATATACCATCGATGGGATGCCGGCGGCCTTTAGGCGAGCCTGCACCTCGTCGCGGGTCTCCACCTGAATGGTGTACTGCGCCCACGAGGAGGTGTATCCTTCTGGTACAAAGGGTGTCTTCACCTTGCCGGCAAGAAGTTCGTCGTATTTCCGCGCCACACGGTTCACAGCCTCCAGCTCTTCGTCAAAATGTTTCATCTTCACTTGCAGAACGGCTGCCTGAATAGTGTCCAAACGGGAATTAAGACCGAGACGCACATTGTCGTATTTATCTGTGCCTTTGCCATGTACGCGAAGCGAACGCAGCAGCGCAGCCCACTCGTCGTTGTCGGTGAAGAGTGCCCCTCCGTCGCCGTAGCAGCCCAACGGTTTTGCCGGGAAGAAAGAGGTGGTGCTGATGTCACCAAACGAGCAGTTTCTTTGTCCATTGTATAAACACCCGCCAAAACCTTGGGCACCATCCTCGATAAGAGCCATCCCAAAGTATTCACATATCTCTTGTAGACGGTCATATTGGGCCGGCTGCCCGAAAAGGTCGACGGCAATCACCGCCTTGGGCTTAACGCCAAGCCTTCGGTTTACCTCACAAAGATTGGAGACATCAATGTTGTAGGTATCTTTGTCGACATCAACGAATATCGGCGTTGCCCCCACCATAGCCACAGCCTCGGCGGTGGCGAAGAAGGTGAAGTCCGGCACAAACACAGAATCACCGTGGCCTATACCTAGAGCCATCAGCGCGAGCCGCAAGGCGTCGGTGCCGTTGGCACAGGTGATGCAGTGCTTGACGCCCACATAGTCAGCAAGCTGTTGCTCAAGCTCCGCCACCTGCTTACCCATGATATAGGCACCGCCACGGGCTGCCGAGAGCAGAGCCTCGTCCATCTCGGTTTGCATGGCTTCGTACTGTCTATGTAGGTCGCGGAACTGCATTCTGTATATGTTAATCTTCTGTTTTTCCAATTATTTTGGCTGGCACGCCAGCTACTATTGCATAGTCCGGCACATCTTTAGTCACCACAGCACCTGCAGCAACCAATGCACGCCGACCGATGGTGTGTCCGCACACTATGGTGCAGTTAGCACCCAGCGATGCACCCTCTTTGACCAAAGTGCGCTCATATTTGCCATGCACCGACTTGTCGGCACGCGGCATCAGGACGTTGGTAAACACACAACTGGGGCCCAGAAATACATTGTCCTCTATCTCAACGCCTTCGTACACCGAGACGTTGTTCTGTATGCGTACACCATTGCCTATCTTGACGTTGGGGCCGATATTGACATTCTGTCCCAGCGAGCAGTTCTCGCCCAGCACAGCACCCTTCTGTATATGACAGAAATGCCACACCTTGGTGCCGGCACCAAGGGTAACACCCTCGTCGACGTATGAACTTTCGTGTATAAACGGTTTCTCTACCATCCGAAGGGGTGTTGTGTTAATGGATAGGCGGCCATCGGGTGATAGTCGCCCGACAATCCGACAGGCCGCGCATTGCGTATGTCGTAGACGGTTTGTATACACTCGCGAGCCTCGCTGATACGGAAACCGCGGCCTGCCAGCACCTCCTCATACGAGCGTGTGTGCAGGTCAGTGAAGCCGTTGCTGAACTCAAACTCCTCACCGTCGACAAGTATTGCACGGTAGCTGCCCTTGACGTTCTCAGGCAGGTGGTCACCGTTGATACTGAGGAAGTAACGCACGCGGGCTTGCTTCATCTCAAGGAAGCCGGCCACACGGTCGTGACTGGCCACATGCACCACACTCTTCTGCACCGGTCCGAAGACCCACTGCAGCATGTCGTAGAAGTGCACGCCGATATTGGTAGCCACGCCGCCGCTCTTCTGCAAATTGCCTTTCCACGAGGCATAGTACCAGTAGCCACGCGGCGTAATGTATGTTAGGTCAACATCGTAGACCTTGCCTTTGGGTCCCCGCTCTATCTTCTCCTTCAGCGCAATAACGGAAGGATGCAGACGCAGCTGGAAGATAGTGTAGGCCTTGTGGCCAGTCTCACGTTCAATCTGTTCCAGCGCGTCGATGTTCCACGGACTCAAAACCACGGGCTTCTCGCAAATGACATCGCAACCGAGACGCAAACCATAGCGGATATGCGCATCGTGCAGATAGTTAGGAGAACATACCGACAGATAGTCTATCTTGTTGCCCTGCGAGATGAACCAGTTGTTGTGGCGGTCGAAAAGCTCCTGCTCGGTGAAGAACGAGGCACGGGGGAAGTAGCTGTCTATAATACCGACAGAGTCGTTCTTGTCGTAGGCAGCCACCAACTCATTGCCTGTGTCCTTGATGGCCCGCAGGTGGCGCGGAGCGACATATCCGCCAACGCCTATAAGTGCAAAGTTCTTCATTGTTCACTAGTAATGTTGGCTATACAGCGGTTCAGGCTTTCCGTCCAGTGCGGTATTTCGAGGTTGAACGTCTGTTTCACTTTAGTCTTGTCTAGCACCGAATATGGCGGACGCTTCACGGGCGAGGGGAACTCGTTGCTGTGGCATGGCAGCACACGGCAGGCGGTGTTGCCGCTCTGACGGGCAATCTCCTTGGCGAAATCGTACCAGCTGCACACACCTTCGTTCGAATAGTTGAAGATACCCTCATGCTTCTGATAATCACCACTTTCAACAATAGTTAACACAGCCTTGGCCAAGTCGCCGGCGTAAGTCGGCGTACCCACCTGGTCGAACACCACGCGCACCTCGGGCTTCTCCGCCGTCAGGCGACGCATGGTGAGCAGGAAGTTCTTGCCATATTCAGAATAGAGCCACGAGGTGCGGAACACAATGCTGCGGCAGGTGGCAGCAGCACGCTCGCCGGCAAGCTTTGTGCGTCCATAAGCACCGGTGGGATTGACAGGCATATCCTCGCTGCAGGGCGTGTTGTACTGCTTGCCGCCAAAGACATAGTCTGTCGAGAAATGTATCAGTGTGCCACCGACTTCGCGCATGGCATCGGCCATATTCTGCACCGCGTCGCCATTTATGCGCAATGCCGTAGCCTCGTCGCTCTCGGCCTGGTCAACGTTGGTGTAGCCGGCACAGTTGATGATAAGTCCCACGCCGTTGGCCTTGACACATTTCATAACTGCCTCACGGTCGGTTATATCAAGCTCTTCTACATCGGTGAATAACCACTCGTTCCGAGATTGTGATGCCAGCAGGCGGAAATGCCGTCCTAGCTGTCCGTTGGCTCCTGTGACGAGAATCATCATTTGCAGTCAGGTTGGTTGAACGGTGAAGTGAATTGGTTGAACATCGGATGACAACGGTCTTTGTCGGAGAGCAGCACGTCGGCAGCGGGTATTCTCCAGTCGATGGCCAGCTGCGGGTCGTCCCATGCAATGGCGCCCTCGGCCTCGGGGTGGTAATACTCGTCGCACTTGTACTGGAACACCGCCGTCTCGCTCAGCACGGCAAAACCATGGGCAAAGCCCTTGGGTATGAAAAACTGACGCTTGTTGTCTGCCGAGAGTACCACTGCCACATGCTTGCCGTAGGTGGCGCTGCCGCGACGCACATCGACAGCCACATCCAGCACCGAGCCTTCCACCACACGCACCAGCTTGGCTTGCGCGTATGGCGGCAGCTGGAAATGCAGACCGCGAACCACGCCGTAGCGCGAACGCGACTCGTTGTCCTGTACAAAGTTGATGTCAAACCCCGTGGCAGCGGCGAAATCACGCACGCTGAAACTCTCAAAAAAATAGCCTCGCGCGTCGCCAAAGACTCGCGGCTCAACAATCAACAGCCCTTCTATATCAGTATTTATAATAGTCATATATAGTTACCGAAACAGCGTGTTAGTTATATTATCGTGCTGGCGGGCGCATAGAAGATACACCCGCCAGCACAAATCATTATAAATAGCTATTTCTTCTTCTTACTATGTCCCTGTTTACCATCCTTCTCGGCGTCGCTGTCTTCGCCGTATCCGTAGCCGTAGCCATATCCATAGCCATATCCATAGCCGTAACCGTAACCGTAGCCATATCCATAGCCATATCCATAGCCATAGCCGTAACCACCATAGCGCTTCTTGAGGAGCGGCACGTCGGTGAGGATGATAGCCATATTCTTAAACTGACCCTTGTCAGACAGCTCCTGAATGAACGGCAGCGAGTTCTTGTTCACCTTGCCCACGCGCATGATGTAGGCCGTCAGGTCGGCCACACGGTTGATAATCTTGGCGTCGGCCACCACCTGTGCGGGCGTCGAGTCGAAGATTATATAGTCGTAATGCTGGCGCAGGTAGGCAACCAGTTTGTCAAGTTTGTCGCCCATGAGCAACTGGGTGGCGTTCGGCGGGGTCTTCTCGCAGACGATGTAGTCGAGGTACTCAGACGAATCGCTATGCGAGATATAGTCGGCGAAGTTGTCGTTCTCGTCGAGCAGGTAGTGGATGAGGCCGTTCTTGTTGTGGCGGTCGATGGTCTTCGAGAGGCTGCGCTTGCGCAGGTCGAAGTCGGCCAACAGCGTGCGCTTGCCGGTATAGGCCAGCGACAAGGCAAGGTTCAAAGCTGTATATGACTTACCCTCGCCGGGCATGGTCGACACCGTCTGGATAACCTTCATGCCATCCTTGAGGAAGAACGGGATGTTCGAGTGCAGCAGGCGGAATGACTCGGTAACCACATCGGTGCCAGTGGCGGTGACGATAATTTCATCGTTCACGCGCGTGGCGGGCTTCTGCGGTATCTCGCCCAGGACCGGGATGGTGGTGTTCCTCTCAACGTCGAACTTGGAACGCAACTTGACATCGAAGAAGTTCCTCAGGAATATCACGACGAAGGGGATGGCCAGGCCGAGCACAATGGCAATCAGGCCGAACATCATCAGACGCGGGCCAGTGAGCTTGACGATTGCCGGCTCGACGACCTTGGCGTTGCTGATAGTGATGGCCAGGTTCATGGCGGTCTCCTCACGCTTCGAGAGCAAGTAGAGGTACAGCTCTTCTTTGATTTTCTGCTGACGTGTCACCTCGGTCACAGCCTTGGTTTGTCCGGGCATGGCCGAAATCTTGTTGCGGGCGCTGGCCTCCTGGGCACGGGCATCCTGAACACGCACCGTGGTGGCACTGAGCAGGTTGTTCACTGCCGACTTGATGGCCTCCAACTGGGCATCCATCTGCTGACGATAGTGCTTGGCCTGCGGGTTGTTAGGACCGGCATTGTCTCTCAGGCGGCTGTACATATTGACAACATTGTTGTACTGGCCAATCATGCCCTGGATGCCGGCATCGCTGATACCGACCTGCACGGGTATGAGCTCATACTTGTTGGCGGGGTTGTCAATATAGGTACGCATCTCGCGTATCAGGCGCAACTCCGTCTCCAGCTGCACCACCTGCTCGGTGTATTTCGTACTCGACTGGAGCAGGGTTCCTGCGGCCACACCCATCTCGGGCACACCTGCACTGCGCTGGATGCCCTCGACCTGTGCGTCTACAATGTTAAGTTCGCCAGATATAAGGGTGATACGATCCGTGATGAACTGCTCGGTCTTCTGAGCCACCTTGTTCTTGTCCTCGACGGCATCGTCGTTGTAGACGGCAATCAGCGTGTCGACAATCTCGTTGGCGCGAAGTGCATTGGCATCGTTATAGGTGATGCTAAGCACCGAGGCCATCTTATTGACACGTGCTACGCTCAGACCGTTGATCATTTTGCGAGCCAGCGGGAACACCTTGTGCACACCAATATTAAATGTCACACCCTCGCAAGAGGAGTTGTAGAACTTGGTCTTGGAGAGAACCACCACTACCGAATCGTCGAGGTTCATCGGCTTTCCGAAAGTGCCTGTGCCTTTCTTGTACACCGGCATTGGACCGCTGACACGGTGGAAATCGTATACCGTATAAGCGAAGCTTTCCTTGCCGGTGGGCTTCACCTCCATTTTCAGTTCTATCTCACGGTCGATGTTCTCGTCATACACCTCAAGAGCCAAGGGCGCATTCTTATAATAGGTAATTTTGGTGAACATGTCATCGCGCGTGCAGTAGTGCTGCAAGTCGAGGCGGCGAACCACCTGGCTCATCAGCGACGATGAACGCAGCATGTATATTTCATTTTCGAGCGAAAGCATCGAATTATCCATGCCCATGTTGTTCAGGAGAGCATCCATGCTACGGCTTGCCCTCACATTACCACCGCTGTTGTTGTCGCGCACCAGAATAGTACCGCTGGCCGAGTATGCCTTGGGCTGCGTCTTGTAGTAGACGCCAGCCACCAGAAGACATACCAGCACCGACAGTACAAACCAGTACCAGTTGTTCAACACCAAAAAGATGATGTCCTTGATGTTGATGGAGTTTTCTCCGTTTTCAGCATTGACACCGCCCTGTGCCTGTACCTGCGGCGTCCTATTGTTTTCTTGTTGCATATCTGGAATATGTTTGGTTACAAATTATTTAGGCTTTTATTGACCGTTGGTTCGGCTGTCGTAGTAGTTGATAAGGGCGTAGTAGTAGAAGAGAGAAGCGATGGTCGAGACGATGGAGACAGCACTGGTGACATACGTCAGCATGATATTGTCGCGCTCAGCGTCACGTTTGCGTTTTTTGTTAGGTTCCACATACACCACATCGTTCTGATGCAGGTAGTAGTAGGGCGAGTTGAAGATGTCCTTCGAGGTAAGGTCAAGCTCACCGATGGTGCGCACACCGTTCTCCTCGCGGATGACAGTGACGTTGGTACGCTGGCCATAGATGGTCAGGTCGCCCACCATACTCAAGGCCTCGAAGATGGTAAGACGCTCTCCAGTGGCCTGAATGACACCCGGTTTCATAACATCGCCGAGGATGCTCACCTTGAAGTTCATCAGCTTGATGGTCACCGTAGCATCGAGGATATGGCCTTCGTTCACCAGCCTCTTCTCGAGCATGTGCGCCAGCGAGTCGTGTGTCATACCGGCAACCTTGATTTTGCCCAGCACCGGGAAGATGATTTCGCCGTCCTGGTTCACCAGGTAGCCAGTCACGGCCGTCGAGCCGGGGTTGATTACCGAACCGTTGGCATAGGCAATCTTGTTTGTCTCCTGGTTGAACTGCAGCGTCACCTCGGGCGACTCACTCTCAACATAGATGTTCAGCAGGTCGTTGGGCTGTATACCCTTCGAGAACTCGCCGGTGACAGCCAAAGCGGTGTCACGCGGAGCGTCATTCACGTAAGCAATCTGCGACGAGGTGCCGCACGAAGCCATCGCCAGGGCCAAAGCGCCCGCGATGAGTGTGGTTTTGACGGTATTTATCTTCATAATATATTTAATTTTTTCGCTACTACATTTATACTCAACACACTGCGACGCAATGCCGCAGCAGTCTCAACCTGCAAATATACGAACAAAAACTAAAACTGCAAAACAAAACAAATTTTTTGTAAATTTTTTTGTCAACGACCCGAAAACCGCACACACAACACATTGACACAATGCACATTACACACTTTAACATTTCCAAAACATTGATATGCAGCCCTTTAAAGGACTTTCTCCGTGTGCGCTCCGTGTCCTCTCCGTGTTTCCTCCGTGTCTTCATCGTGTAAAATACGGACAAAACACGGCGAAGACACGGCGAGGACACGGAGAGGCTCCTGTGAAAAGCCTTCAAATGAAGCCAATAAAATGATGGCAAATTGCCACAAAAAAATCCCGGCTATTTGTTCCAAATGCCCTTGCCGTTAGCATCGGCAGGCTCGGTGGCGGGGACAAGTTCGGAACGGCTCAGCTCCACAACGAAAGAGATGTTCATAACCGACAGACTTACACAGAAGTTGCCGTCGGAGCAGTTACTGACTAGACGCCCCTGCATACCGGCAAACTCACCCTCGGTGACTGCCACCCAAGCCCCTTTGACGAGCTTGTGCGTTTCGTGGAGATACCACTCGCGCTTCGAGGCCTCGAAAGCCCTGACATTGTCTATGTCCCTCTGCGGCACAACTATGATGCTGTGCTGACTGCTAACTATCTGAATGACGCCGCGTGTGGTGCGGGTCTGGTATATCTGCTTGTCGTTTATGCGGGCAAAAAGATAGCACGGGAACATCGGTTTATCTGGGTTCACGTCATGTTTAAATCGCAGGTCACGAGCCTGAATCATAGGCAGGTAGTGCTCGATGCCACCCTCCTCAAAACGGTTGGCCACAAGATTTTCCGCCCCTGGCCAAGTCATCACGGCCACCCAGTCTGGTTTATGTGTCAGCATTGCCTGTTTATGTTAATTTAAGAGATCATGTAACGCGAACCGACGATTTTTTATTGTGCAAGCACGAAACTTTTTTTCATGCCCCCCTTTCACCTTTTGTATATGCTTTGTATATGCTTTCAATATGGTTTGTATAGTTTGTATATGCTTTCAATAATGTATGTGATTTGCTGATTTAGGTTGTCACTTTTGTGTCCTGCGACTGGATTCAGTTGACGGATTAATAATTATCGACTGTTTTTCGTTGTCAGTCACCCGCGGTTGCGACTGAAAACGGTTTACTCTGATCAAGAGCC
>JAEEGL010142141.1_pt1 | contig 10796 bp, 6 predicted proteins | sample 9134231 | NCBI WGS metagenome assembly JAEEGL01 (sample SAMN16246548, study PRJNA631951) | gut metagenome | biome: gut microbiome; feature: rumen; material: fiber-attached | host: Bos | place: Iran: Karaj | collected 2018-10
ATCCTGATGCATCGCGCGGTTTTCATCCATCACGAATATGTTTTCTGTTTCAAGTATCTGCCTGGCGGGCAGCTCGCTCTGCACCTTAATGGGCATCTGACATCACTCCTTAAGATAAGTATTTATGAAATCATCCTCGGTTATTATAGTAACTCCGAGGCTTTTTGCCGTTTTGTTCTTGGACGAATTCGAAGCAGCATCGTTATTGATGAGTGCGGTCGTCTTGGCGGATACGCTTCCCGCTACCTTACCGCCCCTGTTTTCTATCTCGGCTTTCAGGGCATTCCTGTTTTCAAACTGCTCAAGGCTTCCGGTGATAACGAAAGTAAGTCCCGTCAGATTCTGTGCCGAAGTGTTGACGGGAACTTCAAATTCAAGATCCGCGATGACTGAATCGATCTTGCGGTTATTTTCTACGTCCGCAAAAAACTTCGTTATATCCGCAGCCATGATATCTCCGATTCCCTCGACTCCGGACAGTTCCTCTGCGGAAGCAGTTCTTATCTTCCCAATATCATAGTCGAATGCTTTCGCAAGCACCTTGGCATTTGCAACACCTATACCCGGGATACCGAGTCCGAAAAGAAATCTCGGGAGGGTTGTCTTCGAAGCAGTTTTGATAGATTCGATAAGATTCGAATATGACTTATCTCCGAAGCCTTCCATATTCACGATCTTTTCTTTGTATCTGTCCAAATGAAAAAGATCGTCGAACTCTTTTATGAATCCCATATCGATGAGCTTCTCGAGTGTCATCTCGGAAAGTCCGTCGATATTGAGAGCATCCCTTGAAACAAACTGTGAGAATGTCTTGATCTGCTTTGCGGGACAATCCGCATTTGTGCAGTACAGACTCTCCGCTTCATTGAGGGCTCTTACCTCGGTGGGTGCGCCGCATACCGGACATTTATCCGGAACGGTTACATTGCCGCTCTTTGTAAGATTCTCCGCGATCTGGGGAATTATCATGTTGGCTTTGTAAACAGTGATGCGGTCACCGATACCAAGCTTCAGTTCCCTTACGATACTCACATTATGTACGGAGGCTCTGGTCACAGTTGTACCTTCAAGCTCAACAGGATCGAATATCGCTACGGGATTTATAAGACCCGTTCTGCTCGCGCTCCACTCGATCTCCTTAAGCGTCGTCTCCGCAGTCTCATCGGCCCATTTGAATGCTATGGCATTTCTGGGAGACTTTGCGGTCCTTCCGAGGGAGATACCGTAATCCACATCATCAAATGTGAGCACAAGACCGTCCGAAGGAATGTCATATCCTGCGATCTTCTTTTCATATTCTCCGACTGCCTCCACAACGTTTGCGGATGTAACCTTAACTCTCTCCACTGCTTCGAATCCAAGCGATTCCAGGAATGAAAGTCTTCCGTCTGCGGATGCCAGGATTCCTCCGTCCTCACCGGCCGCATACACCAGATTGAATGCAACAAATCTTACATGTCTGCCTGCAGTGATTTTCGAATCAAGCTGTCTTACGGACCCGCTGCAGAGATTTCTCGGGTTCTTGTATTTGTCCACATCGTTTACGATCGATGCATTGATCTTCTCGAAATCCTTATAAGAGATAACTGCTTCGCCTCTTACCACAAGCTCTCCGACAAAGGAGATCTTCAAAGGTACATTGTCGAACACCCTTGCATTGGGCGTGATGACTTCTCCTATCTCGCCGTTTCCTCTGGTAACTGCCTTGGTTAATTCTCCGTTATTATAGGTGAGCACTACGGTCAGTCCGTCAAGTTTCCAGCTGAGGACTCCTTCATGGTCTCCGAGCCAGTCCGCAAGTTCCTCCCTTGATTTGGTCTTGCCCAGTGAAAGCATGGGTGAAGGATGGCGCTCCTTGGGAAGTTCATCGACCGCCTCGTATCCTACGGTCTGAGTCGGGCTTCCGGCAAGGACGATCCCGGTCTCTTCTTCGAGTCTTACCAGTTCATCGTAAAGTGCATCATATTCTCTGTCTGAAAGAGGTGATTCATCCTTGGCATAATAGTCCTCGGATGCTTTCTTAAGGACAGCGTTTAATTCCTTTATCCTGTTTATCTTTACTTCGTCTGCCATAAACCTTTTATCTCTGATTCGGTAAGCTCCCTGTACTGACCGGACTTAAGTCCGCCGAGCGTCACATTCATGACTCTTACTCTCTTGAGCTTTTTAACCTTGAATCCCACCTGCTCGCACATACGCCTGATCTGACGGTTCAGTCCCTGAGTCAGGGTTATCGACAGCGTGACCTTATCCCTTATAACTACCTTGCAGGGTCTGGTCTTTACTTTCAGTTCGGGGATATATATTCCCTTGCGAAGCTTTTCGGCCGTTTCCTCAGTGACCTCTTTGTCGACCGTCACGATGTATTCCTTTTCATGAAGATTGGCACCTCTCATCATATGATCGATGAGGTCGCCGTCGTTGGTCAGAAGTATAAGTCCTTCAGAATCCTTATCGAGCCTTCCCGCATATGTGACTCTTACGGGATAATCTATATAGTCGGTTATAAGCCTGTCGGCATGTTCATCCTTCTCAGAGGTTGTTACCCCTTTTGGTTTGTAGAAGGCAAGCACAACAGTGGCTTTCTTTCCCTTGAGCACTCTTCCCTCATACTCTACGCGGTCACCGGGCAATACGCCTTCTCCGACCCTCGCAACATGATCGTTTATCATGACCTTGCCCGCTTCGATAAGCCTGTCCGCCTCACGCCTTGAGCACACACCGGACTCGGCAAGGAATTTATTGAGTCTTACTTTTCCTGAGTCCATATCTCCATATCCTCTATGCGTCGCGTCTCGGGTATGCCGACGGCTTCCGAACCCTTCCTGGCCATCTTGTCGGCAAGCTCGTTATACTTAACACCCGTGTGGGCATCTACCTTCTTAAATCTGATATCTATGTGGGCCATCCAGCCCTTCATAGCCATCGAATAGGACCTTGTAAGGTCATTCTTGCTCTTCCAGGCGCCGGTGACCCAGCTTTCTATTCCCTGGTAGTCGTAATAGATCTCTATGGCCTTATATCCGCTCTTGATAGCGCAAAGGACGGCATTCATGGAGCCGAGCATCTCGCCGGTGACATTCCTCTGTTTGGCATTTTCGGGATCGTTTCCGCTTCCGCAGAGCACCCTTACGGTACCGTCTTCGGGTAAAAATACGCATCCGAAAGAATACACTCCCGTCTCCACATTGAAAGAGCCGTCAACATATGCTTTTATGAGGTCTTTTCCGGCCACTTTTTACCCCTTGCCAACTCACATAAATAGTCAATATATTTTACCACAAAATACCAAATTTTTGAACAAAATAAGGGCGGAACGAATGTCTCGTTCCGCCGCCTGAAATATCGGTATCTGCCCTATGGAAATCCGCTCAGCAGTACATCTTCTCCTGGGACCTGTACATCTTCGCATAAAGCCCGTCAGAAAGGGCCAGAAGGCTTTCGTGCGTGCCGCTTTCAACTATCTCACCGTCCTTAAATACAAGCAGCCTGTCACAGAATCTGCAGGAAGCCAGCCTGTGTGATATGAATATGGCAGTCTTGTTTCTGACCATGGTATTAAACTGCTCATATATCTCCTTTTCGGCGACAGGGTCAAGCGCCGCCGTCGGTTCATCGAGGATAAGTACCGGACCGTCCTTGTACAGTGCCCTTGCCATGGCGATCTTCTGCTGTTCACCGCCTGAGGGCTCGAAACCGCTCTGATCGTAATATCTGAACACCGGAGTCATCAGACCCATCGGCAGGGAATCTACCTTATCCCTCAGTCCGACTCTTTCAATAAGAGGCATCAGCTCACCGTCCGCGATCTTATCAGGCCTGTCACAGATAAGATTTTCTTTTATTGAAAAGCCGAGGAGACAGAAATCCTGGAAAACGACAGAGAGCAGCTTCATATAACCGGCGTAGTCATAGTCATATATATTTACACCGTTCAGAAGGATCTCGCCTTCCGTGGGCTCGTACAGCCTGCAGAGAAGCTTTATGAACGTGGTCTTTCCGGCGCCGTTAAGTCCGACTACCGAGAGGTGTTCACCGTTTCCGATGACAGCACTGATATTCTTAAGAGCATAAGCGGAAGCACCGGGATATCTGAAAGAAACATTTTTAAACTCGATAACAACACCGTCTGAAACATCGACATCTTTATCGCCCTTCTCGTCATAATTATTCCCCTCGACATATCTGATGAATTTGTCCGTATAACCGCAGAATTTCTTCAGTTCAAGCATGTTCTTAAGGACCGTGTTTATCGAAGCGACTATCGTGGTGACCGCGGTCGAGAGCATGGTGAAATCACCTATGCTTATCCTCTTATCCATCACCATGAGTGCAAGGATAAGGTAAGTAAGCCCGGCCGTGACCGCCAGATTTATCTTTGAACCCGTAACATACCTTTGCGCTTTCCTTGCATGGGTTCTGCTTATCTCCGACTGCCTGTCATTGAATTCGTCCACCCTTCCGAGCATCATATTCTTTGCACCAAATAGCCTGATGTCCTTGCCGTACTTTATATCCGATAGATTATGGAGCAGATAAAAGTACGCACGGTCATTCTTGGCAAGAAGGGATATCTGCTCCATTTTGATACTGCTGAGCCTGCTCTCAAAATACGTATTGAGACAGACATTGACGATAACCAGTACGATAGGTATCCATGTGTACTTAAGTACGAGGACCGCACTTATCGAAAGAACAACAATGCTCGATATGATGCCGGCAAGTGATTCGAACATTCCCTTCGAGCCGCCCGAATAGCTTTCGTCGATTCCGGTCCTGGCATCCGCAAGACTGTCGAGGATCTCCTTATTCTCGGTAGTCTCATATTTAAGTTCCATACTCTTTTTGCCCACACCGGCTTCGAGAAATCTGTTAAGTCCCTGAAAATAAACCTTATCAAGTTCCTCATACAAGAATCTCATCACGGTCTTTACAGTAAAGTCCGCAAACACCATCACCGCAGCGATCTTAATGATGATATTCAGATTGGCGTTCCCCATGATCTCATCGATCATCATCCTCGGACCGAATATGTTTATGAAAGGCTGTATCATCGTAGCGATGATGAGTACGGCATACAGTGGATAAAATCCCTTTTTGTATTTTCTCATCGCGGATGCAAAGTATCTTACCGGATGTGTTTTGATTTCATTATTCTTCATCATTTTTCTCCTCCCGGTAAAACTGTGCCTGTGTTTCGTAGAGCTCGTAATATTTTCCTTTCTTTGCCATCAGTTCTTCATGCGAGCCGTATTCGACAAGATGGGAATCCTCAAACATCGCAACCTTGTCACAGAATTTTGTCGACGACAATCTGTGTGAGATAAATATTCCGGTCCTGTCTCCGATAAGATCGTTAAAGTTCGTATACAGCCTTTCCTCTGCGAGTGGATCAAGTGAGGAAGTCGGCTCATCCAGAATGATGACAGGAGCATCCTTATACAGTGCCCTGGCAAGTGCGAGCTTCTGCTTTTCACCGCCGGAAAAATCCACTCCGTCCTTTTCGATCACCTTGAGTACCTGGCTGTTTATCCCCGCATCAAGCTTTCCGATCTTTTCCGAGAGGCCGCATTTATCTATGCATTCATGAACCCGTCTTTCATCCGTATCCTCATATCTTTTCATTGATACATTTTCCGCAACGGTGAAAGGATATTCTTCAACATTCTGGAACACCGCGGAATAATATCTGAACAGATCATCGCGTGACATGTCAGAAATATCCCGTCCGTTCAAAGTGATATTCCCTTCCGACGGTTTATAAAAACCTGCGAGCAGTTTTATGAAGGTTGTCTTTCCCGCACCGTTAAGTCCGACTATCGCAAGACGCTGTCCGTAAGGGATCCTGACGGAGATATGCTCAAGTGCATTTTTCTTCTGTCCCTCGTAACAAAATGTCACATCATGGAATTCAAACGAAGGATTCTCATTGGCAGCGGGAAGAGTATCACTGATTTCCTCAAGTATCCTGTACTCATCGATAAATGCCCTGAAATCCTTTACCTGAAGCGACTGTTTTTTGATCTCGGTATATTCCTGTATAAAATCGGTGAGCGCCTTTGTAAAAATATGGACGGACGCAACGTAAAGAGTAAACTCCGCTACGGTCAGATTGTTTTTCGAAAGTTCGTAAATAAGAAACGCATACAGACTCACTTCCTGGAGCAGAGTAAGGGGCATGCATACCGAAAAATTTGCAAACCATATATTTCTTGAAAGCCTGTATTTTTTCAGTATATCTCTATTGATATCCATGTATTTGCCATAGATATAATCCTTCATGTCATAGACTCTTATCTCTTTGGCGGAATTGAAATGATTGGTCAGATAACCGAGGTTGAAATGCTTTCTCCAGTAGGGACCGAGTGCATCCCAGACTAGCTCCTTATCCTTTATCTTGGTCCTGTCGATCACGAAAAAAGAAAGAATCAAAAGCACGAGAAGTATCACTGTCAGAAGAGGATGAAGTCCCGATATGAGAATTCCCGCCATGACCACCTGAAGGATTAGCTTTCCGCATTTAACGGTGGAATCCATCATTCCCTCTATGCCCTGCGTCTTAACGTTCATGACATTTCTGATGCGCTCATGTTCATCAAGCACCTTGGGATTTTCAAGATTCGAATATTCCATGGAAGTCATCGTTTCGGTAAGCTCACGTTTAAAACTGATGAGTGCATGCTTCATCTTGTAAGGAACATTGTTCTCAACATAACCGGAGACAAGATATACGATGAGCATGACCAGTGCATTGATCCCGATCAAAATAATGGTCTTTTCATATCCCGCTCCTGATGTGAGTGAGTCGATGATCAGCTTTACCGTTACGGGAATGATAAAGAGAGATACGGTTTCTGCGGCAACACCCACTATCTGCAGTCCGAGCAGATGTTCGCCGTCTTTTTTCATCCCGTATACCACATATTTCAGATTGCTCAAAAATCCGTATTTTTCCTTCATGTTACCTTCAAGGCTCCTTTCATGTATCTCACGATAAGGGGTGCCCCAAGGGGAGGGTCAACAATTAAACAAAAAAAATCCCGCGGATATTTTCCGCGGGATTTAAACGCTGGTTTTGTCATTCGATACTGTCACCTGTCTTTTCAACTCCGATGATCAGCTTTTCCGAATCATCTTCGACTATCTTGGCCGCTTTCAGACAAACCTCCGCAGGTTTGCCGCCAAGCATAAGATGATATTTTATGGAAAACAATCCGGTTTTATCAATTGCATCCAGAATCACGTTTTTTTTGAAATTGGAGGTGAAATGATCGGCATCCTTAGGATCGATCACAAGCAGTGCTTCCTTCAATCCGATGTCAAAGAAATCCGAACCGACTTTTTCCGATACAATATCGGAAAAATCCTTTGTCGCATCATACAGATAATAATCATCCGTAAGAAGATCAACCGTGTAAAAGGCAATGTATGATCCCGACAATGCCTTGATCCTGGAAAATATAGCCAATTCCTCCTCGGCACGCATCATTTCCTGATGCTCGCGGACCTCCGCATCCACATCATTGATCCCTATGATCAGATGCTTCTTATCCTCAGTCAAAACAGCTTTCAGATTTACATATATAGGTTCTCCGTTCAGAATATATCTGTAAATGGTGGTAAAACATCCCTCTCTTTCAATATCGGCAAGGATCGTTTCCTTGTTGAATGAGGCGATAAATCTTTCCTGATCATCCGCATGCAGCATTTTTAACGCATCTTTTCTGCTGTTTTCAAAGAAATGATCACCGTTTCGCTCAACAGACATTTCCTGTCTGTTCTGGTCAGGCATAAATTCGGCGTATTCCCCGGTATCAAGATCAACGTAATAAAGATCCAGATAATCGACCGAAAGGGCCTGTGCAATATTTCCGAAAGAAATAGCCTCGATGCCTTTCTTTTTTTCTTTGATATCAAGCAGCATAAGAGCCACTGCCCTTTTTCCGGTAACGGAATTGACCGCTACTCTTCTGAACAGCATATTTGCTTTGTAATCCTTATCAAGAGAACGATCTTCTATGATCTGACCGCCGTTCTCCGCACAACTCAGCATAAGATCAAGAAAGCTATCCTTATGCTCACCGTTCAATGTTTCAAAAGGTATTTTGGCATATATATCATTTGTCCTGAATATATTTGCAGCCGTCTTTTGATATGACCGGTTGCATCTGATGATCGAAATATCCTTATCAGTGACTTCATATATGGCAATAGGTACGCTATTGAAGTAATCACTCTGGCTGTCGTCACCGGAAGCCGCGGCAAAATTGTAAATGTTGAAGCGGCCTATAGCGGCAAAATAATCAGATTCCATAGGATTCTCAAATCCTATCTGTGTTCCGGCTTCATATCTCTTCAGGATCTTATCAACAGACAGAGGTTTACTGAAATAATATCCCTGCATCTTGGTCGCACCGGCTTCTTTCAAAAACCGTACCTGTTCCTCTGTCTCAACACCTTCAACCACAACTTCCATGTTAAGATTAAGAGCCATGTTTATCAGTTCGCTGATGATGATCCGGCTCTTCCGGGTCTTATCAAAGCTTCTCATAAAAGTCATGTCCAGCTTGATGGTACTGAATCTTATCTGCTGAAGGATATCAGGCGAAGAATAGCCCGTGCCATAGTCATCCATCCATACCGAAAAGCCCAGGTCATTAAACTTATCTACCTGACTGCTGAGATACTCGATATCTTCTCCCACCGCACTTTCCGTTATCTCTATCGTGATCTTGTCACGTCCGACACCGGAATCATCAACGCGTCTTCTTATCTCTTCAACAACGTCACACTTGTCGAAATCATTGCGCGATATGTTTATGGAGCACGGAACTATATGAAAACCTTTATCTTTGAAAAGCTTCATTCTTTCGAGGATCTGCTCAAGTATATAAAGATCCAGTTTATACAGAAGTTTTGATTCTTCCAGTACGGGAATAAAATCAGCCGGTGACAAAAATCCCATATTGGGATCTATCCACCTTGCAAGAGCCTCTTCATCACATACTCTCTCATTAACCGATCGGACAATGGGCTGATAATATACCTGTATCCATTTTTCATTTATTGCCGTATCAAGGTTTTCAATTATATAATGACGAAGCTGTGCAGCTTTAAGAAGATTATCGCTGTAATACGCAAAAGAAGATTCCACAATATCTCTCTTGGAATCACATGCCATCTTAGCCCTGTCACAAGCAATGCCGACAGGAACGGTCTCTCCTTCTTTTTTATAAATTCCCGTTCTTATACACAGGCTTTTTCCGTCATTTAGATTTTTGTTTTCTTCGAAAATCTCGTACAAAACCTGTTCAAGACCTTTATCGCTTGTAACCGCAACAAAATGATCTCCTGAAAGTCTGGAGCAATTAATGTTGGAAAAATGTGATGAAAGAATCCTTGAAAGTCCGACTATAAGCTTATCTCCCTCGGCAAATCCGTACCGAAGGTTATAGTTTTTCATATCATTGAAATCAAAATACAGAATAACGGGAGTCTCTCCTCTTATCAGGATATCGTCCCGGGCCTTTTCGGCCAGCTTGAAGAAATAGTTTATATTGGGAAGCCCCGTCATGGAGTCATAACCCAGATCCTGAATGCTTCCCTGCTTTAACAGCAGGTGTTCCATAGCCTGCTCGAACATGCCCTTATTTTCATCGCTGTATGGGCCTTCATCCGAATACCAGACGACCGCAAGCCTCTCTCCGGTAGGAGCATTTACATGCTTTCCCCTGGCATGGAGGATATGATATCCGTCGGGTGTCATTGTGCGGTATATGATATTCAGATTACTTTTTCCGGTTGCAAACTCTATAACGGCGTTACCGAGCCTGGCAACATCATCGGGATGATCATTATCATATAGATGATTATCCATCCGGTCGTGAGCGGTCTTTCTGTCAACACCCACGATATCCAGGAAACCATCGGTCAAAAGATGAGTCACAACCCTGTCGTCGAGAAACTGAAAAATCGCAAACGGAACACAGCTGCTCTCAAGGAGCGCTTTGGCATTTTCATCAAATACGTATTTTTCCAATTTTATCCCCTCATATTACAACATATATACAATCGAAAAATGCGCATAGTAATTCACTTAATATATTTATATCACGAAAAGAACATCTTTTCATCTCCTTCCCACTCCGAAGCCGGCGCAACAAAAAAGTCCCGCAGACATATAGCCTGCGGGACAGATTTTCGGTTTATGCAATGGAAGACGGGATTATACGATTCCCTGAGCCTTCATAGCGTCAGCAACCTTAAGGAAGCCTGCGATGTTGGCACCAGCAACATAGTCACCCTCAAGACCGTACTTCTTGGAAGCATCGTCAAGATTGTGGAAAATGTTGATCATGATGTTCTTGAGCTTAGCATCAACCTCTTCGAAGGTCCAGCTGAGTCTCTCGGAGTTCTGGCTCATCTCAAGAGCGGAAGTAGCTACGCCGCCTGCGTTTGCAGCCTTGCCGGGAACGAAGTAAACCTTGTTCTCCTGGAAGTACTTGGTAGCGTCAAGAGTGGTAGGCATGTTAGCACCCTCACAAACAGCGATAACGCCGTTGGCAACAAGCTTCTTGGCATCCTCGAGGGTAAGCTCGTTCTGGGTTGCGCAAGGAAGAGCGATGTCAACCTTGATCTCCCACTGATTGGTTCCTTCGGTAGCCTTGTCATGATACTGAGCTGAAGGTCTCTTTGCAGCGTACTCTGTAAGACGTGCTCTCTTAACTTCCTTAACCTCTTTAAGCAGTTCAACATCGATTCCTTCGGGATCATAAATCCAGCCTGCGGAATCTGAA
>JAEEGL012394227.1_pt1 | contig 10796 bp, 10 predicted proteins | sample 9134231 | NCBI WGS metagenome assembly JAEEGL01 (sample SAMN16246548, study PRJNA631951) | gut metagenome | biome: gut microbiome; feature: rumen; material: fiber-attached | host: Bos | place: Iran: Karaj | collected 2018-10
CTGATAATCCGTCATACAAAGAATATTACTTTCAGACCTGTGTATCCCATTTGGATATTTTCGGCGATTAACATTATATGGATCATTCTGGGCGTATGTAACGGGATGTTTTTTAAGGTTAAGGATAATCATATTCAGTATGGCCCATGGGAGGGTATCATAACGATCATGCCGATAATCAGTGTGACGGTTGTTGAAATGATCCTGGCACAGCATGTCAAAAGTCTTAGCAGGAGAGTGGCATTGGCACTTGGCTCATTCGCACTGTTCCCACTGATCGCGGCTGTTCTGTATTTTGTATTACCGGATCTGACGCTGGCATATCCATCCACAGCATTATCGTGTGCTGTCATCTTCACTTATATCAGACGTGAGGAGATATTTGAGGCGCGTATCCGTGAGCAGATAGTAAGTGAGATATCTGCCAAGGATTCGCTTACCGGACTGTTGAACCGTCGCGGATTCAATGAGGTCATAGAGAAAGCTTGTGACCATGAAAGCATTGGAGTCGTATTCTGTGATCTTAATGCACTTAAGTATACTAATGACAACTTTGGACATGAAGCCGGAGATGCATATATTCAGCGGTTTGCTGATATATTAAGAAAAGAATTCGGAGATCTGGGTTCAATCTGCAGGATCAGTGGGGACGAGTTCGTAGTATTGCTATATGATATACTGAAAGATAAGTTTGATGAGTTAAAGGAAAAACTGAATTCTGCTATAATGAAAGCCGACAGGATAGCATCCGTCGGATATGCATACGGTGGTGATACTTCTGCAACGGAATTGATAAGAAGTGCAGAGCAGGAGATGTATAATGACAAGAACCGCTACTATGCAGAGACCGGACTGGATCGAAGAAGAAGCGGCAGAAGATGACCTGTTAATAAAGTCTTATGTTTTTGTCTTATAGAAAGGTATGGCGAGATGGCAAGGAAATATGATGTGACCGCGATTGGTGAGTTGTTGGTTGATTTTACGGACAATGGGACGTCTGCCCAGGGCAATAAGCTGATGGAGGCTAATCCCGGCGGAGCCCCGTGTAATGTGCTTGCCATGTTAAGTAACCTTGGATTTCATACAGCTTTTATCGGTAAGGTCGGTGATGATCTGTTCGGTCGCATGCTTAAGAATAATGCGGTGGAAGCAGGCATTGATGTAACAGGCCTTAAGATGGATGGCAGATATAATACCACTCTTGCTTTTGTTGAGAATAAGCCGGACGGAGACAGGGATTTTGCTTTCTACAGAAAAGAAGGCGCGGATCTTATGCTTGACGAGAGTGAGATCGATGAGGAACTGATACGGGAATCAAAGGTCATACATTTCGGGACCTTGTCAATGTCCGGACCGGTAGCGGAGGCTGCGACCAAGAAGACGATCAGACTTGCAAGAGAGAATGGGTGCCTGATAAGCTTTGATCCCAATTACAGAGCACCGTTATGGGACAGCGTCGATCATGCCAAGGAACAGATCGCCTGGGGACTATCCGTGTGTGATGTGCTCAAGATCTCGGATAATGAGATAGAACTTATGACCGGTGAGACGGATTATGAAAAGGGCGCCAGACTTATAAAAGAGAAATACAATATTCCCATTGTATTTGCCACGTTAGGACGTGACGGAAGTATTGCCTTATGCGGCGATAAGTGTGTTAAGGTGCCGGGCTTTATCAATAAAGCGACCATAGAGACTACGGGTGCCGGTGATACATTTATGGGTTGTGTGATCGGATATATCCTTAGAATGGCCGGGGTGGCCGGAGCCGTTGCCGCAGGTGGAGGCGGGATGGTCGGCTATACAAGGGAATGGAACAGATTGGATGCACTTAAGGATATGGATGAATTCCACTTAAGTGATATGCTGACATATGCCAATGCAGCGGCATCCATCATTACGACCAGAAAGGGTGCGATGATGGTCATGCCTACACGTGATGAGATCACGGTATTTATAATAAATCATCTTGAATGATGCGGATTTTATGTCGCATTATGGAAAATGATCCGTATATATATACGTGAGGAAAGATGAACCCCATCGGATACACTTTTCAATCAGCGGGATTTTTGATATAATAGTATGACAAATTACCTATAGTGTAGATGCTGTTGACGCATTTTTCATACGACATGCTTAACGATTCGCGATTAAGGCATCCGGATGGGCAATTCATTTTTTGAAAGGAGAACGTATATGGAACCAAATGTAACAGTGAAGTTTCAGCAGATACTGCAGGGTGATCTTAAGTATACTTCTTCTAATCTTGGGTTGAATATGCTCATCACCAAGATGCAAAAAAGAGTGGCTGAAGATCCTGACAGTATGGATGATTGTATTATGGAACTCACTGAGTTTACGACGAGATTCCCTATTATTGCAGCTATTGAGTATCCTAAGATCCTGGCACTTTGATGACGTACAGGATTTTTTGAAGGAGGAATCTTATGCTTGTTACACTGGAAAAAGCGATAGAGATGATTAATGAGGGTAGGATCTTACATATAGCGGCGGATGATTCCCTGCTTTGTAAGCTGCCTGTCGGTAAGTGGATCGGCGGGACTACCCCCTATTTTATTGCCGAAGACGGCGGTACTTTTACCAAAGAAAAGCTGTATGTCAATGAGATAGATTTTGCAGAAGATATAAGGGTAGCCGTCTATGGAAGATACAATATCTTCCAGATAGTCGAGGAATGCTATGATAACGGACTGACGATGCTTATCCTTCCGTTCGGATCGGATGTGGCAGCCAAGTATGCCAAGGAGGCTCCCGAGGTGGATGAACTTATCATGCATCCGACTGTCGGATGGGTATCAGGCTTTGAACTTGGAGCCGGCGGAGTAGCCAAAGTATATGATGGTACGACCGGTTCATCATATACCGACAGGGCGGTTGCGATGTATATCAAGCTGCCTGAAGGCAAGTCAGCCATAGTCAATATCGTTAATATCTTTAAAGATGATAAGACAGATCCTGTGATCGTATTCCCGGATAATGCGCTTGAGGTGACGGGATGCCGTGTGAACGGACAGGATGTCAATTTTGCGGAATATATCAAAAAGAAGGATATAGATACACAGATGCCGCTGGTTGCGGACTGCAACGGAGTATATATCAATACTTCCATTAAGACGGTGGATTACAATAAAGTGGCGTTGTATGCTCCTGTATTTAGGGGGACGGAATATCGTTTTGCTACACATGTGGCAGATTACGCCGATGAGTTCAGGCGTAGGATCGTATCCGCCGGTGCGGGTAAGCCGTTCTTCTCATGCAACTGTATACTTAATTATCTGTACGGTAATCTTGAAGGTGTCAGGACTCATCCGTATGCGGGACCTGTTACTTTTGGTGAGGTAGCCTACCAGCTGCTTAATCAGACGCTTGTTTACTGTGAGATCATATAGAGATGCCTTGATGGATAAGGGTGATCGATGAATCAGATTATTGTCGTTACTAATCACAGAGAGATATATGAGCAGAAGCTTGGCAAGTGTGATCTGCATATCACATGGTGTGAATTCTCGATAGAGGGTCTGCAGCAGATCAGGGGAAGAGCCAAGATCATCTTATTATGTCCGGATCATGAGAAGACTACCTTGCTCAATAAGCTTGGCCTTTACTTAAGGGATCTGTGCATAGAAGAGGAGAAGGATCTGTATCTTTACGGCAATAAGGATGATGTTGACGATATCACCGAGTTGGTACCTTCGATCTTTGTCAAAAAGGCTATATATTCTTTTGTTGATTTTTCGAAGATGAAAGATGCCATAACAAGCAATGTCGGTGAAGATGAGATTGGCAAGAAGACATTCCTTATCATTGATGATGATACGGATTATGCCGGTAAGTTGAGAGTACATCTTGATCAGACCTACAGGGTTTTGGTAAGTAGATTTGATTTAGAGGAGATGGGAAGCCTTATCCTTGGAGCCAATGTGGTGCTCATAAGTATGGATGGGAGCTTAAAGCTGAATGAGTTTATGACGATGTTTCGGATACTTGCCGCCAAAAAGGGAAGGAATCCGAGATTTAAGTATTACTACCTTACGGGAACCGACAGAGAGAGAGCCAAGCTTAATTCCGGAAGTGAAAAAAGCAGTATTTCTTTCTCCAAGGAGATGGATGTATCCAGGGTTGCCAATTATTTTATCGGATTGCAGGATGAATTATGATATACAAAAGACCGGCTCGCATGAGCCGGTCTTTTGCTTGTATGATCTTATAAAGGTATCGATCGTTATAATGGATCATTATCCTTCGATCATTATGGTCTTCTTTTCAGGAATTGCGGCCTTATCCTTTTTAGGCACATCCAGGCTTAATACGCCATGCTTGAATGTTGCCTTGATATCTTCCTCCGTAAGTGCATCACCTACATAGAAGCTTCTCTGCATAGCACCCTCGAAACGTTCCTGACGAAGCATACGGCCTTTCTTCTTATTCTCCTCATCTTCGAAGTTCTTGGCTGCGCTGACTGTTAAGTAACCTTTCTCAAGTGTAAGGCCGATCTCTTCTTTCTTAAATCCCGGAAGATCTATATCGATCTCGTAATGATCATCGTGCTCCTGAATATCGGTCTTCATAAGTCTGTCGGCATGTCTGCCGTAGAGCTTCCTCTCAGCCCTGTCAATGTCTCTGAAATCCGGAAATGCAAACCAGTCATCAAAAAGATTCTCTCCAAAAATACTAGGTGTCAACATAAGTCATTACCTCCTATCTATATTTACTGAAAATATTATCTGCAGGGGGGCAGGAACGATGGCTTTTTATCGATCGCCGATCTCTTGTTCCTCTGTTTGACTATGTTATAACACCATTATTAGCACTCGTCAATAGTGAGTGCTAATAACATTTTATTAACTTTGTTAACAAAATATAAACATGGGAAAACAGGCCTTTTGGGGCCATCAGGAACTTAGATAAAGAACCCGGCGATGAGATATCCTACAGCCGCAACAGCCGTAAGCATGGTGCTGTATGAGAGTCTTAACTTTTGTACGGCAACGGGATTGATGCCTACGGAATTGGCAAGCATTATCGGATCTGAAGTGAATGGACAGTTACATTCTCCTGCAATACCGGCGCCTGCGATGACTCCGACCATAAAGGCGGGATTGATACCGAGGTGGTTCCCAAGATTAAGTGCTATCGGGAAGACCAAAGCATACATTGACCATGAAGAGCCGATAAACAATGTTAAGATCATGGACAGTATGAATGTTACAAAAGGAAAGATCGTCTTGCTTACACCGAAGGTATCTATCAGCCATACAAGATATGTATGCAGGCCGAGATTTTCAAGCAGCATTGAAAAATTAATGGTAAGCAGATATACAATGACGGGCAGAATACTGTCGGCTATACCGTCTACCAGGATGTCATTGAACTGCTGCGGGGTCATGATCTTTTTAAAACAATACAGTAAGAACATGAAGACCAATGCAGCCATAAGCCCCACAACACTGTCGGACTTAAGGGCCCCTGCTCTGAAACTTCTTATGGTAAATGAACATATGGCGAATATGATGATCGGGATTATGACATTGGATATTCTGCCCCAAACCTCCGTATCATGTACGCTTAAGTATTTCTCTGAACCTTTGGGCCACAGAAGGCCGGTGTCCTTATACCTTTTCTCTGCCTCCTTCATCTGGGCTGATGCCGGTAAGTGGTCGAGAGCAAGCATTATCATGGCTATAAATGTAATTATCGAGAAGAAATTAAACGGTATTGAGTGGATAAAAAGCATGGCCGCGTTCTCTCTGGTGGATACGGCAAGTGTTCCCGTAACATAGATAGACCATAGTGAGAATGGGAAAAATGAGCAGATCACGGTTGGAAGCATGCTGTAGAACAGTGCAAGCTTTTCACGGATTATCCCTTTTTCCCTGGACGGTACATAAGTCGCATATGATGCGGTCAGCATATTGAGTCCGTCATCTATGGCGGTTAAGACCATTATGCCAAGTGATGTAAAAAAGACAGATCTCTTAGTTTTGGCAAACTTAGCGGCGGCTTTTTCAAAAGCCGTGACACCTCCGGAGTGAACAATGAGATTGATCATACCTCCCATAAGAGTCATGACAAGTACAGTATATACATTTTCTTTATCGCTTATCGTATTGATGAGTGAATCGGCATATCCCGGGAACATACCCGTCCGGTAGACCAGGACTGCGGCCAGGATACCGGATGCGATCAGGGATTCAAGAGTACGCTTGGTGATTATCACATAGGCAAGCATGAATACTATCGGAAGGATGAATATCGGAGCTGAGGTGTCCGCAGGAACAAAGATCATGGAAGCCAAATATATCAGAAGAAGGCTTCCGTACAGTGCTATCATCTGTCTGGCGGAAAGAGGACGCGAATTGGAAGGGTGATTTAACACACCCTTGTGCATTCCCGACAGAGTCAGTATCTGTGAATGCTTATTGGACAGTTCATTATATACGCGTTTCATGAAGTCCCCGTATACATCGGGATGTTTATACAGATAACCAAGCAGGTCCTCTGCCTCCATCTTGTATACGACGGTACGTCCCAAGGATCTGACGGTAGACAGACGCTTCTGCCCGGAAAGCACTCCGTATTCACCGAAGTATTGACCGGCATGCAGGATATTGATCTGTCTTTCGTCACTGTCCAATACAAGTACGGTACCTGATTCTATAAAATACATACCGTCAGCTGCGGTATCTATAACGCATATATCCTGATTGTTCTTAAAGACGATCCTTTTTAATTTGGACTTGATCTCTGCAAGTTCTGCGGTGCCTTCTATAGAATCTTTTATATTGAAAAAATCAATTAAATATTGCTCGTTAATTCGATCGCTCATAGTAAAAGGATACCAAATCCGATACGCAGATTCAATGGATTTATGAGTCGGATTATGGTATCATTAGTGACAACGAAATGGCTAAGGGGGGTAATGTTCGCCATATTGTGTATAGAAGGAGAAGTAGCAAGGAGGATTGACAATGAAAGAAAAAGACATCATTGATATCCCGAAGGATTCCAAGATCTTTAAGCGTATTGGGATCGGAGTGCTCGTGGCATTTATAGTGTTCACGATCCTTTCGGGATTCTACAAGGTTAACGAGCAGGAGAATGCTGTCGTGACCATGTTTGGCAAGGTTATAAGGACTGATACGGCGGGACTGTATTTTAAGATCCCATGGATACAGCATGCGATACCGGTTGACATAACTACGCATGGAACGGGTGTGGGCTATACGGTCAGCACCGAGGGGCAGAATATAGAGGATGATGGCGACGGCATCATGATCACCAGCGATTTTAATCTGCTCAATATTGATTTCTATTTGGAGTACAAGGTATCGGATCCCGTAGCTTATCTGTATGCATCGGATGATCCGGAAGCGATTCTTAAGAATATCGCTTTGGCGAGTATCAGAAGCGTTGTCAGCAATTATACGGTTGACGAAGCCATGACTACGGCCAAGGGTCAGATTCAGGCAGATGTTAAGGAAGATATGGCAAAAGAACTTGCAACTCAGGGCATTGGTCTGTCCGTAGTCAATATCACCGTCCAGGATTCGGCTCCTCCGACCGAGGAGATCGTGGCTGCATTCAAGGCGGTTGAGACAGCCAAGCAGGGTGCGGATACTGCCAAGAACAATGCGCTTGCATATCAGAACGAGCAGCTGCCCAAGGCAGAAGCTGATGCAGATGCCATCATCCGTAAGGCAGAGGCTGAGAAGGAAGCAAGAATAGCAGAGGCTGAAGGACAGGTGGCAAGATTTAACAAGATGTATGAGCAGTATAAGCTCTATCCGTACATCACAAAGAAGAGAATGTTCTATGAGACAATGGAAGATACTCTTCCCTATCTTAAGGTCATCATCTCCGATGGTTCGACAAGTACCGTATATCCGTTAGACAGTTTTACCGGCGGCTTTACGAACAATATAGTAAAGGAGGCTGAGTGATCATGAAAAAGTATGTAATTATATCCATAGCAGCAGTCCTGATAGGCATAGGCTTATTCTCATGCACATACACCACAAGATATAATGAGATAACCTTGGTCACAAGATTCGGAAAGGTGACTCATATAGAGGAGAATCCCGGATTGCACTTTAAGACACCTTTCGTGGAGAGTACGGTAGGCATATTTGGCGGAAGCAGGTTCTATGATATCCCTGCAAGTGATGTCATCACCAGAGATAAGAAGTCCATGATAGCCGATGACTATGTAATATGGAAGGTATCGGATGTCAAGGCATATTATCAGACACTTGGTGCCATCTCAGGCAGAGCGGAAGAGAGAATCGATGCGGCGGTATACAATGCTACAAAAAATACCATTTCATCCATGACTCAGGATGAGATCGTAGCGGCAAGAGGAGAGAAGCTTACTTCTCTTATCACCAATGAATCCAATTCAGATATCTCCGGATACGGTGTGAAGGTCATCACAGCCGAGATCAAGATGCTTGATCTTCCGGATGACAATAAGTCTGCAGTATATGAGCGTATGATATCCGAGAGAGGCAATATCGCGGCAGGTTATACGGCCAAGGGTAATGCCGAAGCACAGAAGATACGTAATGAGACGGATAAGGAAGTGTCCGTGACACTGGCCAATGCCAATAAGACTGCCGAGCAGACAAGGGCAGAGGGTGAGGCTAGATACATGGAGATCTTATCAGATGCCTATAATGATGCCGAGAAGGCTGACTTCTATAATTTTACCAGAAGTCTTGATGCGCTTGAGAAATCTCTAAAGGGTACGGGAGAAAAGACGCTCATACTTGACAGGGATTCCGAGATCGCCAAGATCCTTTATGGTGATGAGATGGAAAACGGTGCGGTAACTTTTGAACCGATAGCCGTTGACAGTACAGAAGTAACAGAGTGATCAATTTGGGGTATAGCAGAACATACATAATGTAGGGACATAAGAGTCCCGGAACGGAGGGAATAGTGGCAAAGACATTACAGGACATTCAGAAGCTTATCAAAGACGAGAAGATTCAGATGGTGGACTTTAAGCTCACCGATATCGACGGACGTTGGAGACATCTGTCCATTCCGGCTAAGAGACTTACCGAAAGCACCATGGAGCATGGGATAGGCTTTGACGGAAGTAACTACGGTTATGCGCCGGTTGAGAATTCGGATATGGTGTTCATACCGGTGCTTGATTCGGCTGTGATCGACAGATATGCAGAGATCCCTACTTTATCCATGATAGGAGATGTAAGGGTTATCGATCTGCCTAATAACAGACCTTTTGACCAGTATCCGAGAAATGTTGCGATACGTGCGCTTGAATATATGAAGGAGTCCGGTGTGGCCGATAAGATGGTCATCGGACCTGAGTATGAGTTCTATATCTTTGATGAGGTAAGGTACAGCACGGATTATTATGATATGTTCGCAAGTATCTATACTTCTCAGGCAGCGTATGCTTCAGGAGAAGAGGATAATAATAACGGCTATCAGGTACTTCCGGGGGCTGGTTATCACAACTGCCTTCCTACGGATATCCGTAATGATCTGCGCAGCCGTATGTGTCTTGCAATGGAAGAATGGGGCATAGATGTCAAGTATCATCATCCTGAAGTCGGCGGAAGCGGACAGATGGAGATAGAGGTGGAACTCGGTGACATGCTTAAACTTGCCGATGATACGATGTCTGCAAAGTATGTTATAAAGAATGAAGCGGTGCTTGACGGTGTTACGGCAACATTCATGCCCAAACCTCTTGCATCCGAGGCGGGAAGCGGCATGCATGTGCATATGCTTCTTTTCAAGGACGGCAAGCCTGTATTCTACGATAAGGACGGATACGCACAGCTTAGTAAAGAAGCTCACTACTTCATGGGAGGACTTCTTAAGCATGCACGCTCGCTCTGCGCGATCACCAATCCTTCGACCAATTCATACAAGAGACTGATACCGGGCTTCGAGGCTCCGGTGACCATAGGCTATGCAATGAGTAACAGAAGTGCTGTCATAAGGATACCGGCTTATGCCAAGACTCCGGAGACCAAGCGTTTTGAACTTCGTAATCCGGATGCAACATGTAATCCCTACTATGCTTATGCGGCTATACTTATGGCCGGCCTTGACGGAGTGAAGAATAAGATCGATCCTCACGAGGCAGGTTGGGGACCTTTCGACTGCAATCTTTATACACTTCCCGAGGAACAGAAGAAAAAACTTACGGGACTTCCCGCATCACTTGACGAAGCCATAAGAGAACTTGAGGCGGATCATGAATACTTAACAGCCGGCGGTGTATTCCCTCAGAGATTGCTCGATCAGATCATCGCACGTAATAAGACAGCAGGATCCAAGATCACCAAACTTCCTCATCCAATGGAATTTGCAATGTATTATGACCTTTAATCTGTGATCACACAGAAAATAGTATCTTTTATTTGCATACTATGGTACTATATATAGTGTGTCGTAATAACAGACATACGATATGGACACAATTTGAGTGCATTATTGGAGGTAAGGGTTATGGGTAAGTCAAAAAAGTCAAGAGGATTTGACTTTAACAAGATGCTGATGCTCGTTGCATTTATTCCTATGGTGGTATCCGTAGTGGTCATCATCATAGTGGCATATTTAAAGATGTCTTCGGCACTTGAAGAACAGACGCAGCAGAGTCTTAAGATCGCGGCTCACGGACTTAAAGAGTACTATGAGTGGTTCCTTGATGAAGGGGCGACGGATATCGAATATGATACGACATATGTTGATTCGATGAAGGAACAGCATGTCGATCTTACACTTTTTAAGGA
>JAEEGL012953080.1_pt1 | contig 10796 bp, 9 predicted proteins | sample 9134231 | NCBI WGS metagenome assembly JAEEGL01 (sample SAMN16246548, study PRJNA631951) | gut metagenome | biome: gut microbiome; feature: rumen; material: fiber-attached | host: Bos | place: Iran: Karaj | collected 2018-10
AGCTATTCTGCAGAAGGGAAAAGAAATAAGGGCTCCTGTTGAAATAACAAAATCAGGCTTTTCCTTCAATATTATCTGAATTGCTTTCAGACTGACATACACAAATTTAAAAGGGAAGAGAATCTCTCTTCTGTTGACCTGAGGCATGTAGTAGTCTACATGGAAACCCTCTCCATAGGTCTGAAATGAATTCTTTTCCGTTACCCAACAGCAGTCGTACTTGTCTATTACTGCCTTTAACCTTGTAAGTTCCTCCATATGTCCCCCGGATGAAGCAACCATCATAACTTTTTTCATCGAAACAACCTCCCTGTAGCTGAATTTTATAATGTTTTTTCCCGATGAATATACTATCACAGAGGCAATCATAAAAATCATCATAAAACGCATTTATTTTGTAATTCTAATGACCGCTCATTATGACCAAGATTATAAATATTAAATTTTTATAAACTATTTCACAGCTCTAATCGCCATTTTTATCACATTCTTGGCAGTTTGAGTCACGCAATATCGAATATATTGAATCTCTATTTCATAACTAAAAAATAATTTTAAAGCAGCTTTTACATTTTCATTTTCAAGGATTTCATTGATCCACTTCTTTTTTTCCTCATCAGTCCACCGATAAGTCAGACGTGTATCATACCTCTGTCTAAGATAAAACACGATCCAATAGTGATTGATCCGCTTCTTCATTTTAAGGTAGAGCCCCGCCTGCTTCATAACATTTACATAAGCACTGTAGATCTTGTTGCGGTTTTCCATCTCTCTTTCGCAGTCCTGTATCGTCTTCTTCTGAATCCTTGAAAGCGTACTCACATCCTGATAGCAGTAATAATACAGCTTATCCTCAATAACATTGACCTTTGATGCATATTTCAGATACTCCAGCGAAAAGACAAAATCCTCTCCCAGAGTTATGTTTTTGTCAAATCGAATCCCCTGCTCTTTAATGATGTCGTTTCTGAATATCTTGTTCCAGAGAACGCCAAAATAGTGATGCCCGGGGTCTTTCAAAGTGTTGATCAGATATTGATCCCTGTTTATTACACCATTTCTCTCAAGACTTTTTATTGGATAAAAACTGTCATCAATAACGCGATCATAGCTGCAGATGCACATATCGCATCCGTTGTCTTCCAGAGCTGATACCATGCGTTCAACATAGTTTGATTTGACGTAGTCATCAGCGTCCACAAACATCACATACTTGCCGGTGGCATTGTTAAGCCCAAAGTTTCTGGCACCAGAAACACCTGAATGTTCAATCGGCAGGTACTTTACTGTCCCGGTATTCAGATACCTGTTGCAGATGGAGGATGTGGCGTCAACTGAGCCGTCATCGACGATAAGAATCTCTATTCTGTTGTATGTCTGGTTTAGCAGCGAAGCTATACACCGGTCTATCGTCCTCTCCGAATTGTATACAGGAACTATGACCGAAACCAGATTTAATCTGTCCTTTTCCATTTCCATCTCATTTATCTGATCACCGGCAATAATATAGATGCCAGTTTGTATGTAAGCGGGTCCATAAGTTTCATAAAGAGAGCATTTTTACCTTTATAGCTTTTCAGGTATTTGCCCTTTCTCCAATTCGGGAACGTTTGGGTAAGCTTATCCCAATTGGCTGACAGCGCTTTTTTCCTGTCTGCCGGGTCCTTTATCTTAGCCATTCTCCCGAAGGAACTGCAAAGAAGAATCCTTGTGTACAAGAATTCCAGCGCATCGCTATACTCCTCAAAAAAGCCCTTTTCCTGATAAAAATCATAGATGTCATCCAGGATATCAAGTATCTGCATTGTCTTGAGCGTCTGGTAATTGTTGATAGAATCATCCCTCTGCACATAGTGGACAAACGGATCGTCAACATACTCAATACTGTTAATGAACGGAACTATCTTGCAGTAGAAGTTAACATCCTCATAAATAAGCCCCTTAGGGAACATCACACCGGTATCCATAAGCCATGACGTCCTGTAAATCTTGTTCCAGACTACAGATCTTCCCATCATGATCATTTCCTTCTTGTCCGTTATGTGCTCTCCAATCTCTGTATCCTCATGGTCGGAATAGGTGTGATGAAGATTGCATTCTACTATATCTGCATTCTTCTCCTTCGCCTTACGGTACATCTTTTCATACATTTCCTGATCGACAAAATCATCAGAATCAAGAAAAGTCATATACTCACCATGGACGTAAGGAAATGCAAAGTTTCTTGCATCAGAAAGTCCACCGTTTGGTTTATCAAGTACCACAATGCGAGGGTCTTTTTCGGCATAGGCCTTTAGTATAGACGGAGAGTTATCTGTCGAGCCATCATTGACTGCAATGATCTCGATTTCCCTGATTGTCTGAGCACACAGAGAATCAAGGCATTTGGGCAGATATTTCGCCACGTTGTAAACCGGAACTATTATGCTGATTTTTATGTTTGTGTTATTTGTGTTCAATGTGAATTCCTCTGAATTTATTCTCAGCTTGTTGGCCCTTATCTGTCAGACGTAAGAGCTTTTGTTATCTCACTGAAGTATGAAACACATTTTTCCCTATCATAAACCGAAAAGCTTGTGTCTTTATGCTTTTGGGGATTCTCATTATTATCCCACCATATCGGACAGAATCCGTATTCTTTAGAAAGCGCCACAAATTTCGCAGCATGTTCGGCCCTGTCATAAGAAGCAGATGCTTTAGAGCCAAACTCTCCAATAATAACAGGATATCCTCTGTCAGAAAGCATCTTTATAGATTCAAAGCTTTTTTCAAGTCCATCCGGACCGGTATAATTGTGAACTCCTGCAATAAGCCTATTCTGTGCACTGTCATTGGGCATTTCAAAATAATAAAGATTCAATTTATTATAAGTTGCCGCATAAGTGTTAACCAGGAGGTATCTGGATGAATTGTTCCCACCTGTAGACCTAACTGTGTTCACAAAAAGTTGATTCCACTTATTAAACGCCTTCAAAGAGGAGTACGGTACCCTTGTCCAGTGGTTTTTATCATCCACCATCTCATTAAAACTCTCAAGGATCAGATGATCATCATAGTCTTTAAAGGTCTCCGCTATCTGAGTAATCATGTTCGCTGCACGCGAGCTGTTCTGCTCATAGTTAGCCTTCGAAGCCTTTATCCAGCCGTCATTGCCTGTATCATGGTGTATGTCAACAATACAGTACATGTCATACTTTATGACCCAACCTGCCAATTCTTCCACCTTGGCAAGCCAAGCCGGATCAATATTACCGTCTTCGTCAATATGATTCATGTATGTCACAGGAAGTCTTATGACTCCAAAACCTTCATCCGACAGCATCTTTACAAAATCCTCGGTTGTGAGAGTTCCCCACCAGAGGGTCTGCGTATCAACTCCGTAATTATCCTGAAACTTGGAATTCCAGTCACAGACGTCAAGGGCATTTCCGATATTGTATCCGGTGCCAAGATTATTGATAAAATCCCGTGCTTCAGAACTGACATTACGCTTTACATGTATCCTTAACAGTCCTGATGCAAAGCTGCATGTAATCATGATACTTACTAATATAATTATTATGCTTGAAGCTCTTTTTGCTAATTTGTTCTTCATATTATTAAACTATCACCTAAACAGAAGCTTTTTCGAATGATACAGAGCAAAATACATCTTTCTTTTCAAAAAGAATACCATCAGCTTCTGTCTTGGCTTTAACAGTTTATCAATGAGACTGTCCAAAATGTCTTTTGATAAATCATCCTGAAGCATTTGCTTTATCTCTGCCTTAAAATTCTTATATGAATTCAGCTCATAAGCATTTCTGAGCGTTACATATACAGCGTAAAAGCCGGAAGCAATAAGTCGTTCTTTTACATGAGGTATATCCATGTCTCTAAAAAACTCAAGAACTCTCCTATGCCTTTCCTTTAGCATGCCCCACATATTTTTTCTGTATGCATGAGTCAGTGACGCTGCATTGACCCTGTAATAAAGAAGCTTATCCGAAATGAATACAGCTCTTTTCAGATTTTTGCCCAGGTACATCTGAAACATATCATCCTCAGTGTACACTTCTCTCTCGGAAACAAAGCATTCTTCTTCAATACAATCTGTCTTATAAATTCTCCCCCACACATATCCGGGGTAATTGAGATAGCCATCAGAATATATTTTTCCAACTATTGGCAGGACATACTCTGAGATCATGTTTTCCTGAGTAATAAGCGGTACAGGATAATCGAATGTATCAGAAATTATTGTTCCATCTGCATCCTGAAAATGTCCGCTAGTGCATACATCTGCATCATTTGAAATGATCGCTTCCAGATTCTTCTTCAAAAAATCTTCATGCAAGTAGTCGTCGCTGTCCAAAAAGCAGACATATTCTGAATCACATATATCAAAGCCTGCTTTTCTGGCACTGGTCAGACCGCCGTTTTCTTTATGAATGACACGAATCCTGTTGTCTCTTCGACCAAATTCATCACACATCTCAGGACTTTTGTCGGTTGATCCGTCATCTACCAATATGCATACAAAATCTGTATAGCTCTGCTTTAATATACTGTCTATACACTGGCTTAAGTATTTCTCTTGATTGTATACTGGCACAATTATTGAAACTGTAGGTTTATCCGCCATTTTCTAACACATTCCCCTTATTCCTCAAATGATAGTTGTTTTCTGCGCGACTCCCCCATATATACTTCATCAGCAGAATCAAAGCAAAGCAGAAATGAAAGTCAATAACATAAGATTCCATCATTGTATACAAGGAATATGCGATGATAATTATCTTCTCATCTGTCGACGCCCGGTCTGCAAACCTCCAAAACAAAAATGCAATCATCAGCATAAACACAAGTCCAAAAGAAACAGAAAAGAACATATACATATTGTCATTGGGGAGGCCATCTATCCAGAATCCTTCCCAATAATCCCTGACAGTGCCATTTAAATTCTGGCCGAACAACGTAATACCATACTTGGCGTATGCATATGCTCCGTATTTTAATCTTCCTGTAAAGAAAGAGTCTACCACTTTCCATATAATCCTTGGAAAGCCTACAAGATATGTATATATCACCATCATGAAATTGAAAAAAGCTGCGAGAATTATATAAATATACCTGGAAAGAAACGAAATTCCCCTCTCTATCCACTTATTCAAAACATCTTTCAGCAACAAAACTATTGAAACAAATGAAATGATCATCATTCCTGAATTTGAATTGGTAAAGAGGTAAAAGAAAATATATATCCCCCAGCATATAACAATCTTCTTCTTATTTAGTTTCTCGTAATTTGCATAGAGATATGCGAGAATAGTCCACAGAAGAAGCATTGAAAAAACATTGGAATGCTGAAGAAGAAACTGATGCCTCAAATTGTTATCATTATTATATCCACGGACAGTAAATTTTACCCTGTCTCTGAAAAAGAGATACATAAAGGGATATATCAGTATGTGGATTGACAACAGCAGTGCCTCTATCTTCCAGACCAGTTTCATACTCTTTTTAAAATCAATCGATTGTGTCGAAGCAAGAATAATAAAGTCAGGAATATAAAGGAAGCGGTGCATGCTAAAGTCTGAATAAACACAGACAGCACCGACCAAAAGCAGATAAAAAATCTGTTTGGCAAAGTATTTCTGTAAAACAAAAAGCTTATATACTCCACATGCTAAAAAAATCACATTAAAAACATCATTCATGTAATGGCTAAGGCCTTTGGGAATCAATTCACTAAACGCCAAGAAAGCCTTCAATACTGCAATGATAAGTAACATACTGAAGACAGCATCACCATAACTTATGCTTTTTTTTCTTAATTTTTCTCTGAATGAAGCCATTCTAAATCATTTCCTTATGTGACAATACAGTTTAGGGGCATATCTGAAAAATGCAAAAAATCTTTCCCTTGGAAGATGCTTGCAGTTATCATAGATACTGCAATACTTAGCGTACAGTTCTTTTAGATAGTCTGCTCTTTCACCTTTTCCGTAAAGCTTTTTGTACTCATCAAAAATCCAGTACATATATGTTCTTTCGGCGTAAGGAATACAATCCGGATTATTATTCTTAAGATACTCAAGTTCCTCATCCAGATCAGTGTATACCGCCTGATAAAAGTTACTGCCAAGTTCAAATGTTATGCTGTTATTATTCGCCCTAAAGTACCAATATACCGGCACATCTATTACCGCGGTGACATTCGTCTTGTCGTATACCTTATAGATTGTTGCCAGGTCTTCATTTATCCTGCCTTCAGGAAACTCAATTCCGTCAAAAAGCGAAGATTTAAAAAGCTTTCCCCACATTACGACAAATCTCTCTCCGGGAAATGTATGCATTAATCGAATCATGTCACTTCCGGAATAAGTTGTTATCTGCGCTTTTACAGAATCATTGTATAGATGGTCTTCATCGGGAATATCGCTTGTAAACATCTTAAAATCGCCAACTGAAACATCTGCCGATTTCTTAATACATGCGTCAAGTAGAGCTTCGATAGCATACGAAGGTATTACATCATCCGAATCAAAGAAGAACAAATAGTCACCGGTTGCAATTTTGAGCCCGCTGTTTCTGGCAGCTGACAATCCACCGTTTTCTCTGTGTATAACCTTAATCCTGCTATCTGTTTCAGCAAAATGATCACACATACTTCCACAGTTGTCAGTCGATCCGTCATCGATCAGAATTATTTCAAGATTTTTATATGACTGGCCAACAACAGATTTGATGCATCTGTCGAGATACGCTTCTACTTTATATATAGGAATTATTACTGATACTAACTTATCTTTATTCATATACACGGTCCCATTATCTACTGCCATCACATCTCCATACTATTCGGTCAAAGTTTTAACCACATCGGGATAGGCTACGTCAAGTTTACTTCTATCGAACAAAGCTGTTTCTTCAAGCTTGCCGTTATCCCACCAGATTGTCGGTATTCCAAGTTCTTTGGTATATGAAAGAAATTCAGCAGCAGTCTTCTGTCTGTTTTCATTCTTTTTCCAAACAGCCCATTCTCCGATAATGAAATGGTATTTCTGAGAGTACATACTAACCACATCAAAATTCTTCTTCATCTGATCCGCCTTGTAATAGCAATGAATCCCGACAAATATCCTGTTTTCTGCCTTGTCATCCGGAAGCTCAAATGCACTAAGGCACTCGTCAAGAGAAAGCGCGGCATAAGTATTTACGAGCAAATATCTGTTACTATTACGTCCACCGGTTGATCTTACTGTATCAACAAATAACTGATTCCATTTATTCATAACCTTCAGGTCCGTCAATGGTACATTGCTCCAATTATTGGAATCATTTACAGTCTCATTCAGACCCTCAAGTATCAGGTGATCGCTTTTGTTCTTAAACCTCTCTGAAATCTGCCTGAATATGCCGGCAACAAGCTCTTTATTCTTATTGTAATTACTCTCTGAAGCCTTTATCCATCCATCATTGCCTGTGTCATGGTGTACGTCAATGATACAATACAGTCCGGAGTCAAGTGCCCAGTCAGCCACCTGTTCAACACGGTCAAGAAATTCTTTATCAATTGTTCCATCCGGAGTTATATGATTAAAGTAAGTGACAGGAATTCTTATCGTGCCAAAGCCCGCAGCTTTGATTGCAGCTATCATCTCTTTAGTGACAGCAGGATTACCCCAGCTCTTTTCAAGCTTTGTTATCTTACTTGTCACGCCTGAGGAATAATCAGAAATATGGATCGAGATGCTTACGATTCCTCCCTTTAAATCTGCTGTTTTAATTCCAAGATGCTTTAAATCAAAATAAAAGAACTCGGTGACATCGTTCTTTATAGTGAGTTCATAAGAGTCAGAACCTGATTTAAGCTGCTCTGTCGTACCATTCGGAAAAGTTAGCACAGCACTGTTCACAGAGCATCTGACCTTAGTACCCTCATATTCTTTATTGTGATTCACAAGCTGAATTGCAAAATTATCAGATGTAGCATCTGCAGATGATTTGAGGTCTGAAAGTTTCCATTCAATTGTAAGATTTCCTGCGTCGTCAAAATTGCAGTATTGGGAAGCATCCCAGACTGTCCACGGCGATGTATTATAGACAATTGCAGATTGAAATTCTGCTTTTTTATCAATTCCAAAATAAGTCCAGTCGCAGACATCCAGATCATTCCCGAGATTAATCCCTGCGCCCATTCCGGATCGTACACAATCAATATCTTCTGATGCGCCGTAAGAAACCGATGCCTTTTGTCCTGTTAATATACATTGACTACAACCAGACAAAACAGCTATTGATACTGTAAAAAGAGCTATCACAGCTAACGAAATTCTTTTCATTGTCTCTCTCCGTAAACTCTGCCGATTATCTTATCCGGCTATAACTGCCTTAAAATGATAATAAGCGGCAGAAAATGAATATAATCTCAGCTTCATCATGAAAAACTCATGTTTTCTATACAAAGGAACATCTGAACTCCTGAGATTATCAAGTACTTCATTACTCATTTCGGACAGATAAATTTCTCTAATTACACCTTTGTCAACTTTTTCAGTTGAATACTCCCTGCACAAATTGGTCAATATCTTAAAATTATAAAACCAATAACGATTTGAAAGATATTCCGGAACATATTTCTTAGAATACTCAAACAGATTGCCGGTAAACTTCAATCTGTCACTGAGTCCATATCTTCTCATTGCACTTGTCCCATGCTGCCGATATGCAACAAGAGGCGAATTAGAAGCATAAACCGATTCGCAATGAGAATAATACTCCATAACAAACATCATGTCCTCGCCAACAGGAATGCCCTCAGCAAAGCAGATACTATAATCCTCAATTATTTTCTTCCTGTAAAGTTTTGCCCAGCACTCATTAAAGTGAGAATCCGCATACATTATCGAATCAATAATTCTTTTATCCGCACTCTCGGATTCTTCAAAGAAAAACTTGTCGTTCCAGGATTCTTTCCCTTCCTGAACTATCATTCTGGAAAACGCTGCAAAATCGTATTTATCCGTTTCAATGACAGCAGCTATCAGATCCCGGGTATCTGATAGGATATAATCATCTGCATCAAGGAACATGATGTATCTGCCTGATGCCATCTTAAGCCCGGTGTTTCTAGCCCTAGAGACACCAGCGTTACTGTTTGACAGATACCTGATTCTGCTATCCATTCGGCTGCATGAATCTATCACCTCGGATGTATTGTCGGTGCTTCCGTCATCAATAACTATTATTTCAAGGTCTTCACCCATGAAGCCCTTGAGTGACCCAAGACATTCACCTATATATTTTTCTGCGTTATAAGCAGGTATTATTACCGTAAGACTCTTATTTTTCATGTATCTCTTCAACTTCCGGTATCAGTCCAAGAACCACATCATCATCAGTCAGGATGCACTGATCAGAACTCCTGATCTTATCAGAGAATAGTTCAGAGGCAAAGATCACAACAGCCATGATCAGTAATCCGGCAACAAAGAGCGCTGCCCTGAGTTTCCATAATGCTACAATACCATTCTGAGACATTTCAGCCTCATCTGCAGCACTGAGGATCTGAACAACATCCATTCCTGTCATGGTGCGCATCTCCTCAACAAATGCGTTGGCAACTGCATTGGCCACATCGAGAGACTCTTCTTCATCAACGGAATTAGCTGTTATCGTGAGGTTGATCCCTGTAACAGACGTGGAATAAGATATCATGTCAATAATGTCTTTGTAGGTCAATTCAGTGCTTCCCAATATCGAAATTGCTCTCTCAGCAACCTTCTGGCTCTTAATGAGAGAACTGTAACTGGAAATTATCTGTACAAAAGTGGTGGCTTCGGAGTAATTGGCGTTGATAGGACAATAAAGGGTGCTCGAAGCGGAATAGATGTTATCTACCGGCATTCCCAATGTAAGCAGTATGCCTAAGATCAAAAAGACAAAGCCGCACACAAAGCACTTCCTGATGTTCTTCATGACTGCCAATAAACTCACTTTAATATCCGAAAACTCAATTATTTTTGTATATTTCATGATTTTTTACCCTTTACTAATGCTTTGTCCTGCTTTTTCCTGTACAACTCTTTTATAACAAATGCCATAACCATCACTGCACTCACCACTACTACGCCAATCGTCAGGTAAAAGTTTATGCTCCTGAGCCTGTCTGTCTCAGCGCTAACGTCCTGGTTCAGCTCCAGATCAGCATTGGTAACAGAAATTGAATATTCCCTGCTGGGTGTTTCATGAACAACACCATCATTATCTGCATAGGTGAGATAAATACTGATATTCTGAGGACCTGTACTGGCCAGATTAAGGTATACGTCTGATGATTTGCTCGATCCTCCGCCAAGGCTTCCCAGAGAAAACTCCTGTTCCTCAATCTGATTGCCTCTTACATAAAGAACAATATCATCGACACTTGATAATCCATGGTTCTGGAGATTTACAGCAAACCTGTTATTTTCCCCGACACTTAATTTCGAGGGAATATTTACATTTTCAACCGCAAGATTTCCGTTTGTGGAAACCGGGAGCACCGCTGTAAACTGCTCGTTTCTCATAGTTGAATAATTATCGGAATAACTCATCTGCAGGGCGAGTCCAACCTGCTCATAACGAACTGTTTTCGCTGCTGTGAGTCTTATTGATCCCTCAGCATAGGAAAGAGGTTCCAGATAGCCAATAAATACTGAATTGGTATTTCCGTAGGTGGGATAGACAAGTCCTTCATTCTGACCTATGACAATCCTGATATTGCCCAGCTTCGTAACAACGGCAGGGTTATATACCGTGAATTTCAGAAT
>JAEEGL013120864.1_pt1 | contig 10796 bp, 8 predicted proteins | sample 9134231 | NCBI WGS metagenome assembly JAEEGL01 (sample SAMN16246548, study PRJNA631951) | gut metagenome | biome: gut microbiome; feature: rumen; material: fiber-attached | host: Bos | place: Iran: Karaj | collected 2018-10
CCTTCGCGATCCCCATGTTTTTCGGGCCGAAGGCAATATCGGCGAATACGGTCTCCTCGAAGAGCTGGTATTCCGGGTACTGGAACACGAGCCCCACCTTCCGCTTCACGTCGCGGCGGGAGGCTTTGTCCTTATGGATATCCTCCCCGTCCAGCAGCACGCGGCCGGAGGTCGGCTGCAGGAGGGCGTTGAGATGCTGGATGAAGGTGGACTTGCCGGAGCCGGTATGCCCCAGCAGCCCAACGAACTGTCCCGCGGGGATCGTGAGGCTCACGCCCTCGACGGCGACCTTTTCAAACGGAGTGTGCGCGCTGTACGTGTGGCACAGCTCCTCAACGGTGAGTACAGACATAGGCTTACTGATCCTTCCGGTCCCTCCCGCATCGCGCTGCGGTGAAGGCTGGTGATTCGTCTGACGCGCGCATGACGGCGTCGGCGCAGGGCTCAGCCTGCAGGATATCGAGCGGCAGCGAAAAACCTGCCTTGTTGAGATCGAAGCAGAGCCGTACGGTCTCGGGCACGTCGAGTCCCTCCCGCTCCATCAGCTCGACCTGCGAGAAGACCTCGCCGGGCGTACCGTCCGCGGCGATTTTGCCGTTGGACATGACGACGAGGCGGTCGGCGCCGACGCACTCCTCCATATGGTGGGTGATGAGCACGACGGTCATGCCGGACTCGCGGCAGAGCCGCGTCACGGTGGCGACGACCTCGCGCCGGCCCTGGGGGTCAAGCATGGCGGTCGGCTCGTCGAGGACGAGCACGCGCGGCTGCATGGCGATGACGCCTGCGATGGCGACGCGCTGCTTTTGTCCGCCGGAGAGCAGGTGCGGCGCGTGCTGCCGGTATTCGAACATCCCGACGGTCCGGAGCGCGCTGTCCACGCGCTCGCGGATCTCCTCCGGGGGAACGCCGAGGTTTTCCGGCGCGAAGGCGACGTCCTCCTCGACGACGTTGGCCACGATCTGGTTGTCCGGGTTCTGGAACACCATGCCCACGCAGCGGCGCACGTCGAGCAGGCGCTGCTCGTCGGCGGTGTCGATCCCGTTCACGAACACCTTGCCCCCGGTGGGCAGGAGGATGGCGTTCATATGCTTGGCAAGGGTGGACTTGCCGGAGCCGTTATGCCCCAGCACGGCCACAAAGCTCCCCTCCTCGATCTCCAGGTCTACGCCGCAGAGGCTGTCCCGGTCGGAATCGGGGTAGCTGAAATGTACGTTTTCGAATCGAATGATGCTCATAGCGTCCTTTCCCGTATCCTCTGGATGGGAATTGTCTCCCTGCGCCGGCGTCGGGTCAGGCAAGCCGGCCTTAGCGCCCGCGGCAGTCAATCGGGCGAAGGAGGCCTTACGCCTCCCATCGGCAGCTCGCCCCGCAGGGCAGGAACAAGCCCGAATCGCTCACCGGCAGGGCGAGCTCCTGGCTGTCGGATCGGCCGCCGAACTTTTTCGTGAAAATGCTCTCGGTCACATAGCTCAGGACCGAGGGGGACAGCCCCGTGGTGTAGGAATTGATCAGCACGAAGAGCGGCTCGTCAGAGAGCGCCCCCGCGCAGAGGGAGACGAAGGGCCAGAGGTTTTGTTCCAGCTTCCACACCTCGCCGCCGGGTCCGCGCCCGTAGGAGGGCGGGTCCATGATGATCGCGTCGTAGCGGCGGCCGCGGCGGATCTCCCGCTCGACGAACTTCGCGCAGTCGTCCACGATCCAGCGGATGGGCGCTTCGCGCAGGCCGGAGGCGGCGGCGTTCTCCTTGCCCCAGGCCACCATGCCCTTGGCCGCGTCCACGTGGCAGACGGAGGCGCCGGCCTTCGCACAGGCGATGGTCGCCCCGCCGGTATAGGCGAAGAGGTTCAGGACGCTGACGGGCCGGCCGGCGGAGCGGATCTTCGCCATCGCCCAGTCCCAGTTGGCGGCCTGTTCGGGAAAGAGTCCGGTATGCTTGAAGTTCATGGGCTTGACGCGGAAAGTCAGCTCCTTATAGCGGATGCTCCACTCGGCGGGCAGCCCGCCCTTGTCCCAGCTTCCGCCGCCGCTGTCGCTGCGGCGATAGCGGGCGTCCCGGTCGTTCCAGTGGACGTTGCGCCGGGGCGTATCCCAGATGGTCTGCGGGTCGGGGCGCACGAGGTAGTACTCTCCCCAGCGCTCCAGCTTTTCCCCCCGCGAGCAGTCGAGCAGCTCGAAATCCTTCCATTGATCGGCGATCCACATAGCACACAATCCCGTTCCATAGTAATTCGTAGTATTTTATCATGCCCGCGCCCCGCGGTCAATAGCCTTGTTCGCGCGCGGCGGCGGTCGAACAAGCGAAAAAAAGGCCGCCGCACCGGCGATCGAGGTCGCCGGTGCGGCGGGCGGGCGGCAGGCAAAGCCTGTACGTTCTCAATGGCAGTTGAAGTAGTAGATGGCCATGGTATCGGCCAGCACGACATCGCACTTGCCGGAGAAGAGGTAACTGAAGCATTCGATGGTGCCTCCCGCGAGGCGGGTGGTCTGTCCGAGGCGCCGCGCGATCCCCTCGTCGCTGTTGAGGGCGTCCATCGCCTCGGCGGTGGAGCACATGGCGAGGCTCTTGCCGGCGAGCATCAGCTTGTTGTAGATAAAGCTGCCGCCTCTGGCCGCGATCACGATATCGTTGTGCACATAGGGGCCGTATTCGCTGTACTTACCCTCCTCGACCTCCTTGTCGTTCAGGGCGACGCCGCCCCAGGCGCAGTCGATGTTGCCGGAGGAAAGCTCGATGTAGACGTTTTCTTTTTCGATGGTCTGGATCTTCAGGTTCCAGCCCAGCAGCTCGGCCACGGCCATCGCAAGCTCCACGTCAAAGCCCCAGAACTCGCCGTTGGAGAGGTAGGCCATGGGGAAGGAGTTGACGTCGACACCGATGATGAAGTCCCGGGGGGCGGGCTGCTCCTCGAGTTTTTCCAGCGCCTGTTCGTCCCGCTCGAAGCGGATGATGCGGCTGCCGAACCATTTATTCGCAAGCTCGTCCACCCGGCCCCGGGCGTTGAGCACCTTGAGCGCGGCGTCCACGTAATCCTGCGTCGGGTCGCCCACGCGGAAGGCGAGGGAGTAGTCCTGCTCCACCAGCGTGGTCACGGTCTTCACGCCGTAGCGCCCTCCGCGGGAGCCGCAGGCGGCGCAGCCCAGGGCCAGCGCAAGCGCCAGCAGTATACAGATCGTTCTTTTCATTGTTCGCATCACCAGTTATCTGCGCCCTCCGCGGGAGCGGGCGGCGCGCGCGTAGTCTCTCTCCCGCCGGTCGGCGGCGGCTTCCACGAGGAAGCCCGCCAGCAGCAGCACGATGATCACGCCGAAGCCGATCATCACGCTCCGCCTGGCCCCGTGGGGGCGCACAGGCTCGACGGCTGCCGCGGCCTCCGGAGCGGGCTGGGTTTCCGCCGGGCTCTGTCCGGCGTCGGGGCTCTCCCCCGTCTGCTGCGCCGGTGCCGCCTCCTCGGCGGCGGCCGCAGCGGCGGCCGCTTCCTCCTCGGCCAGGCGTCTGGCCTCTTCTTCGGCGAGACGTCTGGCTTCTTCCTCCGCCTCCTGCCGCTTCTGCTGCTGATAGGCGGGGAGCTTTGCGTCGAGCGAGCGGGCGTAATCCTCAAAAGCGCCGCAGAACTGGGCGATCACGGTGTCCGACGCGCCCATGTTCTTGGTCATGACAGTCAGAATAAAGGGGTTGTCGGTGTAGACGATGCCCGTGTCGTGCGTAAACTGTCGGCCCATGGAATCCATGAAGTTGCCGTATTTCTGGGCGACGGGCACGTCGGTGATGCCCGCCTTGAAATACTGCCCTGGCTGGGCGAGCAGCAGATGCTCGACCACGTTCGGGAAGCGCTCCTGCTCGGTATAGAGGGTCTGCATGACCTGCGTCATAAAGCGGGCCGTAAAGTAGCTGTAATCGTAGAAATCCTGCACATAGTACTCCGCGGGGAGCTGGGCGTACTGCTGATACAGGGTGCGGCACTCGGCGTCGGTGCCGATGTAATGCATCATGGCGTGGGCGTAGTCGTTGTGGGAGTAGACGAGGATGAGCTCGTTGGCCTCCGCGAGCGTGAGGCCGGAGATCTTGGTTTCGTCGGTGATTTCGCCGGCCTTGTAGCGCTCGGCGAGGATCATCATGACCGGCACCTTGTACATGCTGGCGCTGTAATACCACGCGTCGGGATTCCAGTACCAGGTATCGCCGGTGGCGGTGTAGCAGAAGCCGACGCTCAGGTTTTCCGGGTCGAGTCCCTTGCTGCGGCAGTAATCGTCGACGATCTGCTGCAGCGCAGCGGGATCGAGGATGCCGGGGTCCTCCGCCGCTTCCGCCGCCGGGATCTCCGCGTCGGCAAAAGCAAAGCTCCCGCCGAGCACGGCCAGGCACAGGAGCACGGCCAGAAGCCGTTTTACCATGCGCCCCGTCATAGCTCGATGCCCTCCGCGCTGCGGCGGAAGCCGCTCTCATAGTAGGCGCGGGCGGCGCGGATCAGGTAGTCCGTGTCGGCGCTGCCGGCGGTCTCAAAGCAGGAGTGCATGGCGAGCTGGGCCAGGCCGATGTCCACGGAGTCCACGGAGACGTGGGCGGTGCTGATGTTGCCGAGCGTGGTGCCGCCGCGCAGGTCTGCGCGGTTGGAGTAATGCTGCACCGGCACGCCGGCCCGGCGGCAGATCTCGGCAAAGACGGCCTCGGTCACGGCGTCGGTGGTGTATTTCTGGTTGGCGTGGTGCTTGATGACGATGCCGCCGTTCATCACGGGGCGGTCCTGGCTGTCGGCGAATTCGGGATGGTTGGGGTGCACGGCGTGGGCGTTGTCGGCGGAGGCCATGAAGCTTGCCGCGACGCTGGTGTAAAACTCCCGTCCGAGCGCCTCGCAGATGCGCCAGAGCGCGTCCGCGAGGAAGTCGGAGTTGGCGCCCTGCTTGGTGGTGCTGCCGACCTCCTCGTTGTCGAACACGCACAGCAGCGGCGCGTTCTTGCCCGCTTCCGCCGCAAGGAAGCCCTCGAAGCAGCCGAAGGCGCACTGCAGGTCGTCCAGCCGCGGAGCCGCGATGAACTCCCCGTCCGCGCCGAAGACGACGCCCGGGGTGCGGGGGTAGAGATACAGGTCGGTGGAGATAAGGTCCTCCTCCGCCACGCCCGCGGCCTCGGCCGCGATCTGTTCCATGCGGCCCATGGCCTTCTCGCTGCCGAATAGGGGCAGCATATCGGTCTTGATGTCGTACTTTTTGCCGTCGTTGGCGGTACGGTCCATATGGATGGCCAGATTGGGGATCAGCGCCAGATCCCGCCGGATGTTCACCAGCTTCGTGACGATCTTCCCGTTCTCGCGCACGGTGACCCGGCCTGCGACCGCCAGCGGGCGGTCCAGCCAGGGCGCGCAGAGCATGGAGCCGTAGCGCTCGACGCTCAGGCGGGTATAGACGCCCGCGGAGGGGGCGTCGGGTCTGCCGCGCAGCTTGAAGGCCGGGGAGTCGGTGTGGGCGGCCATCATCAAGAAGCCGGAAAACGGCTCTTCCGGCAGACGGAAGGCGATCAGGCTCGAGCCGTTCCGGCAGACAAAATACTTGCCGCCGGCCCGGAGCTTCCAGATCTCCGTCTCTTTCAGTTCGGTGTAGCCCTCCGCCAGCAGGCGGGCGCTGAAATTGGCACAGGCGTGCCAGGCAGTCGGGCTTGCGTCGATGAACGCAAGCAGCTTACGGTTGGTTTCGGTCATGTCTTCTCCTGATATGTTCCTGATCGCTCCCCTGCGGAGGGGCGGCGCTCAGTTAAAATTGACGAAGCTCCACTTCGCGCTGTCGATGGCGGAGGCGGGCACGTTTTCCTGCAGCGTCAGGATCCTGCTGCCATCCACGGCGTATTCGGTAAAGCGCTCCGCATCGTCCTTCCGGCGGTCGTCCGCGAGCCTGCGGGTCATCACCAGCGCGGTCCCCTGCAGCTCGTAGCAGTCATAGCAGACCGTCACGGTGCCGTGGCGGTGCCAGAGCTCGTTGGTGGCGGCGTCATAGTCGCTGCTCCAGGTGATCGCGTCGCTGTCCTGGAAATCCACACGCACGCAGGCGTCCTTCTCCGGATCATAGGTGAAAAGGATCACCGCGTGCTCCCCCTCGAAGGTGTGCAGCCGGAGCACAAGCTCCTCGCTGCCGTCGCCGTTGAGGTCGACGCTCCTCGCCTCCTGGTGGAGGTTGGTGCTCGCGTATTCGATCAGGAAGGGCTCCTGCGGGGAGCTGCCGTCGGCGCGGAAAAACTGCACGCGCAGCCGTCCGGCGTTGGCGTATACGTGTCCGAGGGAGACCGAGTCGGTCTCGTCCCCCTGCTGCGCGGAGCCGAAGATCTCGGCCTTATAGCGCAGCTCTCCCGCCCCGGTGCGCAGCGCACCGGAGAGGCTGGAGACCGCGTCCTCGTCGGCCGGCTCCGTCCCCGCCTCGCTCGTCGGAGCGGGCGCGGGCGTCTCGGTCGGTTCCGGGGTGGGCGCGGGTGTTTCCGTCGGCTCCGGCGTGGGCGCCGGGGTCTCCGTGACGACGGGCTTTTCCGTCTTGCCGCCGACCAGCGGCAGATCGCCGAAGCCCCGCAGGGCGTAGAGCGCAAAAAGCATCGCGCCCACCACGATCACCGCCAGCAGCAGAAGTAAAATATGTCTTGTTCTTCCGGTCATTGTTTTTCCCCCACGCCGTATTCCACCACGAAGCCGATGGAGCCGGAGTAATACTCCGGGAAGTCCCTGGCCGGGTTTTCACGGCAGTCGTTATAGCACCAGCCGTTATGGTTCCAAAGCATAATGAAGTCCTCTGGGGCATTGTCGTAGGCGTCGACCTCTGACGGCTCGTTTTCGTCCCAGGGATAATAACTCACGTACTCGTCGGTCTCCCAGACGTATTCGCCGTTGAGCCGGTAGCAGCCGATCCAGGCCCGGGCGAGCCCCGCCTGGCCGATGGCCTCCGCCACCTTTTCCAGCTCCTTGGGGCTCGTGATGACCGCGAGATGGCCGCCCATGCTCTCGGCCTTGGCTCTGGCCTCGATCCAGCCGGCGTCGTCCACGACCACCTCGTAGCGCACCTCGGTCGTGCCGATGAGCGGGTCGGGCAGCGGGGTAACGATGCTGCCGGTGCCGTTCTCGCCAAGCTGCGGCGCGTTCTCGCCGGGGGTCGGGGTGCTCACGGTCATGGTGCCGATGCTGGTATCGGGCCGGTTCCACTCGCGCAGGAAGATCCGCGCTCCGGCCGCCACGCCGAACAGCAGCACACACAGCAGCAGCACCACCAGCACGGGGCGTTTGCGGCGCTTGCGCACCTCCTGGCCGATTTGCTGGCTGCGCACGGGATCGTCGGAATACTTCACCGCCGTGCGCCGGGGCTGGGGGCGCGGCACCACGGGGGCGAGTTCGGGGTTTTTTTCCTCCACGAGGATAGGGATCGGCTGGCGCTTCTCGCGGCCCGGCTCATAGACGCGCACGTCGTCCGGTTCCGCTTCCTCGCTCGGCGCGGGGCGGACGGGAGCGGCCGGCTCTTCCTCTTCCTGCCGGCCGAAAAACTCCGCCACCAGATCCTCTGCGGATTCCGCGATCAGATCCTTCTCCGGCTTTTCCGGAGCCTCGGCGGCAAGGATCTCCTCCATGGCCTCCTCGGCGCTCACTTCCTCCACCGGCGGCTCTTCGGCCGTTTCTTCCTTCGGCGTCTCCGCCGCGCCTCCGTCGCCGCTGATGATCGCCATCATCATTTTTTCGATATCGCTCAGATCGCCGTCGTCCTTGCGGAAGATGCCGCGGGCGCCGTCGGTCTCGTCCAGATACTTGTTGTCGAGGCAGCTCTCCAGCATCACGGCCAGCTCGCCGACACTCTGGTAGCGGTCCTCCTCCCGGAAGGCCGCGGCCTTCTCGAGGATCTCCCGCAGCCGCGCGCCGCAGCCCTTGGGCGCGCGGATCGCCTTGCCGCTCATGCGGGTGAGCTGGGCGTTGCTGCTCTCCCCCTCGAAGGGGAGTTTGCCTCCGGTCAGTCCGTAATAGAGCAGCAGGCCGAGCGAATAGACGTCCGCCGCCTGGCTCTTCGTGCCGTGCCAATAGAGCTCGGGTGCGATAAAGCAGAGCTCCTGGCCTTCCCAGTCGCCGTCGCGGCCGTCGCCGATGACGAGCTCGCCCGCCGCGTCCCGCCGCAGGTTCTCGGGGTAGACGCCGCCGCGGTACGCCGCGCCGGCCTCGCCGTGGATCACGCGGCACAGCTCGATCAGCAGCTCGCAGAGCTCCTGCCGGTTCAGCCCTTTGATCTCCTCCCCCAGGTTTTTCCCGGGTTCAAATTCGTTCTTGGCCATGGGAACAGCCTCCTGCAGACTTCAATACGGATCTCATGTTATGTTAACATAAAGTGACGTCTTTCGTCAATACTCAGCGCTCAGGTTTTGTGTCCGGCGTTCGGCGCAAAGGCCTATTTTTCCATCTTCTCCGCGAGCTTCTCGATCGCGTCGGCGTAGCGGGCGAGCTCCTTGTTGGCGCGGCCCTCGATGCTTTTGGCGATGCGCAGCAGCTTCTCCGCCGCCGCGACGAGGCGCAGATAAACGGGGCTCGTTTTATGCTGCTTCCCGTCGGCCTTCTTTTCGACGGGCGTCCCCTCGGTGATGCGCACGAACTGCCCCAGCCGCAGATCGAAGCAGGTGCCGCTGTAAGGGGCGAAGGCATGGTAGCCCTTCTCGTCGTTGAGGCAGGCGGTGAAGCTGTCGGCGGACTCCGGGTCGCCGTGGTTCACGAACACCAGCTTCGGTTTCTCCCGGAAGCCGTCCAGCCAGCAAAGCAGCCCGTCCTTGTCGGCGTGGCCGCTGATGCCGGGGAGCTTGTCGATCTGGGCGTTGACCTCGATGTCCTCGTTGAAAAGCTTGACGGACTTTGCCCCGTCCACGATCACGCGGCCGAGGGTGCCCGCGGACTGATAGCCGACAAAGAGCACCATGCACTCCTTGCGCCAGAGGTTGTGCTTGAGGTGGTGGCGCACGCGGCCGCCGTCGCACATGCCCGAGGCGGAGAGGATGACCTTCGGCTCCCTGTCCTCGTTGATGGCGCGGGACTCTTCCTGGCTCACGCTCAGCTTCAGCCCGGGGAAAACCAACGGATTTACGCCCGAACGGATCAGGCGGCGCGTCTCGTTGTTGACGTACTGCGTGTCGCACTGGAGAAAAATCGAGGTCGCTTCCACGGCGAGCGGACTGTCCACATACACGGGAAATTCCCCGTGCCCGGTGACAAGCTGGCGCTCCTTGATCTCCCGGATAAAATACAGCATTTCCTGCGTGCGGCCGACGGCGAAGCTGGGGATGACGACGTTGCCGCCGCGGTCGAGCACGGTCTGGATGCGTTTGGCGAGCTCCTGCACGTAGTCCACGCGCTCCTCGCTGTGCAGCCTGTCGCCGTAGGTGGATTCCAGCACCAGGTACTCGCTCTCCTCGACGAACTGCGGATCGCGCAAAATAGGCTGGCCGCTGTTGCCGAGGTCGCCGGAGAAGGTGATCTTGTGGGTCTCCCCCGCCTCGGTGAGCCACACCTCGATGGCGGCGGAGCCGAGCAGGTGTCCCACGTCGGTCATGCGGATGGAGACGCAGTCGTTGACCTGGACCATCACGCCGTAGGAGCAGGGGCGCAGCAGGGAGATGGCGCCGAGGGCGTCCTCCATGTCGTAGACCGGCTCGACCTCCTCGCCGCCGGCGCGCTGGTTTTTGCGGCTCTTCCACTCCGCCTCGGATTCCTGGATGTTGGCGCAGTCGCGCAGCATGATGTCGCAGAGCGAGCAGGTGGCGGCGCTGGCATAGATGGGGCCGCGGAAGCCCTGCTTATAGAGCAGCGGCAGCATCCCGGAGTGATCGACGTGGGCATGGGTCAGCAGGACGAAATCCAGCGCAGAGGGGTCCACCGGCAGCGGCTCGTTGACGAACAGATCCTTCCCCTGCTCCATGCCGCAGTCCACAACGCCCTGTTTGTCGCCCACCTCCAGATAGGTGCAGCTTCCCGTGACCTCATGGGCGGCGCCGAGAAAGGTGATCTTCATAGTTCCCGCTCCTTTCAGAAAGAGGTATATCCTGTTTTTTATTTTACACCAAGCCGTCCCCGTTCGCAACGGCTCTTCACAAAAGTTAAGGAAAAACGGATTGCCGCGCCGGTGTTCCACAAGCCGGCGCGGCAATCCTGTTCTGCTTTTTCCCTTCCGCTTACGCTCAGCCTACCATTCAAAAATACTGATCTGGCTCGTGTCGGGCAGGTCGCCGAGCGCGCCCATGGCCTTGAGCTGCTCCAGGTGGGTCTGGCTGACCTTGGGGCAGACGCGGTTGAGTTCCTCGATGGAGATGAATTCCTGCCCGGACCTCCCCGCCGCCGCGAGATCCTGCGCCGCCGTCTCGCCAAGGCCGGAGATGGCCACGAAGGGCGGGCGCAGCTTCTTATCCTCGGTGATGAGGAACTTCGAGGCGTCGGAGCGGTAGAGGTCGATGGGGGCGAACGCAAAGCCGCGGAGGTTGAACTCGTACACCGCCTCGAGCGTGACCTGCAGGTCCTCCTCGTTCGCGCTCAGGTCGTTTCGCCGCTTGAACTCGTTGAGCTTGCGGCGCACCGACTCGGTGCCGCCGGTCATCATCGCCGCGTCAAAGCCGCCCTTCTGGCTGCGCCGGTAGAAATACGCGCTGTAAAAGGCCAGCGGCTCATGGACCTTGAACCAGGCGATGCGGAAGGCCATCATCACGTAGGCCACCGCGTGCGCCTTCGGGAAGAGGTAGGCGATCTTGCGCGCGGACTCGATCCACCAGTCGGGCACGCCCATGCCGCGCATCTGCTCCTCGGCGTTGC
>JAEEGL013749790.1_pt1 | contig 10796 bp, 8 predicted proteins | sample 9134231 | NCBI WGS metagenome assembly JAEEGL01 (sample SAMN16246548, study PRJNA631951) | gut metagenome | biome: gut microbiome; feature: rumen; material: fiber-attached | host: Bos | place: Iran: Karaj | collected 2018-10
GCATCAATACCAATAGTATCATGCTTATCCATTTCAAATGCTAATTTTAATTTAGTACCAACACCATCAGTACCAGATACAAGCATAGGCTCCTTATAGCCTAAGCTTGCTAAATCAAACATTCCACCAAAAGAGCCAATTCCTGATACGCATCCAGGTCTATCAGTTCTCTTAACATGCTTTTTATATCTTCTTACAGCTTCATATCCTGCTTCTAAATCTACACCAGATTGTCCATATGCTTTTGATCCCATATTATCCTCCTATTATGCTAATGTTTTAAGTCTTGCATATATTTCTTCATATGCACCCATAACATCGCCTAAATCTCTTCTAAATCTATCTTTGTCTAAATGGTCATTTGTTTTAGCATCCCAAAGTCTGCAGCAATCAGGTGAGATTTCATCTGCTAAAACAATCTTACCTTCGCTATTTCTTCCAAATTCAACCTTGAAATCAACTAGCTTAACACCAATTTCTTTAAACATCTTTTGTAATTCAGTATTGATTTTAGCTGTTAATGCATAAATTTCTTTTAATTCATCATAAGTTGCAGCACCAACTGCTACAGCATGATGGTCATTAATAAGTGGATCACCTAATTCATCGCACTTATAACAAATTTCAAAAATTGTATTCTTAGCAACAGTTCCTTCCTTAATGCCTAATCTTTTAGCCATAGAACCTGCAATAATATTTCTTGCAATTACTTCAAGAGGGAAAATTTTTACCTTTTGACATAATTGATCAGTATCATTTAATGTCTTAATATAATGTGTTGGGATACCTGCTTTAATTAATCTATTATAGATAATAGTTGTTATTTTATTATTTAATTCACCCTTTTTAGCAAATTGGGCATGCTTTGCACCATTACCTGCCGTTGCATCATCCTTATAATGCATAATAATAATATTTTCATCATCTGTTGCGAAAACTTGCTTTGCTTTACCTTCATAAAGCATTTCTTTTTGTTCCATAAATTCTTTTTCCTCTTTTTTCTTTACTTTTTAAAATAGCTTACAGCATTTTTAAATATATCTTGCATCTTATTGCCTGAAATATTTTTAAATAAATTATCTTCATATCTTTCAGAATGGCCCATCTTACCTAAGATTAAACCATCTTCTGAAATTATACCTTCAATAGCATAGCTTGATCCATTTGGATTATAAGGAGATTCTTTTGTTGCCTCTCCTTCTGGATCAACATATTGGAATGCTACTTGACCATTTTCATATAGCTTCTTAGCTAATTCCTTAGAAACAACAAATTTACCTTCACCATGTGATACAGCAATAGAATGAATTTCTCCACCCTTATAGCTTCTTAACCATGGAGATGCATTTGTCATAACCTTAGTTTCAACAATTTGTGAAATGTGTCTATTTATATCATTTCTAAATAATGTAGGAGATTCTTCAGTTACCATACCAAGTCTACCATAAGGTAATAAGCCTGATTTAACTAAAGCTTGGAATCCATTACAAATACCTAAGATTAATCCCTTTCTATCAATTAATCTATGGATTGCATTTTTAATCTTTTCTTGATTTAAAACATTCGCTATAAATTTACCAGATCCATCTGGTTCATCACCAGCACTAAATCCTCCAGATAAAACAAAGATATCACAAGCATCAATATTAGCTTCCATTTCATCAATAGATTCAAATATATCTTCACTTGTTAAATTCTTAAATACTGTTGATTTAACCTTTGCACCAGCTCTTAAGAATGCCTTTGTTGTATCATAATCGCAGTTTGTACCAGGGAATACTGGGAAGTATGCGATAACTTCATCTTTATTTTTTAATACTTCAACTTCCTTATTAAATGGCTTCATTTTCATCATAGGAGTATCATTTTCTGATACATCCTTATAAACTTTAGTAAATTTGATTCTATTTGCTTCAAATAATTCTTCTAATTTGAATTTAACACCATTGAATGAACCATATTTAGAATCATTTGTTTCACCTAAATAAATTGCATTAGGATAATCTAATTCATTAAATGATTCAACTAAAATAGAACCATAATTATAAGCATCTAATAAGCTTTCATCATAATTAATTTCAAAACCTATTCTATTACCGAAGCTCATCTTAGAGATAGCCTCAATTACACCACCAAAGCTTAAAGCATAAGCTGAGATGATATTCTTATTTAATATATTTTCTGTTACAAATTTAAAATTCTTCTTTAATTCGTTAATATTTGGAGTAAAGTTTTCATTTTCATTATGCTTAATTAAATATAATTTAGAACCAACATTTTTTAAATCAGTTGAAATTACATTTCTAGCATCTACTGTTGTAATACCAAATGCCATTAGCATAGGAGGTACAGATATATCTTGGAAAGTACCACTCATTGAATCCTTTCCACCAATTGAAGGTAATCCTAATTCACATTGCATCTTAAGTGCACCTAAAAGTGCTGCAAGAGGCTTACCCCAAGAATGCTCATTGTGCATTCTTTCAAAATATTCTTGATAAGAAAATCTCATATTTTCATAATCAGCACCTGCAGCAACAACCTTAGCACATGCTTCAATTACTGCATATTCAGCACCATGATATGGGCTCCATTTAGCAATGAATGGGTTATAACCATATGCCATAATAGATGCTGTATTAGTAAATTTATCCTTAACAGGAAGCTTTTGTACTGATACTTGAGTTTCTGATTGTTGAAGTTTTCCACCAAAAGGCATTAAAACTGTTGATGCACCAATTGTTGAATCGAACATTTCAATTAAGCCCTTTTGGCTTGTTACATTATTATCAGCAAGTGTATCTAATACTCTATCCTTTAATGCTTTATTTTCTTTAATGAATGGATTTTTATTTTCTACTTCATTAATTACAGCAGAAGCATAATGTAAAGCACCAGCAGAATCAATAAAGTCTCTTGAAATATCAACTATCTTTCTTCCACGATAGTGCATAACTAATCTTGCTTCTTTTGTTACAACTGCAACCTTAGTTACTTCAATATTTTCTTCATGACAATATTTAACAAATTCATTAACATCTTTTTCTTCAACTACAACTGCCATTCTTTCTTGAGATTCAGAAATAGCAAGCTCTGTAGCATTTAATCCTGAATATTTAGTAGGAACATTATCTAATGAAATCTCTAATCCTGGAGCAAGCTCACCAATAGCAACTGAAACACCACCAGCACCGAAATCATTAGATTTTTTAATTAATTTAGTAACCTCAGGTCTTCTAAATAAATGAGAAATCTTTCTTTCCTCAGGAGCGTTACCCTTTTGAACCTCACTTGAGCATACCTCAATAGATTTAGTTGTATGTTCCTTAGATGAACCTGTTGCACCACCGATACCATCACGACCAGTTCTACCACCTAAAAGTAAAATGATATCTCCAGCAGCAGGTGATTCTCTTCTTATAACATCAGCCTTAACAGCACCAACAACAGCACCAACCTCTAAACGCTTTGCAACATAATCATCATGATATACTTCTCTAACATGTGTTGTAGCAAGACCGATTTGGTTACCATATGATGAATAACCTGCGGCAGCTTTAGTAGAAATAATTCTTTGAGGAAGCTTACCTTCTAATGTATCCTTAACATCTAAATAAATGTTTCCTGCACCTGTTACACGCATTGCTTGATATACATAAGCTCTTCCTGAAAGAGGATCTCTAATTGCACCACCTAAACATGTAGATGCTCCACCAAATGGTTCAATTTCTGTTGGATGGTTATGTGTTTCATTTTTGAATTGTAATAACCATTTTTCTGGCTTTCCATCAACATCTACTGTAACAAAGATTGAACAAGCATTATTTTCTTCTGATTCTTCTAAATCATTAAGCTTACCAATCTTCTTTAAATATCTAGCACCAATTGTTGCTAAATCCATTAAGCATAATTTCTTTTCTTCTCTTCCTAAATCTTTTCTTATTTTCTTATATAAATCTAAAGATTCAGCTAATTCATTTTTCATGAATGAATCATCAATTTTAATATCAGTTAACACTGTACCAAATGTAGTATGTCTACAATGGTCTGACCAATATGTATCTAATATTCTTAATTCTGTTTCATAAGGGTCTCTATTTTCTTTCTTAAAATATTCAACAACACATTTTAAGTCATCCTTATTCATGGCAAGCCCCATGTTTTTAACATAAGAATCTAAATCCTTATCTTCCATCTTTATGAAATCCTTTAAAATCTCAACAGGCTTAATAGGAGCTTCTTCTAAATCTGTTAATTGATTTAAATCCTTTTCTCTTGCTTCAACTGCGTTAATTAAATATTTTTTAACTCTTTCTAAATCATTATCACTTACTGAATCATCTAATATAATGATTTTTCCACTTCTTATGTTAATATTCGCATTTGGATCAATTAGCTTAACACAATCAATTGCTGATGATGCTCTTTGGTCAAATTGTCCAGGTAAATATTCAATCGCAATATATTTTTTATTATTTAAATCTAGCTCTAAAGATACAGTATCTGTAACTATTTCTCCAAATACCTGATATTTAGCTTTATTAAGTAAATCTTCTTCAAAGCCAAACAAATCATAAACATTTACATATCTTAAATTCTTAAGATTTAAACCTAAGTTTAGATTTAATTCAGCTTGAAGACTTAATGCTTCAACTCTAAAGCTTTCCTTCTTTTCAACATAAATACGATAATTATTCATCTTTCCCTCCTGCAAATAATCCTTTATATTTTAAGTTGTATTCGTCTATGGACATATTAGTAAATGTAATATGTGCCATTTTTCTTCTTTCTCTTACATCAGCCTTATGATAATCATGAATATGAACATCATCATTAACATTAACCTTCTTCATATTCTCATAATCAAAACCTAAAATGTTTTTCATAATAGTTTTAGATTTTAATTTAGGAATTTCTAATTTCATACCAAGTAAGAATCTAGCTAATTCTCTATATTGATTTGTTGTACATCCTTCAATTGTATAATGTCCACTATTATGAGGTCTTGGTGCCATTTCATTGAAATAATAATTATTTCCTTTAACAAAGAATTCTATTGTTAAAATACCTAAATAGCCAGCACGCTCCATAAACTTATACGAATCATTTTTTATTTTTTCAAATATTTCTTCTTCCTTATCAGCAACAACCAAATCCAATATACCATTCTTATGATAATTTTTTGTCATAGGAAACGATATTATTTGATCTTTACTTCTTACCATTATAATAGAAGTTTCATAATCATATTTTATGAATTCCTCTAATATACCTTCACCTTCTAAATAAGGCTTAACCTTTTCGATATCTTCCATTGATTTAATCAACACCTGACCATGACCATCATAGCCTAAGGTTGTTGTTTTATATACACAAGGAATACCAATTTCTTTTATTCCTTCTTCTAAATCACTTAAATTATTAATTGCTTTAAATTTAGGAGTATTCAATCCTAAAGCTTTAGCATTTTCTTTTTCTCTTATTCTATTTTGAGAGTCAAATAGTGGTTTAACACCTTGAGGAATATTATAATTTGAAACTATATAATTCAATTCCTTAGCTGGAACATTTTCAAATTCATAAGTTAAGCAATCAGTCATATCGCCTAATTTTTTCAATCCTTCAATATCACCATATTCAGATACTACAGTATCCTCACAAACGAAGCTTGCAGGACATTTAGGATTAGGGTCTAAACAAATAGCTTTACCACCAAGATTATGAATTTCTTCAGCGAGCATCATTCCTAATTGCCCACCACCAATTATTCCTATTCTTTTCATAAATGCACCTCTAAAAAACCAAAAAAGGACAACATTTAGTTACAATGCTGTCCTTTATAGCGTGTCTTAAAACAGCCATTAAAAAATGGCTTAAAGATATTATTAACTTGCATCAATTGTTTTAACATTTAAAACTCCGATCCAAGTGTCTCTAATACTTCCATCATATTAATTTGGTAGTCCTATAATTTACGGTCTAGGGTAGAGACTTGCTTTCCATATTAAAGCATTTATACCAAATTCAAATACCCTATTATTTTAACACAAGAAAATATTAGAGTAAATACCAAAATCCATGAAAGTGTTTAAATTTTTTTATATATTATAATATATAAAGAATTTCCAAAGAACCTGTTTCTAATAACAATTAATTAAATTATCTTTCCGTTTTTATCTAACGCTTTATTTACTTTTTTTATTTTGCAATATATTTAAAATAACAAATATGCCAGTAAATATTAAAACTGAAATAACCATAACTAAATATTTATGGCCTTCAGTTACTAAGTTATCAAAAAAGTAATATCTTGCGTCTACAGATTCACCAACTCCATTTAATAATTCTTCTGTTGCGCCTATTTTTTCTAATTCCCTTAAAGAACCTGAAAGCATATGCTCTTTAATTAAGCTTGTACCATAAGTTCCAGGTAAAAAGCTTAAAACATGCTGAAGCCCTTTTCCAAATTGTCTAATTGGCATATACGCACCACAAATAAAGCCATAAACAGAGCTTACTAATGTTCCTATGGCTGATGCAGCACCATTTGTTTTGCAAAAATGATTAATAACACATGATAAACTAGAACCAAATAATGTTAACAAAATAACATCTAATATTATTTTAAAAACATCTAATCCTGATAAATAAAAACCTTGAGTAGCTAAATAAATGAATGATATAAATAGTGTTGATAAGGTAATTAATAATGTAGATAAAGTACATGAAATAAAATACGATAATGATAATGTACTTTTCTTAACAGGAGTTATTGTTAAGTCATAAATTCTATCATTTGCTTTATCTGTTATCATAATTAAATTAGAACAAAATGAAATAGTAACACATGATACAGCAAGCAAGCTTGATATTAATTGAGCTGCAACAACAGAATTAATAATCCCCTCATCTATTGTTACACCATTTGGAATACTAGACATAAAAGAATCTTTATAAACCTTAGCTAAGAATGTCGCATATAAAACTAATAAAATTAAAGGAGTTATTAAAGATGAAAAAAATAATCCCTTATCTTTAAAATATAACTTCAAATTTCTTTTAACCAATTCAAACAAAACCATGATTAATCCTCCAAAGTATAACCGGTTACAGTTAAAAATACATCATCCATTTTACCCTTAGTAATTTCATAATCCTTAAATTTATCAGGATATTTATTTACTAATTCGGTTGCAACTTCTGTATTTGGAATCTTAATTTTATATCCATTTTTTATTTTAACCATAGGATATCCAAAATCATAAATTTCTTCGGTATTATAGAATGTAATATAATCTGAGCTATATTTATTCTTTAGGTCATGTGGTGTTCCTTCTGCCGCTATTTCTCCTTTATTTAAAATAACAACATAATCACTTTCAGCAGCCTCTTCCATATAATGAGTTGTTAAAAATACAGTTAATCCTTTTTCTATTCTCATTTTATTAATGACATGCCATATCATTTTTCTTGTTTGAGGATCAAGTCCCGTTGTTGGCTCATCTAAAATTAAAATTTCAGGGTCATGAATTAAAGCTCTTGCGATATCAACACGTCTTCTTTGACCACCTGATAATTTATTTAAAGGACGTTTTAAAATATCTTTTAAATCTAATAATTCAGTTAAATGATTTACTCTTTCTTTAAAATCATTTCCTGTTATATTATATAAAGCAGCTCTACTCCTTAAATTATCATAGGCACTTAAAACTAAATCTAAGTGAGAAAACTGAAACACAACTCCAATTTTATTTGTAATCTTTTCAATATCACAATCTACATCTAATCCATTAACAATTACTCTACCACTATCTTTTTTAAGAGTTCCTGACATAATAGATATCGTAGTAGATTTACCTGCACCATTAATTCCTAAAAACGAAAAAAATTCTCCCTTTTTAACTCTAAATGTTATATCATTTACAGCTTTTAAATCACCAAAACTTTTACTTAAATGCTCAATTTCAATAATATTCATATAGCAATACACCTCATTGATAACCATTATACAACAAACAGAAAAAATAAAAAAGTGATTAGTAATACTAATCACTTTAAACACATAAATATTCTTTAATAGTATTTAAAACAATATTAAAATCTGTTTGCTTATTACAAAAATCTTTTATTTTAGCAGAACCAGGCATTCCTTTGATATACCATGAAATATGACTTCTCATTTCAAGCATTGCAAGATGGGCGCCTTTTAATTCTAATAAATAATTATAATGCTTAACTATTGTTTCATAAATTTCAGAATTAGTAGCCTTTGGCAATATTTTGCCATTATTAAAATAAGCATCAAGCTCTCTAAATAAAAATGGATTACCTAAAGCTCCACGAGCAATAGCTATCGCATCACAGCCTGTATATTCAAACATATGCTTTGCAGATTCAATATCTACTATATCACCATTTCCTATAACAGGAATAGATACAGCTTCTTTAACAGCTTTTATATAATCTAGGTTAGCTTTACCTTGATACATTTGCGCTCTTGTTCTTCCATGAACTGTTATTGCTGATGCTCCTGCTTTTTCACAAAGCTTAGCAATTTCAACACAATTTATATGCTCACTATCCCAACCTGCTCTTATTTTTACTGTAACAGGCTTTTTTACTGCTTCTACAACATTTTTTACAATTTCATAAACCTTATCAGGATATTGTAATAAAGATGCTCCTGCTAAAGCTTTTTTAGCAACCTTATTTACAGGACAGCCCATATTAATATCTATGATATCAGCATCACTATATTCATCAATATATTTAGCTGCATTAACCATTGATTCTACATCACTACCAAAGATTTGCATAGAAATTGGATGTTCTATCTTATTAACTTTTGTCATTCCTAATGTTTTTTTATTTTGAAATCCAATTGCTTTATCAGAAACCATTTCTGCCATAACAAGTCCCGCATTACATTCTTTACAAATAATTCTAAATGCTTCATTTGTTACACCAGCCATTGGAGCTAAAACTAATTTATTAGGAATAATAACATCTCTAATTTTCCATTCCATTAATTTCACCTAAAAATTCAGATAATTTTTCAGTTGGAAGACCAATTATATTATTTAAAGAGCCTTCATAATGATCAACTAAGCATTTACCAATTCCTTGAATTGCATAAGCTCCAGCTTTACCGAAGCATTCACCTGTTTCGATATAATCATTTATATCCTTATCACTAAGCTCTTTAAAATATACATTTGATACAACTACATCATTAAATATTTTATCCTTATAAATAACCGCTAAGCCAGAAGCTACAATATGCTTTTTCCCACTTAAGGATTTAAGCATATTATAAGCATCTTCTTTATCCTTTGGTTTTCCATAAATATGATTATCTAAAACAACAATAGTATCACAGCCAATTAAGATTTTACCATAATCTTCTTCCTTTTTAACTGAAGCTTTTTTTAATCCTAAAAGCTTAACATTAGAAAGTGGGTCTAAAGCACTATCCATTGTCTCATCAACATCATATACCTTTATTTCAAATTTATATCCCATCTCAGTAAGTAAATCTTTTCTTCTTGGAGATGATGATTTTAAAACAATATCCATTACATTTCCTCTTCAATATATTTCATGAAAGCTTCATGAAATTCAACTAAATTCTTTTTTAAAGAAACAATTTTACCATTCATTAAAAAACAATGCTTAGAATGACCTATAGCGTTAATTTTATTAGTTTCCTTATCAGCTATTTCATATTCAAATGTTAATTTAACACCTGTATATTCTAATACCTTAACGCTAATAATTACATTATCATTAAATTTAGTAGGATTCTTATATTCTAAATCAACACCTGTAACAGGAGATATCACACCTAAATCTTCCATTTTCTTATAAGAAAATCCTAATTTATCCATTAAAGCAATTCTTGCTTCTTCCATCCATTTTAAATAATTTGAATGATGGATAATACCCATTTGATCTGTTTCATGGTAATAAGCTCTTCTTTCATAACTAAACATTTTTAACACTTCCTTCAACCGAAACATATTATATCATTATAATTATTTTATTAAAAGTATCATTTTATTTCACATCATTTAGTTTCTTTTCTAAGTATAAAGGCAAATCCTCTAATAGCTTATATTTAGAAATACCTAGCTTCATCATTGAATTCTTTAAAGTCGTTTCAGCAACAAACTTATCAGCATCCTTACAAAGCAATAATCCAATTGTAGGATCATCTCTATCTGTCTTTTCTAATTCATCTACTGCATTAACATAAAATATTAATTGTCCTAAATCAGATGGACTGAATTCTCCTATCTTTACTTCTATTACTACGTAACAATGTATTTTGGTATGATACATTAATAAATCTATAAAGAATTCTTTATTAGTAGGTGTAATTAATTTATATTCTTTTCCAACAAGCGAAAAGCCAGGACCTAATTCTTGTAAAAACTTAATAACATTATCAATCATTTGATTCTTTAAATCTTTTTCTGTTTTTATCTTTTCTTTATCAATAAAATCAAATATATATGTATCTTTAAATAATTCTTTAGATAAATCATCTGATTTAACTACTTCTGTAACTGAAGGTTTAATTAATGAACGTTCATATGCTTTTAATTCTATTTGATTTAGCACCATTGATCTACTCCATCCATTTTTATGGGCTTCATTAATGTAATAAAGCATTTCTTCATGAGTTTTAGATTTACTCATTATTTCTATAATAGTTCGCCATGGAATTTGGCCACCAGGTTGGTGGCTAATTTCATCATAACTAAATTCGTTAGCAATTTGTGACATATATTTTA
>JAEEGL014137890.1_pt1 | contig 10796 bp, 16 predicted proteins | sample 9134231 | NCBI WGS metagenome assembly JAEEGL01 (sample SAMN16246548, study PRJNA631951) | gut metagenome | biome: gut microbiome; feature: rumen; material: fiber-attached | host: Bos | place: Iran: Karaj | collected 2018-10
AATGATAGTATGCTATGGGCTTGTAGACGGTAAACAGGTAGCGAAATACGAATCCGTTTCACGTGCCGCACGTGCTATCGGCGTAACACGGACAGCCATCCAAAAGGCTTTGAAGTGTCCCAAAGTCGCCACATGTGGCGGTTACACGTGGGATAAAGTGACAATTTAATATACCATAGCGCCCACTGTCAAAAGTGGGCGCTATTCTTTTTCTTTTTTGGAAAATGCTTGTATTTTGATTTTAGCGCCCTTTTGGGGCGTTTTTTTGCGGTGCTATTCCGATACTACCACCATACAAAAAACGCCTTACAAGTCAATTTTGGGCAAACTACAGCCATTCACACCCGACAGCACACCCGACACACCCGGCACACCCGACAGGGTGACAGGGTGCAACCTCTACACTACAGCACACCCGACAGCACACCCGACACACCCGGCACACCCGACAGGGTGACAGGGTGCAACCTCTACACTACAGCACACCCGACAGCACAAAGCCGCTTGTATTTTTTGCTAAATAATGGTACAATAACAAAAAATGCAAGAGGAGTGTCTTTATGGACAATTTTGACGAGTTTGACGAGCTTGCAAGGAAATTTCTGCAAATAGCGGAAAATATAATTGCAAACGAAAAAGATGAGGACTATGTGGTTAATCAGTCACAAGCCAATGCTCTTGTGAAGGTCAATTTGTTTATGAGCAAATTTATTCATGCAGAGCTTGGCGAGTGGGTGGTTGCTAATGTGTCATCGCCAAAAGAGCGCCATGCTCAAGTGTTAGTACATGGATGGGGATTGGACTTATCGAGAGAAGATGTGAAAGAATTCTTCTCAGTATTAGAAGAGGCATCATCTTCGGTATCGTTCTGTCCGAAAACTGATGGGTCGATGGATATCGACATCAAAATCCCCAACGTCTTCATCAAAAAAGGCACCGCGTGAGCGGTGTCATTGGTAATGCAGCCTTTAGCTCATTGAGCTATAGACGGTCACAAGCCCGTGCAAATGCAGAGTGGCATTGTGGCTTATGCCATGAGCGACCTTTACGCTATAACAAAGGTTAGCTGATAAATTCAGCCGTCGCTGAGTGCATGAGAGTTAGGCTCATGGTTCGGATAGTGAAAACCCTCAGAGTTAACCCGAGTTAGATGTGAAATTAGGGCGTATCGGCTACTGTATGTTACTAACTGTATGTTACTATGTGGCTATATGTGAAAGCAATTCATATAGTTATCATAAACGGCACTATTTGTTTTCGTTCCTGAGTTGAGCGATTCGTTAAAATAGGCAAAATTGGCACCCTGAGTTGGTGAAAATGATGCAGTCGTTGTGATAATGATGATGGTTGTAAGTAGCACGAAAACAAAACAGAATAATACCGCCTTGAGCGGTGCACCCATAAACCAAGCACACCAGAGTAGTTATGAGATGCCCTGGTGTGTTTTATTATGGGATCACCCATAAATATCTGCCTGATGGCGAAAGGAAGTATTATTATGAAAGCGTATTTTGAAAAGTATTCCACGGAGAAAACCCCCGAAGCAACCGATGAGGCAAAGATTTACCTCGTTAGCGCCATTGAGGACGGCGTGAAGCTCTACAACAGCCTCATTTCCTCTGATGAGGCAAAAGCCGAGGACACCGTAAAGGTGTTCAAGGCGATCAAGTCCTTTGAGGACAGGTATAACTCCCTGTCCAAGGAGGAGTACATGAAGGACAAGAAGGTGGCACCAGAAGGCGCTATGATGGCGGCTATCAAAGATCCTACATACGCCGCTGTGAGAGTCCGCAACGCAAAGGATGATGATGGCAATCCCAAGCTTGCAAATGATACGGTCAATAAGACCATTAACCTCATTGCGCTCCATAAGTTCTGCGGTGGTATCGGCGTTGATACCGGATGGGTAAACAGCGCCAAGAAGCTGTGGATGCTTCTCATTGCAAGGGGTGTCTTTGAAAAGCTTCCCGATGATGCATCCGAGGAAACCATCAAGAATGCTCTGACATCCTTTGTCGATTGCGACTTCATGAAGACAACGGCAAAGATGAAGGCTCTTGGTAAGAGCCTTACAAGCAATACCAAGATTCTTGAGAAGTTGGCAGAACTCATCAATAGAATGATTGGCGAGGATTTTAAGCCGCTTACCAATGACGTGCGTTTCATCCTTCAGACATACTGCCAGAAGGACAGAAGAAACGAAGCAACAGTAAAGTATTGCACTGAGAAGGGCTTTGCAGATATTCTCCTGGATGTATGCCGCCGTATGGTATGCGGTATCCAGTACAAGGATTCCTTCAAGCTTAAGTCCAAGTAATCTGGCGAGGTTTTCCATCCTTCATACAAAGGCGCATCGGGCGAGGTTTTCGATGCGCCCATACTAAAGCACACCGGGCGAGGTTTTTCATCCGGTGTGTTTTATTATGGGGAAACCCAAAAAATAGTAGCAAAAGAGGTGTTTTCATGAATGGAATGCAAAGAATTCGTAATGCTGTGAAAAACGATCCGCCAGCCGACTTATCCCGTCCTAAGTTTTGCGACGGGTTTATCGTTACAGTCACAAGCAAAACCACCGGGAAAGCCATCACCAGATGGTGCAAAAACGATGATGACGCAGAGGTTTTTATTGAAGCCGTATCGACATCATCTTTGCTTGGTGATGGAGGTTGCTTCTGGAGTATGGCCTATGTTGATGGGTTGAGAGCAGTGTGCGCGGAAAATTATTACGATGTATGAATCGCACATTTTGCGAGGTTTTCTGAGCCGACTTGAACCTTAATCAAGCGGCATCCCAAAAGAAAAACGCTACATTATATATAATTCAGAAAGGGGCAATCAACAATGACGTTCGCAAGGTTCAAGGCAGTAATTGGCGGTTTTATCGCCAAGGCAGGGATTTCGATGGACGTGCGGTTTTCGCACGACATCGAGCGCGGAAGGTTTTCCGCGAGGTTTTCGGATGGCACAATCATCACCGGGCATCCGAGCGGCAGGAAAATCACTGTCCGTTACGGCAGCGGTCATCAGATGATGATCGCAGTTTGAGGAGGTCTTACAATGAACAAACCGATGAGCAAGGAAACTGAAAAGCTCATTAAACAGGCTCACTTTGTCGCTATGGCAAAGTATCTTCTGCGGCAAGGTGTGATCAGTTGCGCGGAATTCCACAGGTTAATGAGTGCCATCAAAGGAGGAGGAACTCCAGTGACCAGTTAGGCTTTCTGAGCCGTTTGAGCCTATCAAGCGGCATCCCAGGGTTTATACCCATTTCAGAAGGAGGTGCTTTTATGGCGAGGATTTCCGACTCGAATGACTGGTTTCCCCTCTGGTTTGAGGATAAGCAGTCGATCCTTGACACGATGGTCAGGAATTTGCAAGCAGACCTAAACGCAGGATACGATTACTTCGGGAATTCTGCGGTTTCCCAGAGGGAAAACATCGAAGCTTATAAGTCTCAGATAGACGAGGAGCTGAAGGTTTTTCGCACGATGGACGAAAACGCAGTAAGCCGCTGGTGTTTCTACGATATGAAGCGACGCGGGGTTATTTCGTAACGAGGAGGTATTTTATGTTACTTGACTACGTTCCTTCCGAACCGAAGGAAGAGGTTTGGTATGAGAAAGTCTATGATGACGGGGATAATAACGGATACGGTTTTCCTTGCGACGAAGACGGCAACCTCTACCCTATGTCGGATGCCGCACTGGAAAATCTCAATTACTGCAAGTCTCATCCGGCAGAGTTTTTGAGAAGCGGCGAGGTAGTACGGTTTTGTAACAGCTACATGGATCTTCCCCACGGAAGATGCAAGTGCGGCGAGGAAGTCTACCTTACCGGAGGTTATTATGGGGCTACGGAATGTTCCTGCGGAAGGTGGTATAACCTTTATGGTCAGGAACTGATGCCGCCAGAGCAGTGGGGTATTGATCCCAACGAGGAGGAATACTGGTAAATCTCGGGTTTTCTGAGCCGTCTTGTACCTGAAACAAGCGGCATCCCACTTTGACTGTCAAAAATCAAATTATAAGCGAGGTGATCTACTTGACAAGCTTTTCTGACAGATGGTACAAGGAACTCTTGTATTTTTCCGGGGTTCCTGACACGGCGGATTTCCTTCGACACATCGGCAAGGTTTTTAATTACATTAAGAACCGGTTTTTCATGGTGTGTAATGGCGGAAATGTCGTATGCCAGCCATCCGAATCAGAGGAATTTGGCGTTCCTCCTTAGCATTACTCAAGAACCGGCGTGAAGCGCTGGGCTGTGGCCTCCAAGGATTATCCTACGGGATGCGGTTTTAGGCTTGGGTTTGGTCGCAGGCATCAACTCCGATGGCGGCAGGAGGAAAACAAGAGCCGCTACCACTTACAAGAACACCTCTTTCTTGGCTTTCCCGGCTGAGCCTTATCGGTCGGGTTATCTGCACCGGTAGCCTAATGGCGAGGCACTTGATTTTTAATCAAGGTTATGCGGGTTCGATTCCCGCCCGGTGCATTCGGCAGGGTTTTCCTGCAAAAAAAGAACCCCTACGGAAGGCACCCGCAGGGATTCAGACACAACAGAAAGGATGTATGCGTCATGTCTACAGGTATTGTAACAGAGATCCCCGCAAAAAGCAAGAGGAATTTTTCTCCTGATGTCCAAAAAAGGGAACAGGATAAGGATCTTAGGCTTGCTTTGATTTCCTCAATCATGCACTCTTCTGACGCGGATGCATTTGAGACTATGAAAATCGCCGGTTGGCGGTCTTCGAAGAACCCGGAAACTCGGGTTACAGTCGATGCCATCGCAAGGTTTTACGGGGTAGAAACCAGTTACTTGCGGCACCTATTCATGAGATGCGGTGTCACGGCGAAAAGAAGCCCGGGTTTCGTAACAAGAAACTACGGAGGTAATACATATTCTATTCGGGTGGCATTGGCTGCCTGCTGTAGGATGATGTGCGGCAGGACTGTTCCCGCAAACTCCGTAGCGAACAGAGTGGAAAAAGTCCTCAAAGTAACTGACTACTACAAAGATGCTATGGATTATCTTCATGGTAAGGATTCAAAAGCGGCCGAGGCTTCATGCTCTGTTACTGCTGTGGATGGGCAAATTACAATGTCAACGGATTTCTTTGTAAATCTGTTCAAGCAGCTTGGTCAGGAAATCGCGAGTGCCATGACCAAAACTGCCATTACACAAGAACAGAAAACTGAAGACAAGACCAGCGAGATCGTTGAGCTGTACAGCACCGGAACGATTTCTGGATGCAAGGCTGCTAAGCTGCTAAACGTATCTCCTTCGTACTTTTATAGACGGTACGGAAAAGAAAAACAGATTGCGACAAATTTTTGATAATACTCCTTTCTGAAGGCTTCTTGGTCGTCTGAGCCTAAATCAGACGGCCTTGCTATGGGGTATAGCCTAATGGTAGGGCAACAGACTTTGACTCTGTGTGTGAGGGTTCGATCCCCTCTACCCCAGTCAAAATTAACAAGGGGGAATAACAAATGGATTGGGCAGCTATTCTCGGAATTATGGTTGTATCCGGCGGGTTCTGCTTTCTGCTTGCCGCCGGAGGGGCAGTTTTTCGCTTTGTGGAAAAATTTCCGACAGGAAGGCGCATCATGAAAGCCATTGGGTTTAAAGAGGAGGACTGATGGCGTTGGCGTATAGCAATGACGGATGGCGACACTTGGCAAATGCCATCATCTTCCAAGCGATCAAGGATTTTCAGACCGGAAACCCAGGCAGGAAATCAGAAGTGGCGAAGTTTTTGAAGACTGTTTGGTGCGACACTTTACTGCCGGATGGGGTTTCTGGGAAGGACATCAGAAAACGCATCAAAGAAATCAAAGTTCCACCGGAAGGAGATTTTTGAGAATGTATGTTGTAACCTTCATCGTCGTTGATACAAAAACGACAGTCAGCAGAAGATTCACATCAGAATACCTTGCGCGGAAATTTGTAAACAAGCTGAAGCACAGCAAGCGTTGCAGGCTTGTTTCATATCCGCTGTTCAAATAATGATAAGGAGGGTCGTTATGGAAAACGTATATGTCAGACCAAGCGAGGTATGGCAGTATTACATCACCGAGCTGTCATACACAGATAACATCGTCCTCATTGCAGAAAACGAGGAGTATGGCGTGGAAATTTACCTCTCGGACGACGCCGGTACGGCTGTAATCACGGTCGAGCAGGACGGATACCAGCTCGACGAAGACTGCGCAGTAACCGAACTGGACTGCACAGATAAGGTCAAAGGGTTTTATGACCTTTACCTTAATCAATCCGTTTTCGAAATAGTTTCCGATGAACCCGTTTCTTATTGCGAAGACTATCACGAGATGATGATCGAACGAAGAGAGGGCGAGCTCGACGACGCATTCACAGAACTTCTCGAGACGGTTCTTTCAGGAACCGATTATGATCCAGACACGGTTCTGGAGGATATAAAGGAGCACACGCTTGAATACCTTGCGAGGAAATATGGTGTTCGAATCAGGCGCCCCATGTTCCTTGACGCAGGAGACCGGGAAATTTATGAAGAATACCCCTACTCCTGCATCGTATTCGAAGACGACAATCCAATCTACGCAGCGGTTACCGATTAGTCTGTGCAACAGTGCAGGCAACAACATACTCACCCCACTATTGTGTTAGACAGCCTCTAACACAATAATGCCCTGTTTATTGCTCAACCTCCTCGTGGTGCAGGGTGGATAAATCGAAGCGCGAGCTAAAGTTTGTCGGCTGACGGCGTTTTTACTTGTGTAGCTTAGGTGCTTCGATAACCAATAGAGCAAAATAGAATTAAAAGGAGTTTTAATCATGGCAGTAAAGGTAACAGTAGGTAACAACGTAAAGAGAGTATCCGACACAGTATCTGATACCGCGACTCTGAGAGAGGTTCTTGAGAACAACGGTATCGACTACACCAGAGGCGCAATGACTCTTGATGGTGCAACGCTTCAGCCCGGAGATTTGGACAAGACGTTTGCGGATTTCGGCATTACTGAAAAGTGCTGGCTTCTCGCAGTAACCAAAGCAGATAATGCTGCGGCTATTACGATCGCTGGCGAGTCTGTTGTGGTAACTTCAGCACTCACTCTCGAGGAAATCAAGCTCGTTGAGAAGTATCGTCCGAATGCCCTCAAGCTCAAAGGTGGCGAAGACGGCAAGGAAACAGTGTTCTTTGTTGGTACATACCGTAATAAGAATGGCATGATCAATAAGAACGGCGCTGAGTTTGGCAGCGCTTCTCACGACGGTTCTGGCCGTGCAACAATCACCTTCCCTCTCCCCCAGGTCGATGGAGATGTGAAGGAGGCTGTAGCAGACATCATTGGTACGGCAATTCTCGACCTCAACAAGGTTGAGGCGGCTATTCCGGCAGTAATCGAGGAAATCAAAGCCGAAAAGGCTGATGTTCTGTCTAACATTTCCGTCCAGTAACCCTCACCTCCCGCCCATCTTGGGCGGGTAATACGAGGGATTGTTGGAACTGGCAGACAAGTCCGACTTAGAATCGGATGGGTGATCCGTGCGGGTTCAAATCCCGCATCCCTCACCATCAATGAAAGGAGTGTTTTATTGTATGTTTAAAGAAGTTGTAACATGCACCGCTTTCCATAATGTATATGCAGATCAGTGTTTTGAGAACACGGTTATTGGAGATGATTGGGTTGGTGACAGCTCATTCTTGTCATCCTTGCGAGCTCTCGTTGGAGACAAGCTTAACGAGGATGAACATATCCATGTTTATACTACGGATAGAAGACTCAACGAATATGATGTCGAGAGGCTTGGGAATGCCGGGGTATTGTCAAGATATAGCCCGAGCACTGCACAAGAAGGAGCCATCCTAATTTGCAACTTCTCTTGCAGCGAAAGCACAAATGACAGGATTCTTGACATATTTGAGGAAGGTTTTTGTGGAGCCAACCAAGGGTATGAACTCCTCTATAAGGTTACAGAATTCTTTAAAAAATCCCTACGGATTCTCTGCTTCGTAAACTACGAACGGAAGAGCGTATGTTTATATACCGCTGGATTGGGAACGAAGACGTTTCATTACATACAGTGCGGGATTCCCGCATACTTCCCGTGGTATTTTGACCCAAAAGAGGGTTTGCCGCCAGAAAAGATGGCGGTAATTGAATCCTTGCGGCAGAGCAACAAAGAAGTGTATCTCGAGGCGCTCAGGGCGGCTGCGGAAAAATACAATTTCCGCGAAAAAGCCGTCAGAAAAATGCTTGACGGCTTTGCGTCTGTGGCAGATAGACGTGAAATAGAAAGCGTAAAAACGTCTCTCGAGGATATCGCCTCGAAAATCAACAGGTGCCAGTTTGAAATTAATCAGTTGTTAAAAAGTCGGCACGATTTCGAAATCAGGTATCTCGGCCTCGCTAACAAGTTAGAAGAAGGCCGTGACGATTCTGATGTGGTAGACTTTTTTGTTTCAAATAAAAACCTGATGTTATTAGAGAGCAATGATTCAACAATACGCTTTGTTACCTCTGGGTATGTAACGTATTTTGACCAGGAAATGGCTCAAAAAATGATTGACAATAGCAGCTCTTATGTGTATTTATACGCATCAAATAAACTGCCTGCGGAAGATATTAAGATGCTTATGAAGGCTATATTCATTGAAAATAAGATCAAGCTAAAGTTCTGTCAGGTATACACTTTGACGCATAACGGAGGTCTTATCCCGGAAAAAGGAGTTGACTACATGTTACTGGGATTCGATGATTGTATGCCGAATCCACACACAGACAGGTACGGATGCATGGGAGACTATGCGTCCATTATTAGCCAAATGATTTCCGAGGGTGTAGATATTATCGGAATCGTCCAGCAGTGCATGGCATCGTGTGTTAGTCTGAATTTTGGAGACTGCACCGTGATGGAAGAATTCATGAGGCGTCTGGCTGGCAGGAGTCAAGTGAACTCAAAGTGCATAGAGCTGCCAGATGGTCGTATCGTGGCAGCAAAAGCGGCAATCGAATATTTGAAGGAGGTAACAAGCCATGAGCAAACGGATCAGGTTGACGGCTAAGGAAATCGAAACTCTCGAGGAAGAGTTCTCCAGGCTTATGCGATCGGCTGATGTTGTATCCGATGGAAAAGTAAGTTTTTCAAAGACATTTGAACTGGACGGAAAGGCAACGGTGATTTTTTCAGAGTTTGCGTGGACAAAGATGCAAGCTCTGATTAAACACTTTGATAAAGAGGTCGCTTGGCACGCCATCGCTCGGCGTGGCGACAACAACAAATACTTTATCGACAATATTCTTGTCTACCCACAAACAGTGACGGGGGCAACCGTCACCACGGATCAGGAAAAGTATCAAAATTGGCTGCTCGGACATGAAGATGACGTATTCAACAATATCCGGTGTCAAGGACATTCCCATGTAAATATGGGTGTGACACCGAGCGGAGTAGACCTTCAGTTTTACGACAGTATTCTCAGCCAGCTCGATAACGACATGTTCTATATCTTCATGATATGGAATAAGAAGGGCGACAAGACCATAAAGATCTATGATTTTTTGAAAAATGTCCTCTTTGAGACCCCCGATTGCGAGGTCAAAATTCAAGAAGAGGAAATCCAGGGAGTCACTATCGAAGGGGTTTCAGAAGAAGAAGAGAAAGCCATGATGGTAAGTTTGCGCGAGTTTCGAAACAAAAATATTTCCGAAGCATTTGTCAAGGAGGCAAAAGAGCTTGTGAGGCCTCCTGAAATTAAACCTATGACAAACGCTTTTGATGATTATATGAGGTCAAAGGTTTCAGTAAGGAGGCCGAAATACAGGTACAATGGTGCCTGTTTCGAGGACGGGTTTGGCATGTATTACTGATCAGAAGGAGTGAGCGTGAATGACAAGAGAGGAGTTTATTGACGACATTACCACAATGTGGGAACTGTTGGACTTTTGCGAAGAACATGGGTGCGACGTATGCGAGGATGTGTACAGCGATGAAGCATACAACGATTTTATCAATGAGGATATCGTCGAGTGGGCGAGGAACGCAACTTGGGAAAACTTACTAAGTATACTCCAGGATCTTCCGACCGGATACGATTACTACCGGCAAGATGAGTATGGCGACTGGTATGGAGTCGACAGCTATGACTTTGATTCCTATAAGAATGATGTGCTAAGCTGGGGGGATGAAAACTGCGAATGGGACGAACCTGAAGAGGAAGAGGAGGAAGAAGAGACTTGCGAGACAGATAACGAGGGCGAGTGTATATCAGAACAGGAACCGTTCCTTCTTACAGAATTGCTATCTGAGTGCTACAAAAGCCATTCCGCCATCAAAACAGAGAGACAAGATATGTTTGCAGACGAAGAAGAGGATGTCTTGGAAGATATTGCAGAACTTCTGTGTTCATAAAGGAGGTCGTGAAATTAAATACGCTATTATCTCGCTGTTAGCAGTTTGTATTAGCGTAAATAGTTTCCGCACAGAGTAATCTGTGTGAAAAATAACACATTGAAATGCTGGAAATGCCTAAAGCTCATGCACCACAACGCAACACCCCAACAGGTGTAATCGTGATGGTCACGAAAGTAGAAAAAAGTTATGAGATGGTGCAAGGTCAAATCCTAAACACCGATACAATGGCAAATCAGCAGGGAAGCCCGAAAGGGAACCCTCAACGACCAGACTCGTTAAGAGTCGTAGAGTGCAAGCGATTGGCGCTCGAAGTGGTGTGCCCCTCTTGTGAGGGTGAAGATATGGTCTGCGCTCATACGAAAGTATGAGGCGAGGAAACTCGCAGCACAGGAGTAGCG
>JAEEGL014634924.1_pt1 | contig 10796 bp, 10 predicted proteins | sample 9134231 | NCBI WGS metagenome assembly JAEEGL01 (sample SAMN16246548, study PRJNA631951) | gut metagenome | biome: gut microbiome; feature: rumen; material: fiber-attached | host: Bos | place: Iran: Karaj | collected 2018-10
AAATCATAGAACATATGGATTAAGATATTCTGCACATAATATAATGGATATTCCTATGTTCTCTATCATAGGTTATGAAGTAGATGGAATTTCAGACTTTATTGATAATAATGAATACTTCTTAGAAATTCTTGATGGTAAAATGTTGTTTAATGATGAACAGCATAACAGAAAATTGATATTGAATTTCAATTATGATGAAGAAACTGGAGAGCAAGAAGTAAAAATCAATATGATTTATGTTTCTGATGAATTCAATATAATTAGATACCATGATAGAGAGGCGATTGCTAACTTTATACCTGGAAACACATATCGAAATTTTGTTGGAAACTACAGCAGTAATCCAGATGAAGCTATATCATACATCACTACACATGCAGTCAATGTTCAAAACACTGGTAAATTTTTAATAGATGTTTTTGCAAAAGATATTCATAATAATATCTTTGCAAAGAATTGTGAAAATGATGTATATGTACATCTTCCTAATTTCTCAATTACAACTTATACAAATACTGAAAATTCAAATAATGAATTTAATAAAGAAGGAGATAGTTTATATAACATTAATACATTAACACAAAATTACTATGACTTCTGCATATATAATAATGCATATATGATTGAAGGATTTAGTAAATCAATTAAAGATGATGAACAAAGATTAACAGTTAATTATCCTAATTATAGCTATAGTCTTCATAGAGCAATTGAGGGAGATTATCTTCACTTTATGAATATATCTGATAAGTATTTTATTGATGCATTGGATTATGAATATAATGCAACAAATGATAAGACTTACACAGGTTATTCATTTATATTAGAAAGATTAGGAGCAAACAAAATCACAAGAGTAATTGAGGAATATGATTCTGCTGCATTACTTTCGATAAAGAATGAGTATATATCAAGTAATGATACTACAGCATTATCATACATTGATAATTTATGTAACAACTCTAATTCAGATTTGGATTTTATTGATATTAACTTAATATTATACAATGAATTAGGAAATTATCCAGTATTGCAGACTTATGCTGCAATGATTAATGAAAATGCAATTCCTTATGCTCCTGGTTATAAGAATTTATATTACAACAATAATAAGTATCGTGCTTTTATTGGTGAATATTCTGAAACATCATATATCTGGGCATCATTAAGAGAAAATATAGAGCAAAAGATAAAATATTATGTAATAGACAATCTTAATTTGCAATTAAGTCTTGATATAGCATATATTCGAGATATTATTGACCCAACAAATACAGAAACAACTCCATTTACATATCTTGATCTTGCAATAGATGAAGAGACTTTTATGCCCGTTGCAGAAGATTTTGTTCAAGAATTAATAGATAGTTCTTATAACTTACCTTGTTCTTATATACCAGATGATGATGTAAAAGAAATCATGTCTGACCTTAAAGAGTCATTAGAACATATTATAAACTCATATAATTCTGATGAGATAAAAGCTTGTGATACTTCTACAGAAATGAGAAATCTTATTGAGAGTTTTATTTCTGATATGAGCTATAATATATCTAATATTCAAGATGATTTATACATTAAAGTAAGAACTTGTATATGTCAAAACAATCAAGAAGCGTTAGATCCTTTTGTTAAAGAATATATCCTAAAGTGTTTAGATGAAAATTGCAAAATAGAAAATATACTCTCTCAATCTGATTTATATGCTCCAGATAGTTCTACTTCTATAGCAGTATATAATATTTTACAAGATGATACTAAACCTGCAGGAAATAGCATTAAAAATGCAGAATTGGATGAAAGTGTAATTTATCCTATTGTAACTGCTATCACCAATTCTTTGAAAGTTTATGGAAATGATATAAACAAGATTTATCAATATTTCGTTTTAACTTTCTTTGAAAACAATTATATTGAAATAATTGATAAAGTAAATACAGTATTTTCTTCAGGAGCTTTCAAGAAATTACACGAGTCTACTGCAGATAATGTAAGAGACAATGTATTGGAAGTTATGTTAGATGCACTTAATGATATTAATTCTGATGAATATGAACAAACAATTTCATCTTATGAAGTATTTGATTCTTTGTACACTAGATTCTTGTTTGCTGCTTGCTGCTATATTGGATTCTCTGTAATACAATACGTAATATCAGATAATACTTTTGTAAATTCTCTATATAATAATCTTTATTCAATTTATTTGGAAAAAACAAGAGATGATGTTTTAATAGAATCTTTCAAACATACTATACGTATGGCTAAAGGATTATATTATATAATGTTTAATTCAACAGATATAGAGGAAACGGATGAAAACACAATTTATAATGCAATTGTTGAAAGTTATACAGTAACAGGAGCAGATGAATACCAAATTTATGAAAAAATTATTCATAACTTGGTTGAGTCTACACAAAAGTCAATTAGTGATACTTGGGTAACAAAGTCTATAGATGATGGAGATTATCTTTATGCTGTAGCAAGTGTATATTATGATGGAAGTGAAGAAGAGGAAGAAGGAGAAGAGGAAGAAGATAAAGAAACTGTACCACAAATAGATCTTGATGATTACTCTTCATCTGATACAATTCCATCTGGTACTTTGTATTATGTTAAACCTGAAGAGAATCCAAATGAAGGATTGAAATTTGTGCAAACAAAGAAAAATAATTCTATTTCTCCAAATAATGTTCTTCCAGATATAAAAGAACTTATTAAGAAACCTTATATTTCTGCTTATGTTCAGCCAACATGGAAGGCACAAATCAATATTTCACTTATTACTAAAGAAGATGCAATTCGTTTAGGATTTGAAGATATTGAAAATTTGGATTATCTTTGTATTCAATATGCAAACTCTGATTTTACTTGGCATTTTAGAAAAGGTGAAATGGTTAAACTTATATTTGAATCTTTGACTAATAATGAATATGTAGGTCAATCTTCTTATGAAGTTATAGGTTATGATACTGAAAATCAGGTTGTTATAGTAAAAGGTACTATCAATAATGCATATATTCGTGGAGAAAAGCATGAAGTTTGGGCACAAATCTTAGATGACCACGGAGTAGGAACTGAAATGTTAGATACTTTAAATCAAATGTATCCTAACGGAGATGATAGAGCAGAAAGTGAATGTGAACCATTCACAAAAGAATATGTATATGATATTGATGGAATAGAGTCAAAAACATCTTACCGTTTACCTGTCAAGAAATTAAACGGAATATGGTATTATAAAGTATTCTATTTTGTAAATGGAATTCCTAGAGCAATTGAAACACAAAAGATAGATCCACAAGAAAAGGTTAACATGTACATTAGTTATGCACATAATGCATTTGTTGATTATATAATGAAAGCAAAGTCTTCAACTGAAAAATCTGATGGAACAACAGATCTTGAAATTGATTATACAAATTTGAATTGTAGAAAAATGGAATTCATTGATGATACATTTGTAATGTATTCAAAAGATTTTGATGTAAATGAAGGTCTTGCTGCATGGATGAATTCTAGTAATGATGCCCCTGCAATAGTGGACCAGCCAATATATTCCTATACTAGTGAAAATGGATTTGTTCCTGTCAATATTAGTAAGCAACAGCCAAATATTGTATTTGCTGTAAACTTTGAAGACCTCGGAATAGATGAAAAAGAATCATATGTACAGTGGAAGATTTACAGAACAAGTCCTACTGACAATTCAAGAAAATATATGTTTGAATCTTACAACAAAGTATTGTACTTAGATTATGCAGAAAATGGTATATATGATATTGAGGCAAATGTTTATGATAAATACGGTAATACTGTTACCAAGCTGTTCAAAGGAGCATACAAAGTAACAAATTAAAGATAAATAATTAAAGAAAATACTAATTTAAAATGAGCTATCGTTCTAGTTATACTGGACCACAAGTAAGTACAGCTGTTAAATATATGACCCATTCAAATGTAGGAACTGTTCTTACATTTGATTCATCTGTTAATTTCCCAGCCCCTGACGGTGGCGATGATTCATTAAAGGGTCCTTATTTTAGAAATTCAAAAACCGGAACTTTATATGATGACAACGGCATGTTGATTGCTTCTAAATTCTTGTTCGTTGATGCATTGACAAATATTATGTATAGATGGAGATATCTTTCACAAGAAGAGTGGTTAGAAACACATGATAATTTAGATGATTATCCATCAGACGGTTATTCATATGTACCGTGCTCTGGAGCAGGTTCTGGTGATTTAGTTTGGACTCCACTCGAATAAAAAACAAAGAGAAGAACTTAAGTTCTTCTCTTTTTAGATTATAGCATCTCCTTTGTTGTAAACATTTTGCATGTATTGTGCTAGACTTATATCTCCTGCTTTGTGAATCATATATTCATATATTTCATCAAAAGAGAGAATTTTCATATATCCTAGTTTAGCATCAAGTCCAACATCTACTCTCAGGTCAGGTGACTGCTCATTGAATTCATCCATACTTCCGTGAACATGACCGTGAAGCATAATACTTCCTCTTCCCTTTTGTGGCCATGACAAAGCAGGATAATGAGACATATAAATCAATTGATCTGTTCCATTTTTCTCACTTTTGCATCTGATAAATTCTGCTCTTTCACATGAATAAAAACAATCAAAGTTTGAACCAGTTTTACCATCTGCGGTCTTTTCTTTATCATGGTTACCAAGAACAATACAAATTCTACCGTTCAGTGATTCTGACAGTGATTTTAACCTGCTTGCTTGTGAACCCCAAAGAACATCACCCAAAACAAAAACATAATCATCTGGTTTTACTTTAGAGTTCCATTCTTTTTTAATATATTCGTACATTTCATCGCAATCTTCAAATGGACGCTTATTCATCCATAGAATATTGCTATGATATAGATGCAAGTCAGCTGTAAAAAATACATTGTGCTTGTCAAGATTTATTTCTGTATTCCATTTCATATTGTAAATATACGAATATTTTATTTAACCAAAAAAGGAGATTTACTCTCCTTTTTCATTATTTTCAGTATTTTCTGCAGGTTCTTCGGCTGCAACAGCATCAGATTCAACATCAGTAAATACAAGATAATATCCCTGTGCAAGCATTCCCCAGCGCTGTTTCAATCTCTCACACATCTTAGCTTCCTTATTGTACCACTCGATATGGTCACGAATAGTATCATATATAGGAACGTATTCATCCCAAAGTTCTGCCATTTTCTTTGCAGATTCAATACCAAATCCTGCATAGTTTTCAAGCATTAACATACAGAACTGAAGAGGAGGATACTCCAAAACAAGGTCCTTCGGCTCTTTTTCACATTCTGCAATAAACTCATCAATCTTTTCTACGAAATTGAGAACACCAACAAAATATCTCTGTGCCCAAAACCCATTTGAAATAAAGTTCTTCAAAAACTTAGCAACACGCAAAGCATTAGGAGCATCTGCAACAAGATAATCATTCTTCTCCTGAAGTGCTCTTGTATGATTTTCAAACTCCTCCTTTGCTGCATTGATTTCTTCCTCAGTAGGAACTCTATTCGGGTCAATCCAAGATTCACCCATATTATTTACATTAAACTCACGAATAGCAGCCAATCTCTGTTCGGCCTGCTTGGCAGCGTTATCTACAACATTTTTCTTTTCTTTCTTTGTCATAAAATCTTATTTTATTTGTATATTATATTACAAAATTCTTTTTAAGTTTTTCCATTTTGAAAAATCACAATCACAATTTATGTAAATATCTTGTTTTGGGTCATAATCTTTTGGAAGAGTTGATACATCACAATATATTTTTCCTTTATACAGTAATGTATTTCTCCCCGATAAAAGTTGATAAGGAAACTTTTTGTAATCTTTTACATAAATATTTCTGTAAATTGTTAACCCAAGAAATGACATAATGCCCAAATACCTCCTCCTATTATACCAAGAGATAGCAACAAATATACAAGAGCTCTTGTAAATGTTAGTCTATATCCCGTAAAAACGAAAAGTATTCCATAGGAAAGAGTTAAATTTCCGTCTTCATCTACAAAATTAGAAATCTGTGGAGTTAAATAATCTCCCCAATTAAGTTCAGAACTCAAATAAGATACAATAGGAGAAAGCTTAATTTTGAGCATATTCTCTGCATCATAATTAGCATTCATCAAGTCTTCATTGTCGCAGTCAATTTGAACATAAATTACATTGCCGAGCCAATTCTTCTTAAGCTTAAACTTATTAAACTTTGAATCTCTGCGTTTTATTTCTCTTTTAATGTCCTTTTTGAATCTGAAGAAATTTCTAATGTCTTGTATAGATTGAACTATACCGATTTCATATATATCCATATTATGCGCTGGCTCCTACTTCCATATACATATCATATAGAATAGGATAATTATTTTTTATAATTGTTTGCAATTCTGTCTTTCCTTTTCTAAGCCAGTTCTTTACACTAGAAATAGGAATATTATTATCAATAGCAATATCATCAATCTTCTTTTGATTGACTAAACGGTCATACATAACAACTCTTAAGTTGTCTGGCAAATCATTAATACTCTGTAATGATGCGTCATAAAATTCAGAAATAATTCTTTCTTTATCATAACGCTCATATACTCCATTGTGACATATAAGATTTAAGTCACCAGATACAGAATATGTATCAGCTGCAGTGTTTTGGTCTGCATCTGCTCCAATTGTTGAATCATACAAATCTTCAAAGTCTACACCAAGTCGATTTGAATGCTTTTCTTTTTCTTGAAGATACTTCAATGCATTATTTCTTGCTATTCTATACATCCATGTAGAGAATTGAGCAATTTTTGGATTGAATTGGTCTCTTTTGAAATAGATATTTTCGAGTGTTCTTGTTATGACGTCTGTAGTTGCGTCATCATCATTAACAATCTTAAAGATATAAGAACGAAGTCCCCAGTTGATTCTTTCACACAAGAGTCCAAAGTTCTTATCTGTTGGATCTTCAATAAACTGTATTGCAAGTTTTTGAATATTTTTCTCTTTCTTTGGTTTTGCTTTTGCTAAAGCTGTCGGTGAAACATTAAATACTGCTTCAACTTTATTATTTTTTTTCTTTCTCATAGTGAATAATCAAATATATGAAAAATTATTGTTTTTGTTCTGTTACTTCAATAAAATATTTTTCAAAATTCTCTTTTTTCTCAAGAATACGCATAAGTCCTGCTACATATTTATAAGGTAAATTTCCCAATGCACGAATATACTCATTCAATGCAGCTATAGGAACATTATCTTTATAAAACTCTAATCCATCAAGGAATTTTTTAGCGTCTGCATACGGAAGTTCTTTAAGAACAGTCATAAGATCGTTCTTAAACATATCAGTAATTTTATAAGATTTTCCGTAGTTGAAAATTTGAGGAGCTGGCATATCAGAAGTGCCAACTGGATTGGTAACATTTTCGTTCATATGATGATTTTTAGATTTGATTATTTATTATCAATATAGTAAAGATGAGCTAGGAATAATTTGAATTCTATCTATAAATTCTTGAGGAAACATACTTCGACAACTTGACAACAAATTGTTAAAACATCCATCAAGTATAAAGGTTACACACCAATCTTTTTCATTTCTTACTCCTCGTCCAACTCCTTGAAGAATAGAGATTGATGTAGTTTCAGCATACCATTGAGGATTAAAATCCTTTTTAGCAGAAATAAATTTATCTGCTAGTGACGGATAAGGAATCTTCATTATGATTTGAAAACGGCAGAGGTCATCATTTAGAGACAGACCTTCAACAAGACTCGGGCCTATTAATATTTTATCTGTCGAGTACTTATAAGTCTCTAGGTTGTCCTGTTTTTCATTAGAATCTTCATATAGAAGTACTCTTTTTCTTGCAGGATCTGGTAATAATTCTTTAAGTTGTTTTGCAAATGAATAGCTTCCCGTTTGGATAATTCCTCTCTTACCAGGATACATTGATATAATATTATATATCATTTTGACAATATACGGAAAACTTGTATCTTTCTCCTTATATGACATTTTATAGTCAGGAATATAGAAAATAGGAGAATTTGAATAATCAAATACTATAGGAAGTTTGTAATACTTATAATTTTTGAAAGATGTTTCTCTTGCAAAAGTATCAGGATCTCCTATTGTAGCAGACATATACAGACGCTTTCCACAATTTGCATGGAAAGTTCTGTTCATCAAATAAGATTCATTGATACAATTGAAAGTTATATCATCTTTCTCTTTATCATTCTTTACAAGATATTCAGCACCTATTCTAGAAATAATAGGAACATAGTCATCAAATTTGCAATAATGGTCAAGAACAAATTCACAGTCATACAGCAAAGAGCGTTCTGCTTTTGATAAAGCTTTTCTTGTTTTATCGTCTTTTGTTCCGCCCAAATCTGATTTGATGAGTTCAGCTTCAAGTTTAAGAGTAGTCAAATATTCTTTATAAGATTCTAACAAATGAAGAAGATTTGTTTTATCATTTTCATGATATACTTTATCTCTAATTTCTTCAATTTCTTTAACAAATTCTACTTTATTTGTTAATCTTGATTCAGTTACTACATTTTTAATTTTTGTAATATCATTCTTTCCAAATCTTGGGCTAAAGTGATTTTGAATAATATTTACAAGTTTATGTGCTTCATCACAAATAACAAAATCTCTTGTATCAAACGGAATATTTTCTACTCCATTTGCAATCATTTTTGGTTTTACATAATTCTGTTGAAGCAACCAATGTGTATAAGTACAACAAGTTACAGGAGCATTCATAGCTTTTTCTCGTTCTACTATATACTCACAATAAGGAGCACATTCTTTGTAATCATTTAATATTTCACTGTATGATTTTGCTCCTTGCAATTTGCATACTCCCACTTTGAAGTTTAACCCGTTCACAAGACAAGTATAAGTCTGCTGCCCTCGAATTACACCCCAAGTAGGAAGATATATTTGAATATCATTTTGATATTGCTCTAACAAAGACAAGTCGGAAATAAGAATATATCCCCTTTTACCGAAGTATTCAGATAATATTCCTCCGACTGTCATTGCTATTATAGATTTGCCAGAGCCCGTCGGTGCATCAAGTATTACATTATCAGTATCATTCAGCCAATTAAGTATAATTCCAACTGCTGTCTCTTTTTGCTTTGGACGATACTTAAATGTTGGACCAAAAGTTTCCTTTGACCACTTATCAACGAGTTCAGTTAACTCTTCCTTTGTTATACTTTTATCATATGTCATTATGATATTATATAATATTTTTAAGTAATTGATTACAATCCTAAAATCTTTTTAGCAGCATCAATATCTGCTTGTATAAGAGCTTCAGGACGACGAGTACAAATAAAATTATCCTTTTGTCCTAAAAGAAAATCACTGTCATCATCAAGAATAACATAATTGTATCTGTCATCTGCCCATTTACTGCCAAACTTTGTTCCCATTCCGTGTGAGAAATTATTTTGTAGCCAAAGCTCAATCTCATTTCCTCTACACGCCCACTCATATGTGCGAGATATGCGTGTAGTAAAATCAATTATTGGAAGTTTAAGACCCGCTTCCTGCAGTAATCGTTCAGTTCTGCCCCCGTCTTTTCCCCAGCTAGAAGTAATAACTATTTCTGCACCTTTAAGCTGATTGAGAAGCATTACCTTTTCAGGTTCCAAAAATCTTAAAGAACCTGATGTATTTTTGTTGGATAAGTACTTTTCACTTGCAAGTACTCCATCAATATCAAGAAATATAATGTGTCTTTTATTCATCTACATAACCTTTATCTTCATACCATACTTTATGCAAATATTTCTCAAGAGTCCAGTCATTATTATACAATGGATTTAGTACCATTTTATATACAACAGGCTCAGTTTTATATATATTTGCTGAAGGAAATGAATATTCTGTAATGAAATCTCCATCAACAATTCTATGAATAAGCAACAAAACTTTTTCTGAATACTCTATAAAAGTTCTAAATATTTTCATAGTAACATTTGAAGTTTCATCATTAATGTTATTCTTTTTCCAATGACATTTAAGTTGTAATTTAAGGTCATTAAAATCATGCAATGCATAATCTAATATTGCAATCATTGGATTAGAAAATATTTCAGCTGCATCATTTAAATGAAAATATCCATCTTTTGATCTGGAATCTTTATAATGAAGCCATCTGTCCCTCACCCATCTATAATACAGATAAGTATATTCACCTGTATCACGATTATATTCTCCTCCAGCATATCTACTAAATAAATCAAATACTTTATCAAATAATGAAGTATATTCATCTAACAGATACAGCTCTGGAGCTTTTCTAAATATATGATTTTTTATTTGGTCATGAAGAAGTTTTCCCTTTTCAAGGTCTTCTTTACTAGGAACAGGTATCATAATTAATGTCTTTTAATATATTATATACAAATATATGAAAATTTTTATAAAAAAGAAAAAGAGAGTATATTTCTATACTCTCTTAATCAATATTTGATAGAGTTTAGTCATTCAAATGCTCAGTAGGAGTTGGCTCCTGTACATCCTGAGGCCGAACAGCCTGTCCCATTCCTGCTCCAAGTGCAGCACCAGTCAAAAGACCTGCAGCATTCTGAAGCCAATTTCCGCTCTGACCAGGAAGAGGAATTGAATTGACAGCTCCAAGTGTAGGAGCAACAGTCTGAACCATGTTCTTCATGAAATTCGCAGCAGACTTACCGTCACCGGAATCATAGATGTTGATGTTACCGAGATTCATGCGCTCAAA
>JAEEGL014737201.1_pt1 | contig 10796 bp, 11 predicted proteins | sample 9134231 | NCBI WGS metagenome assembly JAEEGL01 (sample SAMN16246548, study PRJNA631951) | gut metagenome | biome: gut microbiome; feature: rumen; material: fiber-attached | host: Bos | place: Iran: Karaj | collected 2018-10
TAAGCAGGATCGAAAAGATCACGCTTGAACCGTCGGAAACCTCACCGCTCACTTCCACTCCGGCTTTGAGAAGCCTGTCCGCCAGAGTATCATCATCCTCTATCTTGCCCGTATAATACAGGGTTTCCGAAGGGCTGGTCGCATAGTAAAACAGTCCGCTCATATCGGGAGCAGCGTTTTCGTCTGTTTTTTTGTTAAATTCAATACGGTCCGAACCGATCGAAACCTTGGATATCTCACCGCCTTCAAGCATCTCTATGAACTCGTTGTATGTGACTTCCTCGGTTCCCGAGCCGTTGACCAGGCGCATGAAATACGACACCATGAGCAGTGTCATAAGCGCCGCAAGTATGAACATAAAGACACTTTGGCGTTTCGGGGGACGGTTATTGTTGTCCGAACCGTTATTGTTTCCCCCCGAGGGGGGAGTGTTGTTCTGATTGTTATCCATGATATAACCTCTGTATAACCTGCATAAGCCGGATCACAGCTTATGATAAAGAAGATCTTCTTCTTCGAATCTGGGCTCGCAGGTCAGCTGTATCCCAAGTTTCCTGAATGTCTGCGAATCGGCAGCCGACAGGATCACCGTGGAATGCGCGTCGCATCCCCTTAATTTGGGAAGCTGCTTAAGCGCCTGCGCTGCCAGCTCATTGGTTCCCGCCGATGATGAAAGCGCTATCAGGATCTCATCCATATGAAGATTCGGATTGCTGCTTCCCAGATAATCGGTCTTAAGCGTCTGTATCGGAGTGATGTATTCGGGTGCTATCAGCTTGATCTCATCATCGATGTTTGCAAGTACCTTGATCGCATTTAGGATCATGGCTGCCGAAGGTCCCAGAAGATCTCCGGTCTTGCCCGTAACTATGGTTCCGTCAGGCAGTTCCAATGCTACGGCCGGATGTCCCGTATTCTTTTCTTTTTCAAGGGCTGCTCCGACCACCAGACGGTTTTCTATGCTTATATCCGCCTGATTCATCAAAAGCTCGAGCTTGCGGATATCATCCTTGGTCGTTCCGGTTATCCTCTTGTCATATAAGGCTTTATAGTATCTTCTGATGATCTCCTGAAGGGAAGCCTGCCTGCAGGCTTCATCATCTACGATACAGATTCCGGCCATGTTGACGCCCATGTCTGTGGGAGACTGATATGGGCTGGTCCCCATGATCATCTCAAGCATGGATTTGACTACCGGGAATATCTCAATGTCGCGGTTATAGTTGACCGTAGTCTCTCCGTACGCTTCAAGATGGAACGGATCTATCATGTTCACATCCTGAAGGTCCGCAGTTGCTGCTTCATATGCCAGATTGACGGGATGCTTAAGAGGCAGGTTCCAGATCGGGAATGTCTCGAACTTGGCATATCCCGCTTTTATCCCGTGCCTGTATTCGTGATACAGCTGCGACAGACATGTAGCCATCTTGCCGCTGCCGGGACCGGGAGCGGTAACCACGACCAGAGGTCTTGAAGCCTCGATATAATCGTTTCTGCCATAGCCCTCATCACTGACTATGGTAGCGGTATCATAAGGATAACCCGGGATCCTGTAATGTCTGTATGTTCTGACGCCGAGTTCATTGAGTCTTCCTTCAAATGCAACCGCCTCGGGCTGTGAATTGTACATGGTCAGAACAACGCTTCCCACATACAGATCCTTGCTCTTGAACGCGTCTATCAGTCTTAAGACATCCATGTCATACGTGATACCGTAATCACCGCGCATCTTGTTGTTTGCTATATCTTCCGCATTGATCGCGATCACTATCTCAGCCTGATCCTTGAGCTGCATGAGCATCTGAAGTTTGGAATCGGGCTGGAATCCGGGCAGAACCCTTGATGCATGATAGTCGTCAAACAGCTTGCCGCCGAACTCAAGATAAAGCTTGTTGTCAAACTTGGCTATTCTCTCGCGGATATGCTCCGACTGCATTAAAAGATATTTTGAATTATCAAATCCTGTTCTCATATGTTTTGTCAGTCTTTCTTAAATCTGGAAAATAAGTCCTCTGATTTCATCTTGCCGAATGACTCAAATAATGATTCGGGCTGGGAAGTATCGGGAGCAGGAGCTTCTTCCGGTTCAGGTGCGGGAGCCGGCTCGGGTGCAGCGGCAGCTTCCGGCTCGGGTGCTGCAACAGGTTCAGGCTCAGGTGCTGCCACGGGTTCGGGTGCAGGTTCTGCGACGGTCTCAGGCGCTGCGGCAACTTCCGGTTCAGGCGCTGAGACAGGTTCAGAAGCCGTAACAGATTCAGATACGGATGTTACGGAGGATTCAGGTTCAGCCGCAGAAGCGCTCACGGGTTCTGTTGTATCTTCAGTTGTCTGCTGCGCTGCCAGCTTTGCCTCTTTGCGCTTGAATAACGCAACGCGGATAAGTGTGTATATGTTTACGATCAAACCAAGCGCAGACACGATAAGAATTGCCCACCACTTGTAAGTCTCATAATCAATTGAATATTCCATGATCCTTAAGATGAGCATGATGCCGGCAATTATGGATATAACAGCGAGTACTATGACAAGTCCCCACATCATATCCTTCATTCGTCTTAAGTCAAGTGAATGCTGCAGCATGATGATGCCCAGCAGAAGAACCACTAACCCGAGCACGAAATCAAATGCCATGACAAGCGAATCTACTTTTAAGATCGCACATACACCGAGTATCGCAAACAGGGTTCCGACCGAGAATCCGTACGCATTGATATCGCGATAGGATTCCGCCATGAAATATCTGACGATCATGACTATGCCTGTTATGATCATTATTGCTCCGACCGCAAAGCACAGATACGTGGTTTCAATATAGATCCAGGGAACAAAGATGTTGACAGCTGCAAGTGCTCCGAATATCAGGGCAAGCGCTATGACTATCAGATTAGTAGCTTTGGTACTTCCTTTTTCTTTTACTTCACCGGTCTCAGCCGGTGTCTGTTCGGTCTGTGCCAGTGCCTGCTTTTCTTTCTTTGACATTTGTTTTACTCCTTACAATTTTGGTTTATACTGTCTTCATGAGTGAAAACGCGCTAAAAACAATTAAAAACGGTCCGAATGGTCTGACCGGTACTGCTATAAAGTTTATCGCAATGATCTCAATGATCATAGATCATATAGGTTTTGCGATCGTAATCCATCTGCCGGGAATGGGCGATTCATTATCTGCCACCACAGGAATCTATATAATGATGCGTCTGATCGGACGGCTTGCCTTTCCGATTTACTGCTTCATGCTCACAGAAGGCATCATACATACCAAAAGCCCCGCAAAATACGCGATCCGCATGCTCGCATTCGTCCCGATATCGGAATTCCCTTTTGATCTGGCCTTTTACCATACATGGTTTGAATGGTCTCACCAGAATGTTTACATGACTCTCACGCTCGGAGTGCTCATGCTGTGGGGATTTGTAAGCATCAAAAAGGGGCTGCTTGATAAGATTCCCGATGTCATTGTACGGATAAGCGCTTTTTTGATTCCCGGAGCATTCTTTACCTGGTATATCGGTTCCAATTTCAAGAAGATCCTGAACCTGACACTGAAACCCGTTATCGTTTATCCCCTGTCGGGCCTCATAACGGTATTTCTTCTGTACGGGCTCTATCGCCATATATCCGGGAAATTTAACAGAGATATGATCCGCATATTCTGTCTGGATACCATACTCATGTCCGTAACGGCATTTGCCGCACAGATGATGAAGACCGATTACGCGGCAGCAGGGATCATCGCAATAGCACTTATGTATATGTACAGAAGCGATCCGGTCAGATCCATGATCTCGGGTTGCGTGATACTTTCAGTCTTTTCCAGCAGTCTGGAACTCTTTGCATTCCTGAACATCCCGCTGATCGCCAACTACAACGGAAAGCGCGGAAAAGGAAACAAATACCTCTTCTATATAGTCTATCCCGCACACCTGATCATTCTGTATCTGATCGCCCTGGCCATGGGACTTGCCGCAGTTCCGGGTGTGATCTGATCAGCGGATCCTGTCAGTCTTCGTCCTCATCAACTACCGCAGCTATCGATGATACCACTGAACTTATCACTGATATCACTACTGCAAAGATTATTATGAGAAGACCTCCGCCAAGTATAACTAACATATGCTTTCTCCTGTCTGAATCGGTTGCCGCTTCTTATAATGCGTAGCTGTTTAAATACTTCTCCTGTTCGGGAGTAAGTACATCTATCTCCTTGCCGAGGAATTTAAGCTTTCTGACCGCAACGTCCCTGTCAACCTCGAGCGGAACGTCTATCAGTTTTTCCTTAAGCTCGCTTCCGTGCTCAACAAGGTATTTGGCGGAAAGCGCCTGGATCGCAAAGCTCATGTCCATGATCTCCGCGGGATGTCCGTCTCCGCAAGCCAGGTTCACGAGTCTGCCCTCGCCAAGTACATATATCCACTGTCCGGTGGGGAGCAGATAACCGCAGATGTTATTTCTCATTTCACGGGTTTCCTTCGCTATCTTCCGAAGTCCCGCCATATCTATCTCGCAGTCAAAGTGGCCTGCATTGCACAGTATCGCACCGTCCTTCATTACCGCGAAATCTTCTTCATCTATAACTTTGTCGCAGCCTGTGACTGTTACAAAGAAATCTCCGCGCTTAGCAGCTTCATTCATGGGCATCACGTCAAATCCGTCCATTACCGCTTCAATGGCTTTGATAGGATCGATCTCTGTCACGATGACTCTTGCGCCCAGACCTTTGGCTCTCATTGCGGTTCCTTTGCCGCACCAGCCGTATCCTGCCACGACTACGATCTTGCCTGCAACGATCAGGTTGGTTGTACGGTTTATTCCGTCCCAGACGGACTGGCCCGTACCGTAGCGGTTGTCAAACAGATGCTTGCAGTCCGCATTGTTGACTCTGACCATGGGGAACTTAAGCGCTCCCGCTTTATTCATGGCCTCAAGCCTGATGATTCCCGTAGTGGTTTCTTCGCATCCGCCGATAATATTGGGAATGAGCTCCGGCATCTCGGAGTGAACCATGTTCACCAGATCTCCGCCGTCGTCTATGATTATGTTCGGTCCGTTTAAAAGAGTATTTCTGATATGTGATTCATACTCCTCGTCAGTCGCGCCGTACCATGCATGTACTTCCAGACCGTCATCAACGAGCGCTGCCGCAACATCATCCTGCGTTGACAGAGGATTCGATCCGGTCACATACATATCTGCCCCGCCTGCTGCGAGCACCTTGCACAGATATGCGGTCTTGGCTTCAAGATGAACCGATAAACACACCTTTTTGCCTGCAAAAGGTTTAGTCTTTGAAAACTCTTCTTCAAGTGTCCTGAGAAGGTCGCAGTTTCTCTTGACCCATTCGATCTTTCTGTGGCCTGATTCCGCCAGGTTAATATCTCTTATTTCGCTTGCCATTTAGTCCCCCTGTTAATCACATATTCTTGCAACGGTTTCATTCACTTTATTATACACCAGTTCTTCATCCACGGTCAGTATCCTGCGCCCCTCCATGGTTATGCGTCCGTTTATTATCACGGTGTCCACTTCCGAACCGTTGGCGGAGTAGCACAGACCTGAGAGCAGGTTATTGATGGGCTGAAGAGAAGGATTCTTTAAGTCAAGGATCGCAAGATCCGCTTTTTTGCCGGTTTCTATCGATCCGATAATGTCGTCAAGGCCAAGCGCCTTTGCGCCGTTCATGGTAACTATGCGGAATCCCTCTTCCGCGCTCACGCACTGCGGAGTCATCCCGCAGCCCTTATGGATCAGCGTGAGCAGGCTGAGTTCATGGAACATGTTAAGTGAATTGTTGGACGCTGCCCCGTCTGTTCCGAGACATACGTTAACGCCCGCTTCAAGCATCTTCGGTATGGGAGCAAATCCGTTCCCGAGCTTCATATTGCTGGCGGGGTTGGTAACGACGCTTACATTCCTGCGGGCCAGGATCGCGATGTCATTGTCATCCACCTGCACGCAGTGGGCCGCTATACAGGGCAGATCGAACAGACCGCATCTGTCTGCAAGTTCTATAGGACTTACTCCGTATTTTTCCCTGATCTGATCGATCTCGGATAAACTCTCGGAGAGATGTACATGTATGCCCATGTTAAGCTCGCGGGCTTTGGCTGCCACTATCTTCAGGTAATCCTCATCGCAGGTGTAGGGCGCATGGGGACCGAACCTGAAGGTAAGCCTGTCGCAGTCCGCAAACGCTTCTTTTTCTTCAAGCGTCTGGTTTATTCGCATCCGGCCGCCCTCGTCGTCTCCGCTTCCGACCAGTCCTCTGCATATGACCGCTCTCATTCCGCTCTCTTTGACGGCGCGCGTGGTCTGATGGATGTTCATCTGCATATCGTTAAAGCAGGTTGTTCCGCTCTTCATCATTTCAATGATCGCAAGCATCGCTCCCCAGTATGCGTCTTCATCCGTCATCTTCTGCTCTATCGGATCGATGCGTCCGAAGAGCCAGTCCATAAACGAAAGGTCGTCTGCGACATTGCGCATAAATGCCATATAGGAATGTGTATGGCAGTTGATGAGGCCGGGGATCACAAGCCTGTCTTTGCCGTCTATCACCTTATCTGCCGAAAAGTTCGCAGGCGGCGTGCTCTTATCAGACGCAGACAGATCATCTATTCCTGTGATCCTGTCATCTTCTATATAGATATTTGCTTTTTTGACCGCATCCTTATCACCGTCAGGCAATATCGCATACGCATTTTGTATCAGGATACCCATATCAATTCCTCCTAATGTCTTAGAGCCGTCTGCACTCAGCGGTCCAGCTGCCGGTCTATCCGGCTCACATACTCCGACAGTTCGCCGCATTCGCTTTCGGCCGCTTTCCGCTTTTCTTCCCAATAGGAAACCATTCCGTCGTCCTCCATAACTTCCGAGATCTCCGTCATGGCTTTGGCGTAGTAATACCGGCCTATTCCGAAGTATTTTTCAACACCCTTCGGCTGTATCGAATAAAATTCCGCGCCCTTGGTAAAGTTCGATATGCGGGCATAATCGCCGTCCGAAAGGGAATATTCATATGTAGCCTCGCCGTAAGCCGACTTCTGGTGATAACTGATCTCACTTGACAGTTCGACAAACAGAATGATCGTTATGAAGATGACCACTACCGTTGCAACCGATAAAATGAGTTCTATTACCCTTGCTCCGAGAGGCTTGTCTGCTTTATTCATCTGCATCCTGCGTCCTCCCGCTTACTATCATTTCGAACTTGTCTTCCAAAAGAGAATTCCGTTTGCCCTCGCTCATTGAATGGAAGGCTTCGGTTTCTTCCGGAGTAAACCCGAGATACCGTATAAGCAGCGCGTCGGTCTGCTTTTCAATCTCATCCCTGGTCCGGTATGAAAGATCAAGGTCGCCGTAATCGTAAAAATATTCATCTCCCTCATAGAGATGCTTGTACAGATAATTGATATCGTCATTGACCGAAGACAGCGAGCGCCTCCGCTCAGAGGGATCGTCCGATGTTACGATGGGCATCAGATCCATGTACACGTTGGAGTAATCCCTGGCCATTGCAAGAGTGGGATAATACCTGGCAAATCTGCTGTCCTTTTCATAGGAATGATTGGTGAGGGCATAATGCTCCGAATAAAAGTACAGCGTCACGTAGTCTCCGTATTCGAGGTATTCAAGGATCTGCGCCTCGATCTCCTCACCATGTTCTTTTGCCTCTTTCATCATACGGTTTTTATGGATGCTGTACGCATTGTTCATCAGGGCAAATGCCACTATCATTACGACAATCGCTATAACAAAAACAAGAAGCCTCGCCGTGATGCCTTTGTATGCCTTAAGCGTACCGTAGACACCCCTTCTCGTCTTCTCAAATTCATTGTTATAATGAGCCATGTCGCGGCTGTGCTGTGCTGCCTGTTTATTGGGCATTCCGCAGCTTGGGCAGAAACCCTGCTCCAATGTAACGGGCGCACCGCAATGCGGACAATTCATAGTGTTCTATGCCTTTCTTATCTTAACCCGGACTTATCGGATTTCAGATCAAATACAGATATAAAACATTGTCAAACAGCCACGAAAGACCCAGCAGTCCTGCTATCACGGCTATTATGATAAGAACCGTCTTAACTGTCTTTTTGGCTACCGACTTAAACTCGGATCCTGTTTCCGAAAGGGCCAGAGAATTAAGATCCTCCATATCCTCCCTGATCTCTCCGAGCGTTTCCATATATTTTTTTTCGGCTCCGGGCTCATACATGCTGCCGCAGTATGGGCACTTGGGCTCATGCGGATCGAATTCGCCTCCGCAGTTTAAACAGCGTACACTCATAGGCATCATCAGAATCCGTGGCCGCCTCCGCCGCCGTGGAATCCGCCGCCGCCTCCGCCAAAGCTGCTCCGGCTTCCGCCGCCGCTGCTGCTTGAGCTCGGGGGATCATATATCCTCTGCGTAGTCGTATGGGCGATGCTGGGATTCGACAGATTAATGCGCTTCTCAATATTGGCCACGATATCCGACGAATCTGCCTTGCGCGATGCCGACGTGATATATGCAAGCAAAAAGCAAATGACTGTTGCGGCAATTAAAGCTATGCTGAAGTTGCCCGCAGTACGTAAAGGGCCCGAGATCCTGACACCGGAGATCCTGGTCACGATCTGCTTGTATCCCTCGATCGCGCATCGTGCGTACTGTCCGTCAGACGCATATTTGTATATGTTATCAGTGATCAGATTTGCATAATCGGGACTGATATTCTTTTTTAACGTTCCGTATCCGGTGATCCACAGCAGACGGTTATCCATGTCGATCATATATACCACGGCATTGGTCCCCTTAAGCTGCGGGCTGGTCTGATATAACATCTCGATATAATCGGATGAATTGTAGCCCATGGCATCCGTGATCGTAATAAAGACCATGTTGCCGTGATCAAGCGCCAGTTTCATGACCTCATACAGATCCGCTTCTTCGGAATCGGACAGAAGATCCGCCTGGTCATTTATATAGGCAAGTCCCGGAGTCTGCGGAACTTCTTCTTCCGCAAATGCACATATCGGATGGAGGAAGCTTGCGACTGTGAGCACAAAAGACAATACTGCGGCCGATATCTTAATCTTACGCACGGTCATCACCTCCCTGCTTGCTAAACTGAGGCAGCGGCCTCGTCATAAGCCGGTTGTAATAATACAGTACATCAAAGAAACACCAGATCACGCAGACCGTCATCAGCAGGCAGCAGATGTAGTATACGGGATCTTTGTACGGATTGAGCAGCCACACTATGATCGATAACTCCATGACTCCCATAAGTACCCAGTTGCTCAAGACGCCTCTCTTATAATGCAGCTCGGAAAGCGAAAACTGACAGAACATCGCCATGATGATCGGAGCAACGAGCATTAACACTCCCCATCCCAAGAAAGATGCAACCGCACAGACTGCAACCATTATTCCATAGAAAATGAACGTTCCGAGCAGTCCCATTCCGGTTTCTTTTTCAATCTTCTTTTTATTCTCTTTTTTGTTCTTGCCCTTCTTTTTTGACCCTTCATCGGGAGCGGACGGGGCATCTTTAATACTCTTCTCCCACTCGCGGTTGTGGGTATCGGTCTTTAATCTGTTTAAGACCATTCCGTAGAGCATTCCGCCGCCCAGAGTGATCATAAGAACAGTCATGAGTATCCCGCGCAGGGATGATATATTGAATATCTGAAGAAGCGCCCAGATTATAACAGTAAGTATCGCGGTGGCCAGCAGATACTTTTTGCCGTCAACCGGAACATCCGCCATCATCTTGCCTGTCTGTCCGTTGATCGCAGCGTATGCAACCCTGTCTTTGTTCCTGTAGGACAAAAACCATACGGGGAACATCGCGTTATTGGCGCTTAAAAGTTTGGTATTGGTCCTGGTCACCCTGCCGTCTTCACCTGTCCCGGAGGTATCGTATCCGCTGAACCCGGGAGTACGCAAAACCGCATAAAACGCATCATCTGCCGCGATCTGCATGGCCTCGCGCTCATATGTTTTGGAATCCGTATCGGGGATGTCCGCATAGAAACCGCTCAGATAGGCAGTTCTGAAAGGCAGAGTGTCCTGGGTGTTATAGGGAGCCAGGCTCTCGGATATATTATCTTCAAAAGACGATGATGCATCGTGGGATAATCCCGTATAGTAGTTGTCGGCATCAACTCCCAGATTATAATGATCTATTATCCTGTAGTTGCCGCTTCTGTGCTCTTTTTTGCCGTCTATGTTTATACGGCCTTTCTGTCCGAAACTGTAGAACCAGTACGGCATGTATATGCCCCTGAACTCATCGATATATCTGGGATCCCTGAGCACCTTGGGAGCGAAGAGCATCTTCTTCATCTTGCGGCCGTAGATCTTTTTGCATTCCTCTTTGGTTATCTTAAACGGAATGATATGGTCCGGACGCTTTTTGACATCCAGACGCTCCGCAAGAACCTGATGCGTGCCGCAATAACTGCAGAAAGCCGTGGCATCGGTATTCGTACTCATGAGTTCGGCCCCGCACTGTCCGCAGGTATAAATGGTAACCTGCATCATGTCGGGCTGACCGACATAATCGCCCGTTACAGTCTGTGTGTCAGCTCCGTCTATTCCGGAATATACCTCATCGGTCGGTTCGGAATAGGTTCCGCAGAACGGGCACAGCATCTTCTGGCTGGCGATATCAAAACGCGGATTTGCTCCGCAATTAGGACATAGGATCATGGCATTCTCCTTTAAAATTCCTACGGAAACATACTTATTTATTATACATGAAAAGGTAATATCCGGTAAAGCGTGTATTCTATTAAGATTTAAGAAGCAGACA
>JAEEGL015247819.1_pt1 | contig 10796 bp, 6 predicted proteins | sample 9134231 | NCBI WGS metagenome assembly JAEEGL01 (sample SAMN16246548, study PRJNA631951) | gut metagenome | biome: gut microbiome; feature: rumen; material: fiber-attached | host: Bos | place: Iran: Karaj | collected 2018-10
CAGCACATGAGAACCCTTCTTGCCATGGCCAAAGAGATTGGCTTTGAGACTCCGATCTACACCGCAACCGGCTGGGGCGGCGCTGTGACAGGAGGCATGCTCCCTGTTATGGGCGGATACTGCGAAGCTCCCTGGGATCCCAGGGTTACGGAGATCGAGCCCAGCGGCAATTACATTTTTACCAGAGAGAGGAACGATCACAATATCGGATCCGATCATGGACTGGGTGCAGGAATAACCTTTGATATGGGAAGATTCCCATACCTTACCGCAGAACTGGGCGGCGGCCTTCAGGTTACAAGACACAGAAGACCTATCGCGTCCGGCACAGATACTGCAGCGATGACAATGGTCAAGATGGGAAGCGGAGCCAATCTTCTCGGATACTACATGTATCACGGCGGAACCAATCCTGAAGGCAAGCTCACAACATTGCAGGAGAGCACGGATACAGGATATCCCAATGACCTTCCTGTATGCTCCTACGATTTCAATGCCCCACTTCGTGAATATGGCCAGATGGAGGATACCTACAGACAGGTAAGACTTATTTCTGAGTTCATTCATGACTTTGGGGATGACATGTGCGACATGGAGCTTGCGGAGCAGCCGGGTAACCCCCTTAAGCCCGATAATCTCACTGACCTTCGAACCAGCGTAAGATGCAAGACAATCAGGACCAAAGACGGAGAGGAAGTTTCTTCCGGGTATCTTTTTGTAAACAACTATCAGAGAAGATACGAGATGGCTCTTCACAGAGACGTTGCTCTAAGGGCCTACGACTCTGACGGCAAGACTGTTCTTTCCGAATTTGCCCAAAGAGATATAGAGAACGGCGACTTTTTCTTCTATCCCTTCAATATGCCCGTTGGTGAAGAAGCTCTTTTGACGATTGATGCGACTCCTCTTTGCAGGATCAGGGACTTTGACGATAACGGACATGATGCATATGTTTTCTACACAGACAGTGACAGGGAGGCATCGGTCAGCATCAAGGGAGATCTTGCAGGAAACAGGATTATTGTTCTTACGGCGAATGAAGCACTGCATACCTCCAAGACCAGCATCTTGGGTAAGGAGTATCTGTTTATTTCTGAGGGAGAAGTGGTAAATGCAGCAGATGGAGCGCCTTACCTCTATTTTAATGCGGCGGAGGAAGAGGAGAAAAAGCCTTCATTTAAGTGCTTCCCGGCCCTTAAGGATATTTCCGGTGATTTCGACAGGAAGTCTGAGGGAAGAAGCATTGAGGAGATTGGAGACAGCGACGCCTTTGCCTTCTATGAAGGGAACAGGTTCTATGGCTGCACTGCCAAGGCTTCGTCTCCATCCCGGGAGGACAGCGATGATAAAGCCCTGTACAGCATAGAGGTTACCGATATCTCAGAAGAACCCGAAGAGATCTATATGGAGATCGAGTACGAGGGCGATATGGCGCAGATGTATAAGGGCGACAAGCTTATAGCTGACAGCTTCTACACAGGCCAGCTCTGGGAGATAGGACTTAAGAGGTTCATTGATAAGGACGGCGAAAGAGCCAAAGAATTCACAGCCGACATTCTTATCACGCCTCTTTATGAAGATACGAAGGTCTATCTCCAGGATCCGCCAAAACTCAAGAATGGCAAGGCTTGCGACTTAATTAATATACATTTAATATCTCAATACCGTGTTAAAATATAACAATATGACGTATAATAATGTTATCTGGGAAAATATGCCCGGATAACATTATTTTTTTTATTGTGAGGAAAAAAATGCAAAATGACGGGATAACCATGACCTATTCCGCAATAGTTCGGGATAAGGATAACAAAAAGATCGTGAGAGTCTCGTTTGAGAGAATAGGCACTCTGGGAAAGGAAATCGCAGAGGGTCTTATTCCTGAGTGCATAATTACTAATCAAAAGGGCTTTTCCGCGGAGGAAGTCAAGGGACTTGAGGAGTACCTTAAGGCTAATTATGAGGATATCATGGATAAGGCCAAGATCATCAGTAATCCGCTGAAATGGCTCTGATCCGCATATAAGGTAACCGGAGGACGGCGCATGCAGTACGATTTTTACTATGACATCTGCGCTTTGTGCATATTGGCGACCATAGCCATCACCTCTCTGTCTAGAAGAAGGGTACCTGCTTACAGACAGAGAGTTTATGATGCGCTTTTTTGGGTTGTGCTCATGGCTACCGTGGCGGAGCGCTTTGAGACCATACTCCAGATGGAACCAATGCCGGAAAAACCATGGTATCACTTCGCTGAAATGCTGTGCGGGTCCGTGTATTTTGTTAATCATCTCGGGGCTGCTCTGTTTTATTATTTTTATATCATGTCGATACTTGACATACATGTAGACCGTGAGTCCAAAAAAGATATGCTGCTGACCTATGCCAGCTTTTGGATCGCCATGGCGCTTGTTGCGGTTAACTGGTTTTATCCGGTGCTGTTTTACTATGATGAGAATGGTCTTTATCACAGGGGAGCATTGATTATTATCTTTTATATTACGTCATTGTATTATGTGGTATATGGTCTTATTACCATGGGGCGATACAGGCATCTTATGCGATTGAAGACCAGGCTTGTGGCTACTTCTTATGTTGTCTTTGCACTCATAGGTGTTATTGTTCAATATTTTTTTCCCTGGGTGCTCATAGAGAATTTCTGCAATACCATCAGTATCACTCTTGTTTTCATCACTCTTCAGAACCCCAGCGAAATGGTTGATGAGACACTGAATATCCTGAACAGAAAGGCGTTTCTTGAGGGACTTGAGCTTAACATGGAGAGAAAAGACCCTCATTCCACGATATTCATAACCATAGACAATATCAGAGCTCTGAGCACGGAGATCGGATATGTACAGGCTCAGGCCGTTCTTAAGAAAATAGCGACTTTCCTTAAACATGTGGGAAGAAAAGAGTTCAGTATCTCAACATATACCTACAGATACGCTGAGTACTGTTTTGCCGTTACTGTGCACGGTCTCGACGAAGCCAGGACCTACAACCTCTTAGAGAGAATAGCGACGAGGCTTAAAGAACCCTGGAACTCATCCAACATGGCTATTCATATTGACGGGCACTGCTTTGTTATCAAGTATCCGGATCATTATAAATCCTCTGCGGAGCTGATGAACAGAATTGACATCATCAATGAGGATATCACCGGCTACAGAGATGTGATCATAGATCTGGACGATCTTAAGTACAATGAGCTCAAAAAGTACAGAGAATACGATGTTCTGGCAAGGGGAAATCTTGATACCAAGAAGGCTGTTGTGAAATTCCAGCCGATTCTGTCCAAGGTGTACAAGATTAACTACAGTGCAGATCTGGTTTGCTTTTTCCTTGATGAAGAGGGCAATGAGATAGATGTAAGAGGACATATTCCTGACATCAGAGTGACACAAGCCCTTATGGATACTGATGAATATGTGTACAGAAGAGCCTGCAGGGCGCTTGCGTTCTGGAATGCAGGTGATAAAAAAGGTAAATACAGGGCTGTTGTGGGACTTTCTCAGGGTGAGATATCCAGAAACGATTTTGTCAGAAGGATCAAAAAGATACTGAGAGAGGAAAAGGCGGAAGCCTCCTGGATAAGCCTTAAGCTTACGGAGACGACTCTTGCCACCATGAATAGTATTGCCGAGAGAAATCTGAAGCTCCTTGGAGAGATGAAGGCTTCCATAGTGGTGGACAAGTACGGAACAGGTTATGGCAACCTGGACAGACTTCTTACACTACCTATAATGCAGGTCAATCTTGATCACTCCATCCTTGTTTCTGCCATGGAATCGGAGCAGATGAAGCTGGTGGCCCATGGAATCGTTAATCTTTTCCACGATATCAGTCTTTTTGTGGGAGCTACGGATATATCCTCCAAGGAGGACAAGGAAATGGCAGAGGAGCTTGGCTGCGATTTCCTTATAGGTGACTATTTGGGTAAGCCCATGAAGGACAGCTCTTATGTCAGATTTATAGACGCATATTTTGATGAAGGATAAGTATGGAACTGTTAACACGTCCTCACAACTACAATATTTCATTTAATATTGCAGCTCTTGTGCTTGTTTTTGTGACTTTGCTGATACATATATCGCAGGAGGTTCACTACAGCAGGCAGAGGAATGTTTTTGGTGCCATTATCGCAGATGCCTTTTTCATTAATCTGATGGGGCTTGCGCACCAATGCTACCTTTCAAACGATTACTTCAAGTATATTATTACGGCTGAGGGAAACAAATATATTGTTATTGCAGAAAAAATCTCCGTTTATCTTTTGCCATATTTTTCCATAATCTATGTTGTTGCGATTTTCCAGATGGAGCTTGATTCTCTACTGAAAAAAGCTATTGTTGCCATTCCTACTATTTATGCAGTTTTGGCATTTGCCAGTGGTGTTTGGAGCGATTATTACTTTAGCTTTGATGCAGCCGGCAATCTTAAATTTAATTATTATCAGGGGGCGACGGTTAATATCGGAGTAATCCTGTATTTTATATCTGCTGCATATCTGCTTCTTAAATACGGCAAATCCCTTACAAGTGAGAAATTCATCGCGATCTGGGTATACTTTTTTATAATGCTGCTGGGCATCCCTGTCAGGATACTTACCAGGTCCGGATCGATATTTGAGTTCAGCGTGTCGATCTCACTTCTTTTGTGCGTATATACCTTCCAGAATCCCAGCGAATATGTGGACAGAATGTCCGGTGCGGGTACGAGGAATGCGCTGAATTTCTATATTTCCACCAGTCTTATTCAGAAAAAAGAGTTTACCGCACTGGGAGTACATGTGGACAAGCTGGCGGTTATTTTGGGGGTGGAACCTACTGAGGCTGCATCGGACCTTCTGAATCAGATATCTTCTTATCTTAAGAAGCTGTGCCCCGAAGGGAATCTTTTTTATCCGGGAGATGCGGATTTTATACTTGTATTTCCGGATGTTACCCCGGATGAGTCGGTTATTGAAAAGACCGTTGAACAGATAAGGAAAAGATTCAAGGAGCCCTGGAAGATCAGAGGCGATGAAATCAAGCTGGCCCAGAGCCCTTATGCCATCGGTTTTCCTGATGAGGCGGATTCACTGGACAGGTACAGTGAGATAAGATCTGTCATGAGCAAGGCTATCCTCAGGCAGAACAGGGAAATCCTCAGGGTATCTGATCTTAGTCTTAAAACGGTGGAACAGGACAAAAAGATCAATAACATAGTAAAACATGCGCTGGATAATGGGCATCTGGAAGTGTATTATCAGCCTATTTATTCGCCTGAGACCGGGAGATTTTCTTCCTGCGAGGCGCTTCTAAGACTTAAGGATCCTCAGCTGGGCTTCATATCACCTGCGGTATTCATGCCCATAGCGGAGCGAAACGGAACTATTTTGTCCATGGATAGATACGTACTTTCGAAGGTCTGTGAGATGATCTCGAATACAGCGGTAAGAGACTATGGACTTGAGTATGTTGAGATCAACCTGTCTATAGTGGACTGCATTCAGACCAATCTTGCAGAAAATGTCCTTAGGACTCTCAGTAAGTACGATGTAAAACCTTCCGAGATCAATCTTGAGGTGACAGAGACCTCTGAGGAGGGCATAAATGCGGTTATGGAGGAAAATGTAAGAAAGCTCATGGCCGCAGGCGTTGATTTTTCAATGGATGATTTCGGAACGGGCTATTCGAACATTGCCAGGGTAGCCAGTATGCCGGTCAAGATATTCAAGCTTGATAAGAGTATAATCCAGTCGGCCTTTGACTCTGAAGTCAACTACATGGTAATGTACAACATGGTCAAGATCATCAAGTCTCTTGGAAAAGAGATTGTGGCGGAGGGCGTCGAGACCGGCGAACAGGCAAGGCAGATCATCAAGCTTGGCTGCGATCACCTTCAGGGATTCTTTTATTCCAGGCCCCTGCCAAGGGATCAGTTCGTGGACTTTATGAAGGAACATAATTCTTAAATACTTTATTGCAATAAAGAGGTCTACAGTGTAAAATTTACTAGTGCATCTTTTCCTATATTATGGAAGAGATGCACTTTTGAGAGATAGTATTAAGAATTTTTTTTAGTAAGGATGGTAATATGGCACTTATAAAGAAACCCGTTACCGGAATGAAGGATATCCTTCCTTCCGAAATGCAACTCAGAGATTACTGCATAAGCATTATTAAGAAGACCTACGCAGAGTTTGGATTCAATTCCATCGAGACTCCCTGCGTTGAGTCCCTTGCGAATCTTAACAGCAAACAGGGCGGTGAGAATGAGAAACTAATCTTCAAGGTTATGAAAAGAGGAGAGAAGCTCAATCTTGAGACAGCCAAGGAGGAGAATGACCTGACAGATTCAGGACTTCGTTATGACCTTACGGTTCCCCTTGTTCGTTTTTATGCCAATCACGCAAGTGAGCTTCCTGCTCCCTTCAAGGCACTTCAGATGGGCAATGTGTGGAGAGCGGACAGGCCCCAGAAGGGAAGATATCGCCAGTTTATGCAGTGCGACATAGATATTCTCGGTGAAGCTTCCAATCTGGCTGAGATCGAGCTTATTCTTGCTACAACCACAACTCTCGGAAGACTTGGCTTCAAGGATTTCAAGATCAGAATCAATGACAGACAGATCCTCAAGGCAATGGCTGCATACAGCGGATTCCCTGAGGAAGAGTACGATAACGTATTCATCACTCTCGACAAGATGGACAAGATCGGCATCGACGGAGTTTCCGAGGAACTTATCAAAATGGGATTTGCAAAGGAGTCTGTTGACAAGTATCTTGAGCTTTTCAGAGAGGCTGAGGGCAAGGGCTCAGTAGAGGCTCTTACCGGTATCGCTGACAAGCTTGGAGATTTCCTTTCCGCAGAGGTTAAGGAAGGTCTTACCGAGATCATCAACAGCGTCGATGGAACCAAGGCTGCACAGTTTGAGATGGAATTCGATCCTACGCTTGTTCGCGGAATGAGCTATTATACAGGAACTATTTTTGAAGTAGCAATGCCTCAGTACGGCGGAAGCTGCGGTGGCGGCGGCCGTTACGACAAGATGGTAGGCAAGTTCCTTGGTCAGGATACACCTGCCTGTGGTTTCTCCATCGGTTTTGAGCGTATCATCATGATCATGATGGATGAGGGCTTCAAGATCCCCGGTGAGAGCGCCAAGGTTGCATACCTTATCGAGAAGGGCATCAAGGGAGACAGACTTGCTGAGATTATTGCACAGGCTCAGAAGGAAAGAGCAGAGGGCAAACAGGTTCTGGTTGTTCGTATGAACAAGAACAAGAAGTTCCAGAAGCAGCAGCTTACCGAGCAGGGCTACGAGGAGTTTAAGGATTTCTATGAGAATCCCATTGGCTGATAGCCGGGTTCTCAATAATAAAAGTATTTTGGAGGGGAAAAATGATAAGAAAAGGCTTTAAGATGAAGCTCTATCCGGGAATGGAGCAGGAATACGAGAAGAGACACAATGAACTGTGGCCGGAGATGCAGGAGATGATCCATCAGCATGGCGGCAGGAACTACAGTATTTTCCTGGATCCCGAGACAGATGTGCTGTACGGATACATTGAGATTGAAGACGAGGAGCTGTGGGCTAAGGGCGCCGATACTGCCATCAACCGCAAGTGGTGGGATTTCATGGCGGATATTATGGAGACCAACCCGGACAACAGCCCTGTAGCCGTAGATCTTCATCCGGTATTTCACCTGGACTGATTTAAATAGGAGGATATTTTGAGCGTTCACTCTATAAGGCTGACAGTATTGATACTGCTGGTTCTTCTTTCTGCTTTTTTCTCATCTGCCGAGACTGCTCTCATGACTGCTAACAGAGTCAAGATGAAGGCACTCTCCGATGAGGGCAACAAGAAGGCGGCACTGGTCCTTAAGATCTGTGAGGATACCCAGAAGATGCTGTCGGCAATCCTGATTGGAAACAATATTGTTAACTTAAGTGCTTCAGCCCTTATGACTATCTATGTTACGGATCGTTTTAAGGTGAGCTATGCGGTAAGTATAGGCACGGGTATTCTTACTCTGGTGGTTCTTATCATCGGTGAGATCATTCCCAAGACGATCGCAACTGCCCATGCGGAGACCATTTCTCTTTTATATGCGAGGATTATTCTCTGTTGGATAACTGTTGTGACACCCATTAGTTTTATTATTAATGGTATAGCAACAGGAATCCTGCGTCTTCTTCGTATTGACACCAGCAGCAGGCAGGCTATGACCGAGAATGAGCTTAAGACCTACGTGGATGTCAGCCATGAGGACGGTGTCATTGAGACCGGAGAGAAGCAGATCATTTACAACGTGTTTGACTTCAGCGACGCTGTGGCCAAGGATATCATGATCCCCAGGATCGATATGGTCTGTGTCAGCTCCGACGCTTCCTATGATGAAGTCATGAAGATATTCAAGGAAGAGATGTACACCAGAATCCCTGTTTATGAAGGTAATGAGCAGGACAATATCATCGGACTTATCAATGTCAAAGACCTTATTCTCATAGAAGATACTGAGAACTTCCGCATTTCGGATAATCTGAGAAAAGCTTATTATACCTATGAGTACAAGAAGACTGCAGACCTACTTATGGAGATGAGGCAGAAGTCCCAGAACGTTGCTTTTGTCCTTTCCGAGTACGGAACCTGCCTCGGAATGATAACTCTTGAGGATCTTCTTGAAGAGATAGTTGGAGAGATACGAGATGAGTATGACTCCGATGAGGCTCAGCTTATCAAGGATCTTGGAGATAACAGATATCTTGTGGAAGGCAATATGAAGCTGGACGATGTCAACGATGCTCTGGGTACTGAGCTTGATTCGGAAGACTATGATTCCATCGGCGGTCTTATGATCGAGAATCTTGACAGACTTCCCGGCTACGGCGAGACGGTTACTCTTGATGACGGCACTACCTTGACGGCCAGAGGAATCAAGAGAAACAGGATCACCAAGGTGCTTATGGTGGTACCTGAGGCGGAGGCCAAAGAAGAGAAGGAGTCCGAATAAAAAACTTTAATACTTTGCGATAATATGTTATACTAAATTGATGTATAAACTCGAAAAGTGGTTTTATATCCGCATTTTCAAGTAGGAGGCTATTTATTATGAAACATGTAAAATCATTAGTTACAAGAAATCTTAAGGAATCAATGAAGAAGGGCGGATGCGGCGAGTGCCAGACATCTTGCCAGTCTGCTTGCAAGACTTCCTGCACAGTAGGAAATCAGAGCTGCGAACAGCTTAGCAAGTAATCACCGGTTATTTGATATTCCGGGTACATATTTTTTGACCCGGGAGCATGATAATGTCATGTCGGGCAGCGGTTGAACGGCCGCTGCCAAATTTTTGGTTAGGAGTATTTATGATTCACGCTTATAAGAACAATGGCTACAATATTGTTCTGGACGTAAACAGTGGATCCGTACACGTTGTTGATGACGTGGTATTCGATCTCACTGAGGTAGTGGAAAGCAAACTTAAGGACAAGTATGGCACAGCTGCCACTCAGAATAATAAAGATAATGGCAATGAGTACAATTCTGATGTAGAATGGATATATCGGGATATTTTATCTTCCACGGATCTGTCACAGAAATATCCGGAGGAGGAGATAAGAGAAGGCATCGAAGAGCTGATGGAGCTCAGGGATGCAGAGGTTCTGTATACAGATGATGTATATGAGAACTACGTAGAGGATTTCCAGAACAGGGAGACCGTTGTTAAGGCCCTTTGTCTTAACATAGCTCATGACTGTAACCTCAGATGCAAATATTGTTTTGCTGATGAGGGTGAGTATCACGGAAGAAGAGCTCTTATGACCGAGGAGGTTGGTAAGGCCGCTCTTGATTTCCTTGTTAAGAATTCCGGCAGCAGAAGGAATCTTGAAGTGGATTTCTTCGGCGGAGAGCCTCTCATGAACTGGGAGGTTGTTAAGAAGATCGTTGAGTACGGTCGCAAGATTGAGAAAGAGCATGACAAGAACTTCCGTTTTACCATAACAACCAACGGAACGCTCTTAAATGATGAAATACTTGAATATGTTAACAAGGAAATGGGTAATATAGTCCTTTCCATCGACGGACGTAAGGAAGTCAACGATTTCATGCGCCCCAGAAAAGGCGGACAGGGCTGCTACGAGGACATCGTACCCAAGTTCCAGAAGGTAGCTGAATCAAGACATCAGCTCAGATATTTTGTTAGAGGAACCTTTACTCACAACAATCTGGATTTTTCAGAGGATGTGAAGCATCTGGCAGATCTGGGATTCAAACAGATTTCCGTAGAGCCTGTAGTTGCTAAGCCTGATGACTGGTACGCACTTAAGGACGAGGATATCCCCAAGCTCTGCGAGGAATACGACAAGCTGGCTAAGTTCTATCTCGAGAGACAGAAGGAAGGAAAGGGCTTTAACTTCTTCCACTTCAATATTGATCTTGAGGGCGGACCTTGCGTAGCCAAGAGACTTTCAGGATGCGGATCGGGATGTGAGTATCTGGGAGTTACCCCCTGGGGTGACCTGTATCCCTGCCATCAGTTCGTAGGTAACGAAGACTTTATTATGGGTAATGTTTATGATGGCATTACAAGGAATGACATTCGCGAGATGTTCAAGAAGAGCAATGTTTATTCCAGACCCGAATGTGAGAAGTGTTTTGCAAGGTATTATTGCAGCGGCGGATGTGCTGCCAATGCCTACAACTTCAACGGGGACATCAATACGACATATAAGCACGGATGTGAGCTTCAGAGGAAGCGCATTGAATGTGCGATTATGATAAAAGCGGCTATGGCCGAAGA
>JAEEGL015650088.1_pt1 | contig 10796 bp, 9 predicted proteins | sample 9134231 | NCBI WGS metagenome assembly JAEEGL01 (sample SAMN16246548, study PRJNA631951) | gut metagenome | biome: gut microbiome; feature: rumen; material: fiber-attached | host: Bos | place: Iran: Karaj | collected 2018-10
TACGAAACATCAATGGATACCGATCCCTCGTGTGTATATTTGATCGCATTGTTGATCAGATTCAGCATGACCTGACGAACCCTGATCTCATCGCCGCGAAGTATGGAAGGGATCTCTTTTGAAACTTTCAGATCATAGATAAGGCCCTTATCCTGAGCTTTCTTCATGGTCATATTCACGATATCGTTCATCACCGATGCGAATCCGTATTCGACAGGGATCAGCTCCATCTTGCCGGATTCGATCTTGGAAAAATCAAGGATATCGTTGATGATCGACAACAATGTCCTGCCGGCGCTCTGGATATCAAGCGCATATTTTCTGACCTTATCCGACACCTTCTCGCGAAGGATCATTTCATCCATTCCGATGATCGCATTCATCGGTGTTCTGATCTCGTGGGACATATTTGCGAGAAAATCGCTCTTGGCCTTGTTTGAGGCATTTGCCGCATCCTTCTCGAGCTCGAGTACTTTACGTTCGTAAGCAGTCTTCTGCTCCTCGAGCTTCATTTCTTCCACTTCTTTGTTATATTTCAGTTCGTTCCTGTGACCGACATAATAGATCGCCGAGATCATCAGGAAAATCAGGGCACAGATGACGATGATGATCACGCGCTGGCTTCTGACCTCTGCATAAAGGTCGTGATCGCTGACGATGAGTACCGAATTCCAGTCATTCGCTATTTTATTGACATAGACCGTATTCAGCTCGTTGTTCCAGGTGTAAGTAAAACTTCCGGAATCCGCTTTCCTGATCGCGGTAAGAAAATCCTGCCCGCCCTCTACATCACATATATTCGTTCCCTTTTTGGATTCATCCCGATGCGCGATGATCATTCCGTCATCACTGACAACGAACCCGTATCCCTTCCCGTTCAGTGTCAGTTCACTCATCATGGACTGTATTCCTTTCAGCTGCACATCAAGTGCGATGACACTCTGTCTGTCCGGCAGCATTCTGCATACCGACACGATGAGATTTCCTGTCTGTGCATCGATATACGGCACGGTAAAAACAACCTTACCGTCCGCACCCATCGCTTCAATGAACCAGTCTCTTGTTTTCGGATCATAATCCTCGGGCGGTACCCAGTTGAGACCATCCAGATACTTGCCCATGATAAAGCCGTAGATCCCCGTATAATTCTCGTCAAACTGTTCTGTAACATTATTCGTCTCGTCCACAAGGAATTCATGTATCCTCGCCGAAGTGGTCCCGCTGATCAGCATGTGATGAACACTGTCGCCGGCCACATGCAGCACGTTCTCGGCAGTGTTTAAATGATTGTTGATCATTGCGGAAACCGTCAGGATCCTGTCCTCCATGACGGCATTCGAATTGGATACGGCAACGTTATACATAAGATTCGAGGTATATGTAACCATGACCGTCATGAATATGAACAGAAAGATCATCGGTATGATCATTCCCGATTTTTTGTAAGAGCGCTTCCTGATCCGTTCTTTTATCCTGTTATTGACAGAATTATCCATCTTGTAATGCTCCGTTCGTTTGCCTTTCTACACGATGTTCATGATCCCCGAGGTCTCATGCTTCTTAAGATATTTATCCTTTGCGGCCTCACCGACAACACATACGCATTTATATATTCCGTCGAGTCTTGTTTTTTCCTGCTTCAGCTTCTCCGGATCATCACCCCAAATGAGCATGATGGGAAGTTCATCCGCTCCGCTGGGCGACAGCTGTTTTTCTTTTGGTATATATTCTTTGAGCACAGCCTCAAGGATTTCGTATTTAACCGGCTTGGATATATAATCCGTAAATCCCTTGGCCAGGTAACTGTCCTTGGCTCCTATGATCGCATCCGCTGTAAGCGCTATGACCGGCGTTCCCTTCAGGATATCAAGCTTTTTCATTTCGATCAGTGTCTCTTCCCCGCTCATGTGAGGCATCATCTGGTCAAGAAGAATACAGTCGTATTTCGTATTCTGGACTTTCTCAATACATGCGGATCCGGACTCTACATAATCGGTGTCGATCTTTGTGTCCCGAAGGAGCCCTTCCATGACATCAAGATTCATTTCGTTATCATCGACAACAAGCAACCGGGCTTGCGGAGCGTACAGTCCGATCTCCCCCGTCTCCATGTTTCCGAGATATTCCCTGACCGCATTTGAAAACACTCCGATCGGTGCTGCTTTAACGACCTTCTGCGGGATCGTGACAAAAAATACACTTCCTTTGCCGTATTCACTTTCGAAACTGATGCTCCCGTCCATCATCTGCAGAAGGCTGTTTGTGATATGAAGCCCAAGACCGGTTCCCTCTATGCTGTGATTTTTCCTTTCATCAAGCCGCTGAAAGCTCTTGAACAGCTTGTCTTTATCTTCCTCCTTTATCCCCATTCCGGTATCCGTAACCCTGATCATCAGATTGATGTAATTCCCCATCATTACGGGTTCCGAAAAGACATCCACCAAAACACTGCCTTCCTGTGTGTACTTAATGGCATTGTTGATGATATTGAGCATGATCTGCCGGATCCTGATCTCATCACCTTCCAGTACGGAAGGGATAGATTCGGATATGTTGTAAGAAAAGACGAGGCCTTTCTTCCTGGCTCTGTGCATCGTCATATTCAGAACATCATTGAGTACAGAGGCGATGTCGTACTCTGCGGTAACGATCTCAAAGTTACCGGATTCTATCTTGGAAAGGTCCAGAATATCATTGATGATCGAAAGCAGCGTATTGCCTGCGCTTTTGATCTCAAATGCATAATCCCTGATCCTGCTCTCTTTTGTATCCCTTATGATCATTTCATCCATACCGAGTATGCCGTTTAACGGTGTCCTGATCTCATGGGACATATTTGCCAGAAAATCATCCTTGGCCTTGTTTATATGCTGAAGTTCATTTGCTTCGATCCTGATCCCGATCAGCTGTTTGATCGTATGGATGATGGAACAGATCATAAATCCGAACAGGCCAAGCGCCATGAACAATCCGGAGAACACACCATTATGAGCAAATGCATACGCAAATATCTGAATGGTTGCCGAAATCGCCAGGATAACAAATCCTGCCGCAACAAACCTGTATGAGAACAACATGTGTTTTCTCAGATCCAGGATCAATGTTATAAACATCATTACGATCCCAAATAGAGCACAGATCGCGGAGCAGGTAAAACTTTTCACGAGTGGTACTTTTCCCGATACAAAAAGGACCATGCAGATCACAAAGTTGACGATCACAACAGCCGCCGCACATCCAAGCGGCTTTGCATATCTCCCTTTTTGAAGGGAATTCAGGAATACAAAGAAGGGAAGCGGCATGACCATTACCATCAAAAACGGTATGTCCGACATGACCGATATATTCCTCGTATAGAGCTGCCGAAATATCGAATTGGACAAAACCCAGCAGGCACCTATGATCACACCGATCGACAGGTGCTCCATCTCCAGGTATATTTTGTGAATGAGCTTGTAAGCTACAGCTGCGATCAGGCAGATGACACCCAGAAACAAGAGGGCCAGCCCGACAAAAAACTCCAGCCCGTACAATCTGAAAAGATAAGCAAGGATCCCCAGCCTTGTACCGATATATGTTTCATATACCATGCCGGAATTATATTCATAATGTACGCGAAGCACTTTCCCGGCATCTTCGGGATAGATCGATGCCATCACATAGCATTCAGAAGAACGGTCGCCAAGCAGGCGGTAATCCTCGGTTTTATATACCGCTCTTTCTTTACCGTCAACGAAGATCTCCATGTCCATTCCGCGAAAGCACAGCACATTGTAGTCTTTGTTGAACCGTTCGGGAAGCGTGGTTTCAAGCGTAATGTCGGAATCAGTCCTTCCGGGTACGGAAAATGCCTCTCTTGTCCCGTCGGGATCGATCTTCACCCATTGATCACCCGGAAGCGTATCACAGATGTTTCCGTTTACCGGCGTATTTGCAGGCATGAATATCTCGCCGGCAATGATATACCCGAAGACCAATATAAGAATGATTGCAAGGATCGTCTGTATCTTCTTCAATATTTACAGCCTATTCTATCGCCGTTGCGATCTGTCTGATCATGTCGGCAGCCTCATCGTACATAAAATCCTCTATGAACGCTGCCGCCTCCTTAAGTTTTGCAGCCTGTGTCAATCTGAAAGGATAGCCGGACAGCACCCCGGCCAGTTTCTTTGCTTCTTCATCGTCAAAATCATCCAGCGCTGCAAGAAGTTTTTCGACGGTTTCTTTGGCTTCTTCTCCCGTGATCTCGTCTGCTGCCTTTACATCTTCGATCTCGCCGATGGGTTTGAGCTTCTCAATGAGCGCGGCATAGTCCTTTAAGACCAGTGGCGTCAGTTCTTCCATGGTTGCCGTTTCCCGCTCTCTTGCGGCATTCTCAAGTGTTTCAAAATAACCGGACAGGATCGTGGCACCGATCATTTTGGCGTTGCTTTTCAACGCATGTACCGTGATCATGTAGCTTTCATAATCTTTTGCGGCAAAGTATTCCTCAACTTTTGTCCGGTTTTTTTCATAATTCTTATAAAACCGCTGTACGGCCGATACATATTTTTCGGTATTTCCGGTATAGGAGATACCCGCCTGCGTATCAAGCCCGGCTTCCTTCATCCATGTGATATCCATGTTCATTTACCCCACAACATCAATGATCTTTGCAACCAGCTCGGATTTTTTGGACGGTTTGATGAGATAACCCTGCGGGCGCAGTTCCGAGAGCGTTTTCAGTACTTTGTCCTTTTCCGATACCCCTGTCAGAAAGATGACGGGGATATCTTCCCATCCCTTCGTTTCCCAGATCTTCTTAAGGACTTCGGGGCCGTCCATGATCGGCATCATGTAATCGAGCAGGATCAGATCCGGCCGCTTGTTGACAAGAAAACGGAAAGCCGCTTCTCCGGTCTTGACGCAGGTCACATCATAAAACTCCTCCAACTGTTCTTTGATATGGATCAGCTGCTCGGTATCGTCATCCACAACCAGAATCTGCTTTCTCTTATATCTGCTGTCTTTGTTCTCATTGACAAATTCGCGAAAAGAAGACAGATTGTTCTCCCTGTCCTGATCCAGAGTCTGCTCGATCTCGGAGAGTTTTTCGTATAGTGCATACAGGGAAACCGGGCGGGAGAGAAAAAAGACCCTGTCCAGTTCCGTATATTTCATGAACAGCTTCTCGTTCTCATCATCCGTAACGACGATCGTGGTGATGCTTCCCTGTTTCAGCGCCGTTCGCATCACGTTATAAGCCTGTATCGTGTCTGCCGTTTCGTTTCCGAGACAGATGATCACGACCTTGGGGAGTTCCGAGATCATGATGTCAAACAGGGCAGCCTTGCTCGGGCTGCATTTGGTCGTCACATACCCCCTGTCGGCCTCGAGGTGCTCGCAGATATCCGTGGCAACTTTGCGGTTTTTTCCGGTAACCAGTACTTTTAACTGCATCTCTTACCCATCCTGTGATTTTTATTCTTCGTCTTTCTGAAAATCCTTCAGTTCATCGTTGATCTTTCTGATGGTGTGTTTCCAATATAAGTTATTGCAGATCCAGATGATCGTATAGATGATGACATAGATGACCATCATGATGGCAAATTCCCTGTTCCATTGAAACCATTTCATCGGTAGTTCTATGGCAAGGATCGTGGCCAGTGTGATCGTGGCGTGAACGATCGTGGATTTTGTCAGGCCCCAGCTTTCTATGGAATATACTGCGGCTGCGCCGTAAGGGATCAGACCGTGCAGGCCGGACATGATGATATGAAGGACAAAACTTCTTCCTTCCGGATTCCCTGCATTGATCATCCAGGTGATGATCCCGACGATGATCCCGAGAAGCGCACCTATAAGTGAGTATATGAGAAATCTGTTTTTCAGTTCCATCCGTCAAACCCCCTTGATACGGTTCTGCTTCAGAAGTGCCTTGATCTGTTTGACACGGCTTCTTGAAGCCCATGATTTGATACCGCAGTCAAACTCAACCCCGATGGTTCCTGCCAGATTAAAATCGAAACTCCTGACCTTATAGAGATTAATGATCTCTGACTGGGATATCCTTAAAAACCGCGTGGGATTAAGCACGTCCTCCAAGCCTGCAAGCGTCCTTTTAACCGTGAAAATGTCTTTTTCTGTCTGTATGACGACCTTCCGGCCCTCCGTATGCACCCTTACGATATCCCTCTGGGAAACAAACAAGACCACGTCATCTTTTACAGCCGCTACCTGCGGAAAATCACTGTGCGAAGCATCTTCGATCGCGCAAATAATATTCTCAACCTGCTGTGTGTTCGATTTCGTCCTGATCGTAACAAGCGGATCTGCATAACGTTCATCAAGGACCACCTCGATCTCTACCATATCTTTCATCTGTTCACCGTCCGTTTGCCGAAAATATAGTAATTATATTATATGATATCCGTCATCACTCCGCCGAGGGCATGTTTATTCGGTTGTTTTTAGTGTTTATTCGGTATTGTCCAAAACGTAATTGTGGAGAAGGAATACCAGATATCCTTCTCCACAATCTTACTTTCTGTTTGAAGTTTGCGATCCTGCAGATCTTTCCTGTCCTCTCATGATTCGGACTGTTCGGATTCTTCCTTATCTTTTGAATCTTTTGAGGCTTTATCCAGATCTCTGCGTATCATATAAACAATAGCCGACAATACGCCGCCTGCCATCACAGCGATCCAGCTGTGTTGAAAATCATTTGCCGCAAATCCCCATATCATCATTACAAGCACGGAGACCATACTGATGATCGCGCAGATCGTTCCTGTTTTGATCTTCTTCAATGTAAATCCTCCTTTACAGTTCCGGTGAATATGTAACTGTGGACATTATATCCTTTTTGGAACATCTTTAAGCGGATTTACGCCATTTGGTAAATATACGTGTGTAATCCGTATTTTTTCATCACTTCCTTATTAATATAGTCTCATTGACTGAAAAAGGGTTTTTCAATATTATATAAAGAGATATTTTTATGTCATCATATACGGAACGAAATGTACAAAGGAAGGCCGCCCGGCGCCGGTGACCTTAAAGAGCGGAAAAACCAAATATGTTTTGAACGTGATCGTCAAATGATTTGGATCGGAAGGAGGCAGACATGTTAAAGGATCTTGTCAGAACAGAACGTATGAGTGAGGATGAACTCAAGGCCAAGGTCAGGGAAGAGAGGGATCATTTATTTTCCTCGCAGATGAAGATTAAGGACGCAAAGCTTCCCGTGATGGTCATCTTTGAAGGCTGGAATGCCGCAGGCAAGGGAGAGGTCATCGGAAAGGTGATCAGGAACATTGACCCCAGATTTTTTAAGGTCGCCACAATGGACAGACAGCCGAGTGAGGATGAAAAGAGATACCCGTTCCTCTACAGGTTCATTAAGGAAATCCCGGAGGCCGGAAAGTTTCGCTTTTTCGACACCTGCTGGATGGAAGAGGTGGTTGACGGCGTGATCGACGGGACACTTTCCGAAGAGGATTACAAAAAGCGTGTGCACTCCATCAATGTCTTTGAAAGGCAGCTTTGCGACAACGGATATCTTGTCATTAAGTTCTTTTTCCATATTTCCAAAAAGGAGCAGAAGAAACGCCTGGAAAAGCTTTGTGACAGCAAGGATACAAAATGGCGCGTGGACAGGGAAGATCTTTTCCAGAACAAGAATTACGACAGATTCCTTGATCTGTATGAAAGATACCTCGGCGATACCAATGCATCCAGAACGCCCTGGTATATCATAGATGCCGAAAACAAGAAGTTGGCCGAGCTGCAAGTTCTCAGTTTTCTGAACCAGGGCATCGATATTGCACTTACAAACCAGAAGATGAACGTGCCGATCCTTCAGAATACTTTCCCCATGCAGAAACTACCGAAGCTTTCGGATATACCGCTAAGCGACAAGGTCCTGACGGAAGAGGAGTATGATGCGGAACTTGACAGGCTGCAAAAGGAATTGAGAGATCTGGGTAATAAGCTTTACAGGAAAAAGATCCCCGTGATCATCGCATATGAAGGCTGGGATGCCGCGGGAAAAGGCGGAAACATCAAAAGGATCACGGAAGCGCTGGACCCGAGGGACTATGTTGTGGAGCCGATCGCAAGTCCGGAGCCGCATGAAAAAGCAAGGCATTATCTTTGGAGATTCTGGACAAGACTTCCCAAGACCGGTCATATCACCATATTTGACCGTACCTGGTACGGCAGGGTCATGGTGGAAAGACTTGAGGGTTTTTGCTCTGAAAATGACTGGCAACGGGCCTACAACGAGATCAATGAGTTTGAAAAGGAACTCTCCGACTGGGGTGCAGTGATCATTAAATTCTGGGTGCAGATTGACAAGGATACCCAGCTCGAGCGCTTCAATGACAGGCAGAACACCCCCGAAAAACAATGGAAGATCACGGATGAAGACTGGAGAAACAGGGAAAAATGGGATCTTTATGAGACTGCCATAGACGAGATGATCGAAAAGACGAGCACTACCTACGCCCCCTGGCATGTTCTGGAATCCGTTGATAAAAAATTCGCCAGGATCAAGGCACTGAAGATCGTGATCGAAGAGATCAAAAAGAGACTGTGATCGGTTAAAAAAAGGAGCCTGTTAAGGCTCCTTTTTACGTCCACGAGAGGATTTGAACCTCCGACCTACCGCTTAGGAGGCGGTCGCTCTATCCAGCTGAGCTACGCAGACTTAAATCTCTATCTATAGTACCACAAAAATGAGATTTCGTTAATGATTATATGCCAATTTTCCCTGCAACCAGATATTTCCCTTAAACCGTCTTCCGATCTGCGGTTCTCCGAGCAGGTCTTTTGCATTGATACAGACATTGACCGACATCCCGTTGCAGTTTAAGCCAAGCACATAGATCTCTTCCTTCGTCAGCTTGTTCTGCTCGAGAGAAAATTCTTCGATCTCACCCATGATGGAATACTGGTCACACTCGATCCCGTAGGGCATAAAGAAAGTATCAACAAGCGAGAACACATCTTCTTTGAGGATTTTCTTGGAGATCATCGTATAGGTATCGATCTCATCCAGCGTCAGATTCTCCAACGCGCTTTCGTCCCCGTGCCTTGCCGCCTCGATCAGCTGTGTTCTGGCGAGTGTCGTTTCTTTGATCTTTTTGCGTTCCGTTTCATTCTTCATGATGGGAAGCATGATCTTTCCCTGCAGCGACAAACCGGAAAAGTACAACGGAAGTGGACCCTGCTGGGGCTTGTTCCGGATACATTCCTTCATGTAATCCATGCCATTCTGTAAAAAGAAGATCATGGACACACCGATCCTGTTGTCCTCACAGATCCCTCCAAAAGATTCTTTATCTGCATGACGCTCGATCCCGGCTTCCTCATTCGTGCTGACATTTTTTCCGATACAGATCGGATAATAAAAATCCAGCATCAGATGATTATCCTCATCCAGCTCTCCGCGAAGGGTAATGCCGGTAGATTCCGAGAACATGGCATTGTATTCGATTAAAATCGTTTTGTCTTCGGTCTCAACATAATTTCTGTAATCCGGATCCTGTACGATCCTGTTCAGCAGTTCCTTTACTTCTTTCTTGTTTTTGATCTCGCTGAAACCGACTGCTCTTAAATATTGATGCAAAACTTCCACCTATTCCAATACTTTTTTTATACTGACTGTTCTGTCCTCTGCAAGATTGACGAGTGTTTCCTTCTCATATTCTTTCCCGTTCTGATCCTGCAAAAGTCGGATGATCGGGCAATCCGTAAAATGTTCGTTCTGTTCGACCACGATCGCTTTGTCTCCTGCCGTTGTCTGTACCATCGTACCGACCGGATAAGCAGCCACAAACTGTAAAAACTGGTCAACGACCATCCCGTCAAAAGAGATGTCTCTCTGCTGTCTGATATAAGCGATCGCTTCCGATACATGCATCTGCTTATAGCCGATCCCGCAGATCATATCATCAAAAGCATCACAGACGGAGACGATCCTGACTTCCGCCGGGATCACGGTCTGTTTCAGCGGATACCCGGTCCCGTTTACCTTTTCGTGATGAGAAAGAATGATCTTTTTGGAAGCGGAACTCATCCAATTTTCCTTTTCAACAGAAGAAAATCCGTATACCGTGTGCTTTTTAAACTCAAAAAGATTATCGGGCGTAAAGCTGTTCGGATCCTTGTTGATATAATCCACGGAGATATATTTCAATCCCAGATCATGAAGCAGACTTCCCACACCGATGGAATATACACTGTTCCGGTTCATATTCATCTTGATCGCCGTGATCACGGACAGAGCCGAAACGGTAATGGCATGATCATAAAGGTTGGCACTGCGTTCTTTGATATCAAAAACGATCTCTGCGATCTCCGTATTCTGAAAGACATCATCTATGATCTGATTCGCAGTGTTTTCGATCTCACGCAGAGATTCTTCGTCTTTCAGGACATAATTTTCCAGGACCGTTTTTACTTTTTTACTGCAGTCGGCCTGCACTTCCTCTTTTATGATCTCTTTCGGTTTTTGTACGGCCAGATCCTGATCGAAGATCTCGACCGTCTCGATCCCATTTTCCTTCAGACGTTCGATCTGCGAGGGGTGAACACATGTTCCCTCGTAGAACAGTTTCCGGCCATCTTTTGTGATCACCGGTTTGGAGAGATATTCTCCGTCTTTCAGATCATCTATCTTTACAACCTTCATGATTTACCTCATTTTTTTTCGGGTATTCTTGCGTCTTCCTGTAAAGCCAGCGTCAGAGCCTTCTTTTCTTCATCGCCGAGAGAGATCGCGCATTCGCCGTTGATGATCTCTTTCGTGTATA
>JAEEGL016607811.1_pt1 | contig 10796 bp, 9 predicted proteins | sample 9134231 | NCBI WGS metagenome assembly JAEEGL01 (sample SAMN16246548, study PRJNA631951) | gut metagenome | biome: gut microbiome; feature: rumen; material: fiber-attached | host: Bos | place: Iran: Karaj | collected 2018-10
AACTCTCGTAATCAATGCTGAGAACGCAGGTTTCAAGGCTGGTGACGTTTACAACGCACTTGCTACCGCTCAGAAGGCTCTCTCAGTAGCTGAGATTGCCAAGGCAGCTAAGATCAGCAATGAAGAGGTGATCCTCGGTGCTGGTTGGTTGCTCAAGGAAGGCAAGATTGCCGAGGCTGAGGGCAAGATCGTTCTGGCTTAATTCTTCAGTAACGATAAGAAAAGGGCGATGTGCTGGTTGCATACCGCCCTTTTTTAGTATGTTTTCATAGCGGGATATTGAATTGAACTACGACAAGGAGATCTGGCGTGTATTGACGGAAGCAGGCATGAAGGGCATCAGTGTGCAGAAGATTGCCCGTCATGTATTCAATGCTTCCAATACATTCTTCGAGACGATCAGTTTCGAGGAGGTTCATGCCTATGTGCAGCAATATCTTCTGAAAAACAGCAAGAATCCGGATTCCATCATTGAGTCGGCAGGTGTGCGCGGTACCTACCGCATGAATCCTTCTTCAAAGGAGTCTCAGCAGCTGATGCTTCTTTTCCGCGAAGATGAGCAGGAAGAGCCCGAAACCAAGCAGGAAGACCAGTCGCTTTCGCTGTTTGATTTCTGATTTCCGCCTTTCTCCTTTTTTGCAAAGAAAAGCGGTATATTCCTGAAATCCTTTTGCCGATTCCCATTTTCTTTGTATCTTTGCAACGCAAAAGAAACATTCAACAAACATTATCACTATATGGCAATCGTAAAACCATTCAAGGGCATCCGTCCACCGAAGGAATTGGTGGAGCAGGTGGAGAGCCGCCCCTATGACGTGCTCAATTCAGAAGAAGCACGTGTTGAGGCTGGCGACAACGAAAAGAGTCTTTATCACATCATTAAACCCGAGATTGACTTCCCGGAGGGTACCAGCGAGTATGATCCCCGCGTCTACGAGAAAGCCGCTGAGAACTTCCAGAAGTTTCAGGATAAGGGTTGGCTCGTGCAGGATGAGAAGGAGCATTATTATATCTATGCACAGACGATGAACGGCAAGACTCAGTATGGTCTTGTGGTAGGTGCTTATGTGAACGATTATATGACGGGTGTCATCAAGAAGCACGAACTGACACGCCGTGACAAGGAGGAAGACCGCATGAAGCATGTACGCGTGAACAATGCCAATATCGAGCCTGTGTTCTTTGCCTATCCTGACAACGCCGTTCTGGATGCGCTGATTAAGAAGTATGCACAGACGGAGCCTGTCTATGATTTCATTGCTCCCATTGACGGCTTCGGTCATCAGTTCTGGATTATTTCTGATGATGAGGATATCAAGACCGTCACCGAGGAATTCCGCAAGATGCCATCACTCTACATTGCCGACGGTCATCACCGTTCTGCTGCCGCTGCTTTGGTGGGAGCGGAAAAGCAGAAGCAGAATCCAAATCATAAGGGCGACGAGGAGTATAACTATTTCATGGCAGTCTGCTTTCAGGCAAGCCAGTTGACCATCCTTGATTACAACCGCGTCATCCGCGACCTTAACGGCCTTTCTTCAGAAGAGTTCCTCAATGCCCTCTCCAAGAACTTCATCGTGGAGAAGAAAGGGGCAGACATCTACAAGCCTGCCAGACTCCATGAGTTCTCACTTTACCTGGATGGTGAATGGTATTCACTCTCTGCCAAGGAGGGAACCTACGACAACAGCGATCCCATCGGTGTGCTTGACGTGGATATCTCAAGCCGTCTGATTCTCGATGAGATTCTGAACATCAAAGACCTGCGCTCCAGTGATCGCATCGATTTCGTTGGCGGTCTCCGTGGACTCGGTGAATTGAAGCGTCGTGTGGACAGTGGTGAGATGCGTACGGCCTTGGCCCTCTATCCCGTTTCCATGCAGCAGATTATGGATATTGCCGACAGTGGTAAGATTATGCCGCCGAAGGCCACATGGTTTGAGCCAAAGCTTCGTAGCGGTTTGGTAATCCACAAATTGAGTTAGAATTTGGACGATAGTTATAAGACCATAGCAAACCAAGGCGAGGGATATTACACCGAGAAACGGAGTAAGTTCCTCGCTTTTGCCCATCACGTAGAGAGCGTGGAGGCGGTAAAGGAGTTGATTGCCGGGTATCGCAAGAAATACTACGATGCCCGCCACGTATGCTATGCTTATATGCTGGGTGCCGCACGTACGGAGTTTCGTGCCAATGATGACGGTGAACCGTCGAGTACTGCAGGAAAGCCTATTCTCGGACAGATCAATTCCAATGAACTCACCGACATTCTCATTGTCGTGGTGCGCTATTATGGCGGTGTGAATCTCGGCACGAGTGGCTTGATTGTAGCCTACCGTGAAGCTGCTGCCGATGCCATTGCCCATTGCCAGGTGGAGGAAAGGTTGGTGGAAGAGATCATCACCTACGAGTTCCCTTATGTGATGATGAATCAGGTGATGAAGATCGTGAAGGACATGCAGCCGCGGATTGTGGAGCAGAAGTTCGACAACACCTGCCAGATCCGACTTGGCATCCGTAGGTCCATGGCTTCCGAATTGGAAAGCCGTCTCAAGAAACTGAGTTTTGAATAACAGCAAAGGCAGCCTTCACAGACTGCCTTTTTCTTTTTGCGGAAGGTGAGGGATTCAAACCCCCGATACCCGAAAAGGGTATACCGGATTTCGAGTCCAGCGCGATCGTTCACTCTGCCAACCTTCCTCTTTCGGTTTGCAAAAGTAATATATATTTTTGGTTCCACAAAATTTTTCTTATCAAAAAAAGTGTTTTAAAATTTTAAATCTCTCCCTGCTGGTTAAACTTGTTCGGTTTTTCTTCATCCAATAATCAGTTTCCAATTAAGAGAAACACAGTAATAATTCAATAAATAATAGAATATGAAGAAAACTATTTTGCTGCTGGTTGCAGCGTTTACAATGACAAGTGCATCAGCACAGGAAATGAATGGCGAGAGACGGGAAGGCATGCGCCCAGACCGTACGGAGATGATGGTCAAGGAGTATGGTCTCAATGAGACGCAGGCTGCCAAGTTGAAGGAGTTGAACGACAAATATCCCGAGCTCCAGCGTTTCGGTGGCAGAGGCCGTCGCGGACATCGTCCGATGATGGGTGGTCCCCGTGGCCAGATGGATGGTAATACCGGTGCTTCGGCCCAGCAGCGTCCTGAGCGTCCTTCAAGAGAGGATATGGAGAAGATGATGAATGAGCGCAGACAGAAGCAGGAAGCTTATGATAAGGAACTGAAGGGTATCATGACGGAAGATCAGTTCAAAGCCTATCAGAAGAAACGCGAGGAGATGCGCAACCGCTTCCCACGTCGACAGTAATCCGAATTATATTTTAAGGGTTTATTTCATGCACGTTATGCAAACCCAAAATCTATATGGTTAGTTATTAATTAAAAATTCAAAAAGAAGTGCCTGCTCTGGGAAGAACAGGCACTTCGCTTTTAGTGAATCTTCTTGAATTGATTAGAGGCCGAGCTTCTTCTTGGCATCAGCGGCAGCGTTGTCAATAGCCTCACCAGCCTTTTCCTTTGCATTGTCAACAGCCTCGTTGGCCTTGTCAACAGCAGCGTCCTTGGCATCCTTCACGGCGTCAGCAGCAGCATCGGCAGCACCTTCAACGGCGTCTTTTGCACCCTCAACGGCGTCAGCAGCCTTAGCGGTAGCGTCGATACCCAGAGCCTTCAGAGCATCACCGGCACCCATCAGGGCGTCAACACTCTCTGTAGGAAGGGCGGTAATGCCAGCAACGAGAGAATTGATGGCAGCATTGTCACCGACAACAGCCTTAATCTTGTCAGCATTCTCCTTCAGGAAACCCTGAACCTTGCCCAGATACTCCTTGGCGAGTTCGGGATTGGCAGCGATGAAGCTGGCAACTTTAGCCTTGATGGCTTCAAGAGCGGTCTGCAGAGCGCCTGCATCTTTCTTCTCGATTTGCTCTGAGAGGGCAGAGATAGCCTCCTCGGCAGCAGCGTTCACGTCCTCAACAACAGCCTCGGTAGAGTCTGCAACTTCCTCAACCTTCTGCTGAGCCTTGTTACCGCAACTTGCGAAAGAGATAGCCACAACGGCCAAAGCCATTACAAGAATTTTCTTCATAATTTTTCAGTTTTAAAGTTAGTAAATAAAAAAATTTTCTCTATAAAATCTGGGGTCAAAGATACGTTTTTTCCACATACGTTGTTACATTTGTTTAAATGTTTTAACATAAATCGCTCGTTTATAGCGCATTCTATTTTTAGTAATCAAATTTTTTGTGTACATTTGTGGCGATGAAAAAGATAATGCTTTCCCTGATGCTGCTGATGCCCTTCACATTGATGGCACAGAAGCGCTCACTCTATGAGTTCAAGAAGAACATGCCAGTCTATTGCGACTCGCTCATAGCCGACATGACGTATCCCTTGGCTTGGGGACAGTCGGAGGAGAAAGACTTCGACGCATGGAAGCGCATGGCCAGAGCCAAGGTGCTGGAGTGTATGATGACGCCGCCTCCTGCTCCGAAATCATGGGATGTAACCGTTCTCGCCGAAGAACAGCGCGACGGCTATATTGCCCGCAAGCTTGAGTTCCAACTGAGCAGATACTATAAGGTACGTGCGTATATGCTCATTCCTCAGGACGGTAGGAAAAAACACCCTGCCATCAATCTGCTCCACGACCACGGCGCGCATCTCTTCATCGGCAAGGAGAAGATGATACGGCCTTTCGATGAGGATTCCGCCATTATCAAGGATGCCGACGACTGGCAGCCAATGGTCTATGGCGGACAGTATTGGGGCGACTACTTGGCTCGTAACGGCTTCGTGGTTTTTTCCGCCGATGCGCCGATGTGGGGAGAGCGTGGACGTGCCGAAGGTGTTGACCGCAGCAAGTATGATATGATTGCTGGAAACATGCAGATGTATGGCCGTTGCCTTTCGGCCTTTATGACCTACGATGATATCGCCTCCACAGAGGTATTGGCCTCGTTGCCGGAGGTGGATGCCGATCGCATTGGTTGTGCCGGATGTTCCATGGGAGCCTATCGTGCCTGGATGCTTTCGGCGCTGAGCGACCGTGTGAAGGTGGGTGCCTCCGTATGTTGGATGGTGACCAGCGATGTGCAGCTGACGCTGAAGTACGGCCGTTCGGAGAATGGCGGTTTTGCCAATTGCATCCCCGGCCTTCGCCAATATCTGGATTATCCGCACATCGCCTCCCTTGCATGTCCGAAACCGATGCTTTTTATCAATGGCTCAAAGGATAAGCTCTTTCCTGTTCCTGGTGCCGAAAAGGCATTCCGTGAGATGCATGCCGTATGGGATAGCCAGGGAGTAGGCGAGCGGTTGGTGACGGAGTTGTGGGACATGCCTCACGGTTGTCCTCCCGATGCCCAGCAGCGGGTATTGGAGTTTTTGAAGAAGAACTTGTAAACGAGACGTCTATGATTAAGGAATACCAACTTCGTCTGCTGCCGCAGCAGGCTGTCAACGAATCCACCATCAAGGACTATCTGTCACGCGAAGAAGGACTTGACATGCGTTCCCTCCGTCATGTGCGGGTGCTGAAACGCAGCATCGATGCCCGTCAGCGTACCATCTTCGTCAATCTCAAGGTGCGTGCCTATGTCAATGAGGAGCCTGCCGATGACGCCTATGTTCATACCGAATATCCTGATGTGAGCGACCGTCAGCAGGTCATCGTCGTAGGGGCGGGTCCCGGCGGACTCTTTGCCGCCCTGAAGCTGATAGAGCTGGGCTTCCGTCCCATCGTTCTGGAACGTGGAAAGAATGTCCGCGAGCGCAAGCAGGATTTGGCCTTGATTACGAAGACGCAGCAGGTGGACGGCGAGAGCAACTATTGTTTTGGAGAGGGTGGGGCAGGCGCCTATTCCGACGGCAAACTCTACACCCGTTCGAAGAAGCGCGGCAATATCGAGAAGATTCTCAACGTCTTCTGCCAGCACGGCGCTTCCACGAATATACTCGCTGACGCCCATCCGCATATAGGAACCGACAAACTGCCGCGTGTCATCGAGAACATGCGCAACACCATTCTCAACTGTGGCGGCGAAGTGCATTTCCAGACCAAGATGACGCGCCTGATTATCGAAAAAGATACCGTTATCGGCGTTGAAGCTGAATCCCTTCAAACTCCAAACTCTTCACTTTCTTTCTCCGGTCCCGTCATTCTTGCTACTGGACATTCTGCCCGTGATGTCTATCGCTATCTGAACGAGGCCGGCATTGAGATTGAGGCAAAGGGGCTGGCCATCGGCGTGCGCTTGGAACATCCCAGTCAGTTGATAGACCAGATACAATACCATAGCAGAAACGGCCGTGGCGACTATCTGCCGGCAGCCGAATATTCCTTCGTCACGCAGGTGGACGGCCGTGGTGTCTATTCCTTCTGCATGTGTCCCGGAGGCTTTGTCATTCCTGCAGCTACTGGCCCTGAGCAGATTGTCGTCAACGGAATGTCGCCCGCCAATCGCGGCACGGCATGGAGCAACAGCGGCATGGTGGTGGAGATGCACCCCGAGGATGTGGCTGGCGACAGTCCCCTGCGGCTCATGGAGTATCAGGAACAGTTGGAGCGCACCTGCTGGCTGCAGGGCAATAGGAAGCAGACGGCTCCTGCCCAGCGTATGGTGGATTTCGTGAATGGCAAGGTGAGCTTTGATTTGCCTAAGAGCAGCTATGCCCCGGGAGTGATTTCCAGTCCGCTGCATTTCTGGCTACCGAAGGAAATAAGCCGTCGGCTGCAACAGGGCTTCCGAAAGTTTGGAAGCATGAGTCACGGCTTTCTCACCAATGAGGCCTGTCTGATAGCCACCGAGACGCGCACCTCATCGCCCGTACGTATTCTCCGCGACCGCGAGACCCTGCAGCATGTCCGTATTCAGGGGCTTTTCCCCTGTGGCGAAGGTGCCGGCTATGCAGGCGGCATTGTATCGGCTGGTGTCGATGGAGAGCGCTGCGCGGAAAGTGCGGCAGAATACTTGGCGTCAAGACCTTCTGAAGCCTGACGCTCGTTATCGTTACCGTTATCGTTAAGAAATAATGTGAACGTCGCGCTGTGGGAAAGGAATCTGTATACCTTTCTCGCCGAGTACGTCGTAGATACGCTCCATGATGTCGCTTACGGCATAGATCTGCTTCACGGCATCCACCCAGCAGAGCAGCTTGAAATTGATGCTGCTGTCACCGAATTCGGTGAACACCACCTTCACCTGCTTCTTCTTGTCCACGTAGGGGTGCTTCATGTCGACCACGGCCTTCTCCACCGTTTCCATCACGTCCTTCATGTTCGAGTTGTAGGCCACGCCGAAGGGTATCAGCGACAGCACGTAGCCGTGGTTCTTCGTCAGGTTGCGGTAGTTCTTGGTGAAGAGCTGTGAGTTGGTGAAGGCGATGATCGTACCGTCGATACTTTCCACCATCGTCGAGGTGTAGCTGATGGAATTCACCTTTCCTTTCGTACCGTCAATTTCTATCCAGTCGCCCACCTTCACGCGTCCGGCCATCAGCGAGATGCCGTAGTATATGTTCTCGATGATGTCTTTCAAGGCGAAACCGATACCTGTGGAAAGACCGCCGGAGATTACCACCAGCCAGGTGTTGTCCACGTGGAAAATGGCGAGCGAGATGAGCAGCCATGCACCCCATACGATCACCTGTATCACGTTCTTGCCCATCACCGTCCTCGAAGCCGCCAGTTTCTTGTCGCCCTTGCTCAGGTAGAGCTTCAGGACGGCGATGCTCACACGGTTGAGGTAGCCGAAGAGGAAATAGAGGGCAATGACGATCAGCAGCGAGAGGATGCTCACCTTGAGATACTTCTCGTCTACGAAGTTCGTCGTCATGATGCGCCGTGTCAGTTCTCCGAGATTGAACACATCCGCAGCCCAGTAGATGGAAATCCATACGGAAGCCAGGATCAACCACGGCAGCAACACCCTGTAGACGAAGCGGAACAGCCACGTCTCGTTGATGGGGCGCTCATAGATGTTGTGGCGCTCGCTGTATTTCTTCATCCATCCCACCAGACAGGTGATGGTCAGGATGCACGTCAGCTGCATGGTCCACCAGATCAGTATCTGCACGGCCAGCAGCGTGTAGCCGTACCATGCACAGCCTACGCTCGCCACGAAGATAGCCAGCGTGATGTACGAGTAGTTCACGTCACTGTGCGGTATGCGCTTGCCATGGCGCCTGATCACGCTCCATTGCCACAAAGCCGAGAGCAGCAGCAGGGGAGGGAAGATGAGGTTCACCAGGTAGTTCGGGATGAGCACGATGCGGAAGGCTATCACGATAAATCCCACGAAGAGCAGCGGGGCATAGATGCGCATGGCACTTCTGATCTGACTGCCGTCCACGCGGAGCAGCAGCGAGATGAGCACCACCGAGAGCATCCACATGTACTGCACCAGCAGTTTCGAGGCCATGATGAGGAAGTTCTGGCTCACCGTCAGTCGCAGCACCATCAGGATGATGGCCAGCGTCACCGCCGAGGTGGCGATGATGATGGGGTTGCGTTTCCGTAGGAAAGCCTCCGAGCGGAAGCGTTTCGGTATCAGGTAGCGGATGGCCAGTGTGTTCAGCACGAAGGCGATGAAACCGTAGAGCGCGATGAAGGTGAACAGGAAGAAGATGTAGCGCGAGTCCCATTGCGACTTCACTTTCATCGGGCGGTACTTGTCCTTCACGCTCGACATCGTGTATTCCACGTACGCGCCCAGCCTTCCCAGGATGGTGAAATAGTTCCGGTCGCCATTGCGGAAGATGTCGTTCTGTATCTCGTTGTATCGCTTCGTGGCATAGTCGTTGAGGTATTCCAGTCTGTTCTGCGTGCGGTCGTAGATGTCGATGTAGTCCTGCATCTGCTGCTTGTTGTCCTGCACCGTGTTGCGGATGTTCACGGCATAGGTCAGACACACGTTGCGGTCAATTTTCGCCTTTTCGCTCAGGCGCCGCGTCTGCATCGTCTTCAGCGAGTTGATGAGCGAGTCGTAGCGTGCAATCTCCGTGTCAAAGTATTCAATGTAGTTGCGGAAGGGCATCGTCGCCTGCTTGAACTTCCTGAACTGTTCCGTGGCCTCGTGGCAGGCATACGCCTGGTCAAACACGTACCCCTCCTTCTGCGAATAGAGCATCAGCGCGTTCTGGTTGCTACGTTGCAGCGTCTCGATGAGTTCCCTGAAGGTCTCCTCGTTGCGCTTCTTCGTCAGTTCCGAGTTCTTTTCCTGGTCGTGGTGGGTATCGGTGAGTTCCTGCCTGAGGATGTTGAGCGTCTTCTCAAGGTCTTGTTCTTTGAGCACGGCCTGTGTCTGCACGAATGCTCCGAGGAATAATATCAGAAAGAGAATTTTCTTCATTTTTTCTTGTTTTGCTTGCAAAAGTACATATTTTGCCTTAACTTTGCAAACAATAATTTTTAATAAACTGTAAAATAATGATACTCATTGCCGACAGCGGAAGTACGAAGACCGATTGGGCCTTCGTCGAGAATGGTGAAATCATCGAGCAGAAAGTGACCCCTGGCATCAATCCCGTCCACATGTCAGAGACCCAGATCAAGGAGAGCCTCGAAGAATTTTTATTTGAAGAAAACCTTCATCCTTCATCCTTCGTCCTTCATCCTGAAAAAGATTTCCAAATCTTTTTCTATGGTGCCGGCTGCATCCCTCCCTATAAGAATAAGGTGGAGAAGATTCTCGCCGAACAGTTCCCCGAAGCCGAAATCCACGTGGAGAGCGATATGCTCGGAGCCGCACGCGCCCTTTTCGGCCGTGAGGCGGGTATCGCCTGTATCATGGGCACCGGTAGCAACTCCTGCGTTTACGACGGCGAGAACATCGTCGACAATATCCCCCCGCTCGGCTATATTCTCGGTGATGAAGGCAGCGGCGCCTGTCTCGGTCGTGTATTCCTGCAGCATCTCTTCAAGCGTCAGCTTTCCGACCAGCTCCGCGAAGAGTTCCTCAGCGAGTATCATCTCACCTACGAGGAGATTATCGACCGCGTCTATCGCCAGCCTGGAGCCAATCGTTTCCTCGCCTCCCTTTGTCCCTTCATCCGCAAGCACCTGGTGGGCACTTCCGAAGTGGGCACCGATGAGAGTACCATCGACTTCTTCGTAGGTTGCGCCTTCGAGGACTTCTTCAATTTCAACATCCATCCCTACCGCCGTCCAGAACTCCCCGTAGGATTCATCGGCAGCGTAGCCTGGCATTTCCGCGAATACCTCAGTCCCGTTTCTGAAGACCTCATGGAATACCCCGTTAAGGCCATTGTTCAGAGCCCCATGTCCGGCCTGGTAAAGTATCACTCAGCCTGACCGTCCTTAAAGTCCCTAAAGTCCTTAAATACCTTATAATTTAAAATAGTATAATGAATAAACTAATCGTTCTATTAGCATTGGCCATCACCTGCATGGGCGTCAGCGCCAAAAAACCTAAGAAACCCCTCAAGCCGTCACCCTTCGTACAGATGAAGGACGGCCATTTTCTCCGCAACGGCAAACCCTATTATTACGTAGGTACCAACTTCTGGTACGGCGCCATCCTCGGCTCCGAAGGACAGGGGGGCGACCGCCAGCGGCTCGTCCGCGAACTCGACAACCTCAAGGCCATGGGCATCGACAACCTCCGCATCCTTGTGGGCTCCGACGGAGAGCAGGGCGTCACCACCAAGGTAGAACCCACCCTCCAGAAAGCACCCGGCGTCTATAACGACACCATCCTCGCCGGACTCGACTACCTCCTCATGGAGATGGGCAAGCGCCAGATGGTCGCCGTCCTCT
>JAEEGL017043235.1_pt1 | contig 10796 bp, 10 predicted proteins | sample 9134231 | NCBI WGS metagenome assembly JAEEGL01 (sample SAMN16246548, study PRJNA631951) | gut metagenome | biome: gut microbiome; feature: rumen; material: fiber-attached | host: Bos | place: Iran: Karaj | collected 2018-10
GCCATTCGCGGTGGGTCCACTGACCCCCGTTGTCCACGATGTAGACCTTCATCAAGGAATATAACATCAAAATCCTATAAAAAATCGACAGAAAAGATGAAGGTGGGTCCGAAGACCCAGATGTTTGTTCACTCCCACTCGATGGTAGCACAGGGCTTGGGCGAGAGATCGTAGAGGACACGGTTCACACCTTTGACCTCTGCGAGGATACGCTGCGTGATCTTGTTGAGCAGCGGCCACGGGACCTCTTCCACCGTCGCGGTCATGGCATCCTTGGTGTTGACCGCACGGATGATGACCGGCCAGTCCCAGAGACGCTTTCCGTCACGGACACCTGTCGAACGGTAATCGGGAACGATGGTGAAGTACTGCCAAACCTTGCCCTCGAGTCCTGCCTTGGCGAACTCCTCGCGGAGGATCGCATCCGACTCGCGGACGGCCTCGAGACGGTCCCTCGTGATCGCACCCGTGCACCTGACACCGAGTCCGGGTCCGGGGAAGGGCTGGCGGTAGACCATGTTGTCAGGAAGTCCGAGCTGTTTACCGACCACACGGACCTCATCCTTGAACAGCAGCTTGACGGGTTCGACGAGTTCGAATCCGAACTTCTCGGGCAGTCCGCCCACGTTGTGGTGCGCCTTGACCCCTTTGCTCTCGATGATGTCGGGGTAGATGGTACCCTGGCCGAGGAACTTCACTCCCTCGATCTTCTTGGCCTCCTCCTCGAAGACGGTGATGAACTCGGCACCGATGATCTTCCTCTTCTGCTCGGGATCCGATACTCCCTCCAGTTTGCTGAGGAAGCGATCCGTCGCATCGACATAGACCAGGTTCGCTTTCATCTGGTTGCGGAAGACGTCGATGACCTGCTCCGCTTCGCCTTTACGAAGGAGACCGTGGTTGACGTGAACGCATGTCAGGTTCTTTCCGATGGCCTTGATGAGCAGTGCCGCCACAACGGAAGAATCGACTCCTCCCGAAAGTGCCAACAGTACCTTTCCGTCACCGATCTGCTTCTGAAGTTCGACTATCTGTTCCTTGATGAACGCATCCGCCAGCTCGGGTGTGGTGATGCGAACCATAGATTCGGGGCGCTTGTTGCTGTCCATATGAATACCTTCATTCCCACTCGATCGTCGCGGGTGGCTTGTTGGTTATATCGTAAACTACACGGTTGACCTGATCCTTCATCGTGTTGGTGATGCGTCTCGACATCCTGTCGAGGACGTCCATGGGGATCCTTGAATACTCTGCGGTCATGGCATCGAATGATTCGACCGAACGGATGGCTATCGTCCTTCCGTATGCGCGTCTGTCACCCTGTACACCGACGGATTTCGACGGCAGAAGCACGGCGAAGTACTGCCAGGGCATCTCCATCTTACCTTCGGATACGGCCTTCTTTATCTCGTCCTCAACGATGAAACATGCTTCGCGGACGATCTCGACGTTCTCGGGAGTGACCTCTCCCAGACATCTCACTGCCAATGCGGGTCCGGGGAACGGCTGTCTCTCGGATGCCCTTATGCCCAGGTATCTCGCGACCGCCCTGACCTCGTCCTTGTAGAGATCGCGGAGAGGTTCGCACAGTTCCATGCCCATGTCCTTAGGCAGTCCGCCCACGTTATGGTGCGATTTGATGGTGTCACGGACCCCGTCACCCGATTCTATCCAATCCGGTGCGATGGTCCCCTGAACGAGATATTCGGCGTTGAATTCCTTCGCTTCCCTCTCGAAGACCCTGATGAACTTCTCACCGATGATCTTCCTCTTCTGTTCGGGCTCCGTCACGCCTTTCAGTGAATCGAAATATTCCTTGCTCGCATCGACGATCCTGAAGTTCAGTCCCATCTCCTCGAGCATCCCGCGGACCTCTTCGGTCTCCCCTTTCCTCATGAGACCTGTATCCACATACACTGCCAGCAGTCTGTCGCCTATCGCTTTGCTGACGATCACGGCGGCGACCATGCTGTCCACTCCGCCCGAGCATGCGATGATCGCTTTTCCCTTGATCCTCTCGGAGACAATCTGGACCTGTTCGTCCACGAACTTATCAGGCTTGAACAGCATTGGAGACTTCCTCCGAATCCCTATCTATCTTGGCGGCCATCTCTGCCCTGTATGCGGCCAGTTTGTCCTGGAGTGCCTTGTCGTCGATGCTGAGGATCTCCGCTGCGAGGACCGCCGCGTTGTCTCCCCTGTCCAGTCCGACCGATGCCACGGGTATTCCCGGAGGCATCTGCACGATCGAGAGGATGGCGTCCATGTTGACCTTTCCGCTCACGGGTACGCCGATCACGGGCTTTGTGGTGAACGATGCTATCACACCGGGCAGCGCTGCGGAGAGTCCGGCTATCGCGATGAATATCTTGGCGTCGGAATCCTTGACGAGATCCTCGACCTTCTTAGGTGTCCTGTGTGCCGATGCCACCTTGAAATCGTACGATATGCTGAATTTCTTGAAAATGTCCGCTGCTTTCTCGGCGACCGGCAGGTCGCTCTTGCTACCCATGATGACTAGGACTTCTGGCATCGTGATGTGTGACTGCATCATTTGATTTAATTATTCTTACACGTGCGCACGTGGCATCCGTGAGTTGCATTTCGGGCGGAAAACAGGACCTTCATTTCCTTTGAAAGACACTGAGAAACCGACCGATGGATGGTGAATCCAGCGAACATAAGTTTAAATACTGTGCACACCCGAAAACAGCGGTCGTTTCAACTGCCACCAATATATAGTGGCTAACTAGCCCTTTATAAACTTGTCCTAAACTTTTATATACGAAACACACACCTACCCCTTTTGTAAGTCTTCTATTGCACAGTGGTGATTATCTTGGATTGTCTCGGGTGTGTGGAAACGGTCTCAGGCGAGGGCAGATTTGTCGTCAAGGCCGTCACTGTTCCCGAAGTTAAGGATGTCATCTACGATTCGGAAGGGAAGAGACTGGGAACTGTGAAAAGGATCTTCGGCCCCGTCGAAGGACCTTACGTGACCGTCAGCACCGACGAGGGATCGGTATCGGCTGACATGGTCGGAAAGAAAGTATACACCAAAGGGGAGAACAGAAATGCCAAGGGAAAGAGAAGGCACTGAAGAAGTGGAGAAATGTCCGCACTGCGGAAGCAGACACCTTGTCCGCGACTACGAGAGAGGAGAGCTCGTTTGCGAGGACTGCGGACTGGTCCTTGATGACCAGTTCATCGATCAGGGACCCGAATGGAGAGCATTCGATGTCGAACAGGGAGAGAAGAGAGCACGTACCGGTGCCCCTATGACCTATACGATCCACGACAAGGGACTGTCCACAGAGATCTCATGGAAGAACAAGGACAGTTACGGAAAGAGTATCCCCACCAGGAACAGGGCCCAGCTCTACAGGCTCAGGAAATGGCAGAGAAGGATCCGTGTCTCCAACGCTACCGAGAGGAACCTCGCATTCGCACTGTCCGAACTGGACAGGATGGCATCTGCGATGGGTCTCCCCAGGAATGTCAGGGAGACTGCTGCCATGATCTACAGGAAGGCTGTCAACAAGAACCTCATCAGGGGAAGGTCCATCGAGGGAGTCGTTGCAGCCTCGCTCTACGCGGCATGCAGACAGTGCGGTGTCCCCAGGACCCTTGACGAGGTCGCGAACTCCAGCCGTGTCGGAAGGAAGGAGATCGGCCGTACCTACAGGTTCATGACCCGCGAGCTCAAGCTCAAACTGATGCCCACCAAGCCTCAGGACTACGTACAGAGGTTCTGTTCGGAACTGAAACTGAACGGTGACGTCCAGAGCAAAGCGGCAGAGATCCTCAAGGATGCATCCGAGAAGGAACTCACATCCGGAAGGGGACCTACAGGAGTCGCTGCCGCGGCGATCTACATCTCATCGATCCTCTGCAACGAGCGCAGGACACAGAGAGAGGTCGCGGATGTCGCCGGTGTGACCGAGGTCACCATCAGGAACAGGTACAAAGAGCTCACAGAGAAACTCGGTATCGAGATCCAGCTCTGAGAAACGAGGGCCTCAGGCCCTCTTAACTTTTCATTTTCAAGGTCTGAACCATTTGAATTCCAGATATTCCACGGATTCTCCGATCCTGCAGAACAGGAATTCCTTCTTCACGCCGCCGGACAGCCTTACGGCCCTGGATATCTCCGGCCACATCGTCTTATTGGAAGCGTCCACCACATGGAACAGATATCTCGCGTGGCAATCGTCCGGAGAACCCTCGTATGCCCTGAAATGGGTACCGTACTTGAATCCGGTCTTCACCACGAGTCCCCTGGATCTCAGATCGGTGTAGGCCTTCAGCCTGAGATCGAACTCATCCTGGGTCTTTCTTCCGAATTCCTTCAGTGCCGACAGCGGCATCTTCTTGCCGGTCTGCGATGAGTACACCGAGAGTTCCTTCCTCTTTACAAGATAACATGCTTCGATCAGCGATAACTGAAGGACATTCTCGATCATCTTTCCGTAGAATCCGCTGTCCCTCAGAAGCTGTGAATCATTGGGATCGAAAACGAAGATGCGGTCCCTGACCAGATGTCCCTGCGTCCTCTCCACCTTATCCCTCGGGGGAACGTTCCCCTTGGGGTCGCGGCGGGACATCTTGTAGTATGTCACATCCCCTTCCTCATCCACGACGCCGTACAGCAGCTCCTTTCCCCTGTCCTCGGTCTCGGATACCTCTCCGGTGTATGTCGCGATATCGAATGCTGTGCGTTCCGATACCGCCCTGACCATGTAGATGGGGCGAGAATTGCTCATGGTCTTCCCTCTGGGGAACACCGACATATCGAATGTTCCGCTCTCGGTCTTGACGATGAATCCCCTGGATCTTATGTCCCTGTAGACCAGATAGTCGATGTCGAAGTTCTCCATCAGTGTCGATGAATGATTGAAAAGTTCTTCGAAGGTCATCGGACCGTTCTCATCGGTGACCTCCAGTCTCTTGGATTCCACAAGATAAAGGGCCTCTATGAGATCCAGTTCCAGACCTCCTCCGCTCATCGGATATCCGAAATTACCGCGGTTGTAGAGCTGACTCCCTTCCTTCTGGCTCTGTATTATGACCGAGTCTTCTCTCAACTCTCCGGACATCGTGATATGTTAGAATAGGTTCGTATTTATCGTTATTGTATCGATCCGAACGGACTGTTCGATGCTGTATTCAGCAAATTTATCTAATATCCGATGGTTTTTCGCAATAACCTGCGTGAAAGGACATGGCACTGAAGGAAACCACCGTTGCGATCGCCGTCGTTGCAATCATATCAGCTGCAGCTGTGGTCGGTATCGTGATGATGAACGATCTCTCCAGACCTGTAGGCGAGACCTTCAACATCACCTATGTCCTGAACGAAGGGACCAATTCTCCGGATAATCCTTCGACATACGTCAGCGGGACCACCGTCGAACTCAAGGCGGCGACGCGCGAAGGATACGTCTTCCTCGGATGGGCGAGCGATGCGGAACTCACCACCGAAGTCACCAAGATATCCAAGGATACCAAAGGGGACCTGACGCTCTACGCAGTCTGGGAAGAGACCATCGTAGGGACGAGCATGACCTATTCCCTCAGCGGGACCACCAAGAACGGTCTCGGACAGAACACCGGCACGATTACCGGATCGATCAGGTTCTGCTACCTTGCATATGAATACGGCAGCGGCTACCTGGTGAAGAGGGACCAGACCACCACGGTCACCACTGCCCTTGGTCCGAGCACGAACACGGACTTGGATGCCTATTGGTCCGGGGAGATCGATACGGAATGGACACAGGGTTCCGACAAGACCATAGAAACCGCATTCGGAACCAAAGAGTGCCAGACATGGATTTCGAAGGGATGGAACTCCACCGAGACGCAGTACATCGGGGATGACGGGATCACATATCTCATAGAGTACGTGACCAGGGAGGGATTCGGTATAATGAATACCACGACCACATCCATCACCTATTCCCTCGCCGAGATCGGTGTCATCGATCCTGCGGAGGAATCCGTGGTCACCAGGGTCTACGACTGGACATATGACAACAACAGCTATCACATCGCCCTCGCCATCGATGTCTTCGATTATCTGAAGTACAGGGACGATACCGCTGCGGTAAGGGAACAGAGGGATAATGCCCACGATTCCATCTATTTCACTACCGATGACAAGTACATAGGATACGTGGCCGACAGACTCAACGAATTCGCTGCCGGTAAATCATCACTGTGGAAGGCCAATCTCATCCTCTCCTTCGTACAATCCACGGAGTACGTGACCGATGATGTCTCCAGGGGTCAGGAGGAATGGTGGAAGTATCCCGTGGAGACACTGTACGATATGAACGGGGACTGCGAGGATACGTCATTCCTGTTCGCCACCATAGCGATGAGGATGGGATATGACTGCTGCACCATGATATTCTCCGATCACATGGCAGCGGGAATAGTGGTCGACGGATGTTCAGGTTATTATTATGAACATGATTCTAAGCACTACTATTACTGCGAGACGACCTCCGACGAATGGATGATAGGCCATCAGCCCGATTCCGAATACGTTCAGAAATACGTCAAAAGGTACGTTGTACCTTCATGATCCTTCATTTTTCCTGCTTATTGCGTCGTTTTCTTCGGTCTTTTAGCAAAGTTATAAATAGAAGTTCAAACTAATAGATAGTTGTTAACTGTGAGTTAACAACCGAGTGATAACATGATGGATTTGGATGTCCTGCTGTCTATGGTGGAGAATCCCACAAGGCGCAAGATACTGGAGTCCTTGGTGAAGGAACCCCACTATCCCCTGCAGCTGTCGAAGGAACTGGGTATCAGCCAGCAGGCAGTGATGAAGAATCTGAACATGCTGGAGAAGAACGGGATGGTGGTGAGCTATCAGGTCAGCAGTTCCATGGGTCCGATGAGGACCGTGTACGAACCCAACTCCGAGTTCACGCTGGTCATCGACATGCGCAACGGCATGTTCTCGGCCAGGATGATCGAGCCCTCCGAGGATGAGAAGGAAGGGTTCGACGACGTGAAGATGGAGAGCCTGAAGAAGACCAGACAGACCATCTCCGAGATAGACGCGAAGATAGAGGAATTGGACAAGGAACGTTCGAAGCTCATCAGGGAACGCGAACAGGTCATGGCATCGGCACTGTCGAGCCTCAACGGCACCGGATGCGGATACATGCACAGGAACCTGATGTATGAGATACTGAACGAACCCGACAGGTCGATGGAACAGTTATCGGAGGACCTTGACGCACGCCCAGAGGTGGTCAAGGGTCTGATCAATGACATAGAAAACTCGTTAAATCAGGATCAAGGAGGTAAGCAGAATGAACAATGATAAGCCGTTGAAGGTAGCAGAGCTCAAACCGGGCGAGGCCGGCAGAGGAGTGGCGAGGGTAGATCCCGAGCTGATGGACATACTCGGACTGAAGGTCGGGGACATCGTCCAGATCGACGGTTCCAAGAAGACCGTGGTCAAGGTGCTCAGGGGAGGTCCGGAGGATGCCAACAGGGGCATCATAAGGATCGACGGTTCCACAAGGAGGAACGCTGGCACAGGTATAGACGAGCGTGTCGGAATCAAGAAGGTCACCGCCAAGAATGCCGAGAAGATCACGTTCTCACCCACCGAACAGCTCAGGCTGCAGGGCGGAGAGGACTACATCAGACAGGTCATGGAGGGCCGTGTGTTCGCCAAGGGAGATACCATCACCCTCAGCGTCATGGGCAACAAGATCGATCTCGTGGTCACGTCCTTCACCCCTTCGGCGGAGGCTGCGATGATGACCTCCACCACCGCCGTGAAGATCAATGACAAGCCGGCGAACAGCAACGGCGACATCCCCAAGGTGTCATACGATGATATCGGAGGACTCGGGGACGAGGTGAAGAAGATCAGGGAGATGGTGGAACTTCCTCTCAGACACCCTGAACTCTTCAAGAGGCTGGGCGTCGAAGCTCCCAAAGGTGTGCTCCTGCACGGACCGCCGGGCACGGGTAAGACCATGCTCGCGAAAGCAGTAGCAGGAGAGACCAGCAGCAACTTCACCTACATCGGCGGACCTGAGATCGTCAGCAAGTTCTACGGTGAGTCCGAGGGCAAGCTGAGGGAGATCTTCAAGGAGGCCGAGGAGAACGCCCCCAGCATCATCTTCATCGATGAGATCGACTCCATCGCACCCAAGCGTGACGAGGTGTCCGGAGAGGAGGAGAGACGTATCGTCGCCCAGCTCCTGGCATTGATGGACGGTCTGAAATCGAGAGGCAAGGTCGTCGTGATAGGAGCGACCAACCGTCCCAACTCCATCGATGAGGCACTGAGGAGACCCGGTAGATTCGACCGTGAGATCGAGATCAAGATCCCCGATAGGAACGGAAGGTTCGAGATCCTGCAGATCCACACGAGAGGCATGCCCCTCGCGGATGACGTGGACATCGGCAAACTGGCCGACATGACCCACGGATATGCAGGTGCTGACATCTCCGCCCTCGCGAAGGAGGCGGCCATGGCAGCGCTCCGCAGGGTGCTCCCCGATGTCGATCTCGAGGCCGAGGAGATACCGATCGACGTGCTGAACAAGATCCAGGTCACCTGGGACGATTTCAAGAACGCACTCAAGGACATGCAGCCCTCGACCATGAGGGAGGTGCTCGTGGAGAAGCCCAACGTGAAGTGGGACGACATCGGAGCGCTCGAGGAGGCGAAGCAGGAGCTGAAGGAGGCCGTGGAATGGCCCCTGAAGTATGCCAAGGTCTTCGAGCACATGAATGCCAGGCCCCCGAAGGGGATCCTGCTCTACGGACCGCCGGGCACGGGTAAGACCATGCTGGCGAAGGCCGTTGCAACGGAATCCGAGGCCAACTTCATCGCGGTGAAGGGTCCGGAGTTCCTCAACAAGTGGGTCGGAGAATCCGAGAAGGCCGTGAGGGAGACGTTCAGGAAGGCCAGACAGGCATCCCCGTGCGTCATCTTCATGGACGAGATCGATTCCATAACCCCGCAGAGAGGTACCGGAAGCGACAGCAACGTCACCGAGAGGGTGATCTCCCAGATGCTGACGGAGATGGACGGCCTGGAGGCGCTCAACAACGTCGTCGTCATAGCCGCCACCAACCGTCCCGACATCATGGATCCCGCACTCCTGAGGCCCGGAAGATTCGACAAGAGCATCTTCATCGGACCCCCGGACAAGGAGTCGAGGGAGAAGATATTCAAGATCCACACGGCCAACAAGCCATTGGATGAGGATGTGGACATCGGCGCTCTCGCTGAGAAGACCGATGGCTGCACCGGAGCCGACATCTCCGCGATCTGCAACGAGGCAGTGATGAACGCCGTCAGAGCACTTGTCAAGTCTGGCACAGTGCCCAACGACGATGAACTGAAGAACTGCAAGATCCACATGTCCGACTTCCTCACAGCAGTGGAGAAGTTCGGACCTGATGCGAGGAAGAAGCTCGAACAGTATGGAAACTGAGAACGAAGAAAACAACGAAAATAGAGGTGTGAAAATGACATCAGACATATTCGATGACCTCTTCGGAGGTTTCGATGCAATGAACAGGAGGTTCGAGGCTCTGTTCTCGGACCTGAAGAACTACGACAACGTGAAGACTTACGGATACACGATGTACCGCGGACCCGACGGTGTACCGCACGTGTATGAGTACGGCAACGCGGTCGATGAGAGACACATGATCGGCGACAACATGAACGACCCCCTCACGGACGTGGCCGTGGACGGGGACAACGTCAGGGTCGTCATCGAGGTACCCGGACTCAAGAAGGAGGACATCCAGCTCGAGGGAAGCGGCGATTCCATCAGGGTCTCCGCCAACACCGAGACCAGGAAGTTCGACAAGACCATCGCCCTCCCGCATGAGGTCGACACCGACTCCGCTGTCGCCGTGTACAACAACGGCATCCTGGAGATCACCATGAAATCCCTCGAGGTCAAGCCCAAGGGAAAGAAGATCGAGATCCAGTGATGCGATCTTGGGGGATCGATCCCCCTCAAACTCCAAACCGACCTCCGTCCCGCCTCATAACTAGTACCCATTTCCGGGGCGGGGGCATTACCTTCCTCAAGTCATCAGCGTGGTGAGAAGGGTGCTTTCTGCTACTTTTTTTGTATTATTAAGAGAAACCGTTTATAGAAGTTAAAATACATATATCATCCATGAGCAGGGACGACCTTATCAACACCACAAGGGCGATACTCGCGAGGGGAGGCTATGACATCTCGCCGATGATGTCACTCCGCAGCGTGTGCTTCGACGTGGTCGGAAGGAAGGGTGACACCTTGCTCATCATAAAGATCCTGAGCAACGTGGATGCATTCTCTAGGGAGAATGCGGAAGAGATGAAGGTGTTGGCCGAGATGCTCCATGCATGCCCCCTTCTGATCGGTGAGAGATCCAGCTCGGGAGTCCTGGAACCCGGTATCGTCTATTCCAGGTTCAACATCCAGATCATATCGAACGAGACCCTGGCGGATCACATCCTGGAGAATGCCGCACCGTACATCTTCGCGGCGCCCGGCGGATTGTATGTCAAGCTGAATAACAACCTGCTGAAGGAGATCAGGGAGAAGGAAGGCATCAGCCTGGGAACACTGGCCGATGTGGCCGGAGTCTCGAGACGTACCATCCAGATGTACGAATCAGGAATGGGTGCCATGATCGACGCGGCACTCAGGCTCGAAGAATACCTGGACACCGAGATCATCGAGACCGTCAACCCGTTCGAATACAAGATCGAGAACAAGAACAAGGAATACGAGCTCTCGGGC
>JAEEGL017383599.1_pt1 | contig 10796 bp, 8 predicted proteins | sample 9134231 | NCBI WGS metagenome assembly JAEEGL01 (sample SAMN16246548, study PRJNA631951) | gut metagenome | biome: gut microbiome; feature: rumen; material: fiber-attached | host: Bos | place: Iran: Karaj | collected 2018-10
ATTGTCGCCGATGCAGACTGTCACGGGAATATTCCCTTTGTAATAACCGATTGTTTCAAACTCCCCGGTCACTTCGGGAAGAAGCGCCGTATCCGAAGTAAATCTGTTTTCAAATACATCAAAACAGCCGAGAGAAGCGGCGTTTGTTATATGCATCAGCGGTTTCTCAGCTGAGCACAGCTTCATCGCGATATAGTCGCCTATCGTGCAGAGATATGCCGCCGTATCGGGAACAAGGCCGTTTTCCCTGTTATAAAAATCGGTCGCCAGGCCGTATCCCGGGTAAACTCCGAGATGCTCCGCGTATGACCTGCCGTCTTTATAGGGCAGAGCCGAGCGCGTATCCTGCCAGGTGTAAAGCGGAGAAACGGCGCTGCCGTTTTTATCAATATAGAGGATTCCGTGCATCTGCCCGGAAATACCAATCGCGTCAAATCCGTAAGTTTTCTCCGTAATCTCCCTGACCGTGTCAAGGATGATGCCGGGATCCTGTATTCTTTCATATTCCGCTCCGCTTTCAATAAATGATTTATTCGGGAGCGAGAGAGTTTCGGTCACCTCTCCGGTTTCGCTGTCATAAAGGGCGGCTCCTATGCCGGTAGTGCCCGTATCAATACCCAGTATTCTCATCGTGTCACCTCAGCAGATGGCTGTCGAGCCGGGATCGAGCCTTGTGATAATATCCTGCTGAATCGCCGGCGAGAGATCAAGGAAGTTTACGAAAGTTCCGTGAATTCTCATGATGTAAACGCCCGACGGAGCATATTTCTCCGGCTCCGCGAGCACCTTGCGCAGAATCTCCGCGGTGGTGACATTGACATAGAGATAAAACGGAGACACGCCCTCTTTCAGAGGATTGAAAAACAGCGGGTTAATAACCCTGTCTCTGAATTCAACGCCCTTTTCCTCATAGGTTTCACCCTTGAAATATTTGGGGTCTATACCGAGATGCGAGGCGTATCCGCCGTTGAATTTTTCAAACGGCAGCTTCATATTTGAAAGCATCCTGAAACCGAGACCGTTTTCGGCGCTGCCGTAGAGCGGGTCGACACCGTAGCCGAGCATATCTCTCGATTTCCTGCCGTCGGGGGTCGCTCCGACCCAGTAGCCGTAAAGCAGGTGAGTTGAGGGCGATGAGAAATCGGCCCTGAACGGGTTGCCGAGATAGTTTTTCGCTCCGGTTACGATATCCGCCACCTTCGAGGCAATTTCAGCCGCCTCGGTATCAACTTTTTCGATGTTGTTGCCGAATTTATCGGCAGAAAGAAGAAATTCGCGAAGCTCTTCATATCCTTTGAAATCCGCCTTCAAAGCGGGTACAAGCTTATCCGCATCCTGCGGCCTCTCCGCGAGAAGCTTATCTATCGCCGCAAAGCTGTCGGCTATAACGGAAACGCCGTGGATAAGACAGCCGCTGCCGTTGTATTTTGTGCCCTGCGCGTGAGTGTCTCTGGCGTCAATCCCGTTTTCGAGCCCGCCCATAAGGCATGAGAGGAAGGGCACTCTCTGCTCCGAAATGGCTTCGGAGGCGCCGTTCGCGGCCTTCGCCATCGCGGAAACAATTTCTTTTGTGTTTTTATAAAACTCTTCTCTTACGTTTTCGAGAGCGCACGGCTCCATATCGAGGAGCTTTTCACCCGTGACGGCCGAAACTCCGCCCGTGAGTGTCATTTCGAGGATTTTGGGGAGATTGAGCCAGCTGTTTGTCGTGTTTCCGTTATCCTTACCCATGATGAGCGGCTCCTGGCAGCCGGCAATCGATATGTCGGGTAAATCCTCATCATCGACTCCGTTTGCCGAAAGCACGGCAAAAAGGGAATCGTCATTGAAATATGACGGTGTCAGCTTGCCGGGTGAAAACAGGAATCTGCCTGTTTCGGCATAGAGCTTTTCGGGTGTGTTTTTATGGAGCTTGAGCGAGAGAATCGGCTGAGGCAGATTCATATCGTAATACGCGTCGAGAAACGCGTATGTGGTTTCGTTTGTAAGATCATTCCCGTCAATATCCCTGCCGCCGAGAATGATATTCTGAGAGATTGCCCAGCTCCTGTCCGCGACATTGAAAAAGACCAGAAAATGCCTGAGCAGAGAGGCGGTGTCTTCTCTTGAGAGCCCGTTTCTGTACGGCTCAAAAATCCTGTCGGCATTGCCGACGGAAAAAGCGAATGGATTCGGAGTCTGCTCAAGGCACATAATCTGCCACATTATGATAAATGACTGTATCGCTTCGCAGAGATTTTCCGAGCCGTTCAGCGGCACTCTGCGCAGATTCTTTTCCATCGCGAGATAAATGTCTTTTGCCTTTCCCGAGGCGCTCTCCGCCTTCTCAGCGGCGATATCCGCATAGCGCGAGGCGAGAATCAGCGCGCACTCAAGCGCGATACGGAAGGCCTCGTATCCCGCGCCTTCTTTTCCCTCGATTTTTCCGAGCATCCCCGAAACGCCGTATTTAAGGGCGTATCTCATATCGGGGATGAGGTGGCCTGTCACCTGCTCAAAGAAAAAAACAACTTCTTTTGTGTATTTCTCATTTTCGGCATAGACTCTGCCGAGCTTTTTCGCATACTCCGTCTGAGCAAATTCATCTCTGACGCGGTCAATCCTTTCGCGGGTGAATTCCGTATCCGGCTCAATATCTCCGAAAACCGCGGCGGGGTCGCAGTATCCGCTGAATTCCTCGACCTTGAATGACGGATTGATAAGGGCGTAGCTTCTTGCAAAAGCGTCATCCTGAGTGCCGGCAAAAATATTGAATTCGCTTATATCAAGCGGGATTGTCTTCACAACCTCGCGCAGGAGCTTCGCCTTTTTGATTTCTCCGTTTTCGCCCTCGAAATCACGCTCTTCTGAGAGCTCGGTCTCCTTCGCGATAAACCAGCCGTCAAGCCTGTCTCCCGCCCTCTTCTGACGGAAGAGATCCTTTGCCATAGCGGTTATTTCTCTGCTGTCAAGGATGCTCAGCATTTTGTTGCCCCCTTCAGGATAAATGATGTCTGCGTTAATTTATGTCTTTACGGTTTTTAAGCCGTTCTTTTCAAATTCATCAATAAACTTTTTCTCTGTTCCGGGAGAGATGAAAGCACCGCTCATCTCATATTTTTCGCCCCATTTGTCTCTGCCGTATTCGTGATAGGGCAGAAACTCAAAATCGGCTTTTGAGGTATCGTGCTCTTTGAGGAAATCAATGAATTCCGCGGGCTCCGTATTCACTCCGTTTATCAGAGGAATCCTGATATGGATTTCTCTGCCGCTGTCAAGAAAATACGCTATATTTTCAAGTGTGTCTGCGTTGGAATGCCCCGTGAAATGAATATGCTTTTCGTTATCGGCAAGCTTTAAATCAACTATGAGCCGGTCAACATATTCCGCTATCTCGCGCAGATGCGGCGATGAGCCGTTTGTCTCGATACACACGGAGATTCCCTCTTTTTTCAGCCGTGCCGCCAGCGGAATAAGCTCCGCGTACTGCAGAGTACACTCGCCGCCCGTGAATGTCACGCCTCCGCCGTCAAAAAACATCATACGGCTGCGCATGATTTCATCATAAACCGTATTTATATCGATCTCTTTAGCGGCGGGATTGTCAAGGGGAATCATATCTGCGTTGGAACACCACTTGCAGGCGAAATTGCATCCCTGCAGATGATAGACAAGGCGGTTTCCCGGCCCGTCCTGCGAATAGTTAAATCCCTTTGCTGCAATTTTCATTGTTTCTCTCTTTTATATGAAAAATGTATCCGGGCTGCACCCGGCATAAACCGGGTGCAGCCTTGAATTTAAAAGATATACGGTCTCATGTACTTGATGGTAAAAGCTATGCCTCTTTCTCCGAGGTCGCCTCTCCAGTATGATGAATGCGGCTCTATCGAGAGCATGCCGTCATAATTCTTGGTGTAAAGCACATCAAGCAGAGCTCCCCAGTTAATCTGATCGAGTCCTGCGGGGGCATCATCATATCTGCTGCCGTCAATCTCGACAACACCCTTGAGGTGAACGTGATAAACTCTGTCGCCCCAGTCTCTGAGCTCCTTGAGATAGTCGTCTCCCCTGCCTATGCAGTGAGAGGCGTCATATTTTATGCCGAGCTCCGGCAGCGCGGTGTGAACTACGCTCCACGCCTTATCGTTATAGACAAAGTTTGACCAGTCACAGTTATATGTGGCAAGCTTTATTCCCTTGCCCTTAGCATAGTCAAGAAGGATTGAGATATACTCTATCGCCTTGCGGCAGTTTTCATAAAATCCCAGGGATTCGGTGTAGTTTACGCCTACATTGTAGACGGGGCATCCGATAATCTCCGCAGCATCTATGACCGCTTTGTCATCGCTGAGAGCCGAGGGAATAATCTCTCCCTTTTCGTCTATTCTCTGCATTCCCCATCTGCCCATCGAGCCGACAGAGACGCCGTATTTTTCGCTGTATTCCTTTATTTTCGGAGCCTTGGCAAGAAAATCCTGAGCGTCAACATCGTGATTGACGGTGAATTCCACCGCCTCAAGACCCTTGTTTTTTACATACTCAAAATCTTTCTCTTCCCAGCCGCCTATAATGCCCAGTTTCATCATAACTCTCTCTCCGTTCTTTTTTATTTTATTAAATTAAAGAAGTTCTATACCGTTTGCCTTGCATTCCTCTATCATGCCTTCGGGCCATACCGAAGCCTGTACCTCGCCGATATGCGCCTTATGAAGGAAAAACATGCAGATGCGGCTCTGGCCTATGCCGCCGCCCATAGAGTATGGCAGCTCGCCTTTCAGAAGCGCTTTGTGGAAGGGCATCTCCGCCCTCTCGGGGCATCCCCTGATTTCAAGCTGTTTAAGCAGGGATTCCTCGTCAACTCTTATACCCATTGATGAAAGCTCAAAAGCTATGTCAAGCACCGGGTAATAGACTACGATATCGCCGTTGAGCTCCCAGTCATCATAATCCGGAGCTCTGCCGTCGTGAATCTGTCCGCTTTTAAGCGCTCCGCCTATCTTTTCAATGAATACCGCTTTCTTTTCGCGGGCGATTTTATTCTCTCTCTCCTTGGGAGTGAGATCCGGATACATATCCTCGAGCTCCTGGGTGGTGATAAAGGAAATCCTTTCGGGCAGGAAATCTCTCTGCACAAAAGCGTAGTCATCCGCGATATATCTCTCCGTGTGTCTGAGCGCCCTGTAAATCGCCCTGACGGTATGGTGGAGAGTCTCCGTAGTCCTCGCCTCTTTGGCGATATGCTTCTCCCAATCCCACTGATCGACAAATACTGAGTGGATATTGTCGGTATCCTCGTCTCTGCGTATGGCGTTCATATCGGTGTAGAGACCTTCACCCACGGCAAAACCGTATTGCTTCAGAGCCATTCTCTTCCACTTCGCAAGAGAGTGGACTATCTCCATATCTCCGTTTTCGATATCTTTGACGTCAAAGCGCACGGGCCTTTCCACGCCGTTGAGAGTGTCATTGATTCCCGAATTTTTCTCAACAAAAAGGGGCGCGGAAACTCTCGTGAGATTGAGCTGAATTGCAAGATCTCTTTCAAAGAAATCCTTGACTTTTTTTATCGCAAGCTGAGTCTGTCTCGGGGTCAGCTCGGATTTATATCCCCCGGGTATTTTGAGATTATACATAAAATCACCGCCTGTTATGTTTTTCGCCTGCCGGCAATCAGAGAACGAATAAAATATGTATCGCGATAAATGCCGCGGCAAGAATAAAATTGATGCAGTTTCTTTCGCAGAATGCTCCTGCTCTCGTTATAAGAGCGAGAGGAAGCGACAGGATTTTCAATATCATGGACGGGCCTTTTTTGCCGTGAAAAGCGAGGCCGAAATAATTCAGTATATCCTCGGTCAGCGGGAAAAGGCTGCACAGGAATGAAACGCCCAGATAAATCATTATTACATAGAAAATGAAAAGAGGAAGCGAATCATAGGGTGTGACGCCCAGATAGAATATATTGAGCACTCCCGCGTAAAGAAACGCCATGCCCGCGTTGAACATCATAAAACCGGGGCCGGTCGCCATAAGCCAGGCTGACCAGGGGGTTGTCGCGAGTGCGTGCTCCACATGCCCGCAGGCCTCATCCGGTCTCAGATATCCCTCGCTCTCAACCGGAAGATGAAGAATCTTGCAGGTAATATGCTCCCAGACTCCTCTGACAAATGTGCCCGGGAAAAGGAGGAATTTGAAAATAACATATATCAGCTTCATATAAGATCGCATCCTCCTTCATTAAGAATATCTTTTATATCCGCTTCGCCGTTTATTATTCTCTCAACTTTGTCGCCGGAGAAACTGCGGCCCTTGAATGATTCGAGAACATCGGGTATCTGATCCGCGTTTTCCGTATTCTTCTCTCCGTATTTATCGCAGAGGAAAGCGGTGACGTAAACCGTGGCAAAGAGCTTTTCGTTCATCACGGATGTATCTCCGTAATATGACTGGCGGTAATATGCCTTTTCATCCGCCTTCATGGCCTGCTCAAACGCCTCGTCATATTTACCCTGTGAAAGATACGCGAGAGCGAGCTGACGGTTGTATTCGGGAATAAGCTCATAGAGCGCCTGCGCGCTGGATGCCGTCTCCTCCATATCTTCATACTCTCCGGTAACTCTGAAAAGATAGAGCAGCAGCTCGTATGCGCTGTCGGATTGTTTGCCTTCGCTGGTAACATTGTTTGCGCAGTATTCATAAACGATATCCTTGAGATTATCCGTATCGCCGCGGCTCTTATATACCTTTGCGAGCAGGTAATACGGGTCGAGCGCGGATTTATCCTCCTCTACGATATCCTTGAGCATGGTGAGGGCTTTTTCATCTTCACCCTGTCTTATGAGCATATCGCAATACTGATTGATAAACAGGAATCTCCAGTCGATATCATCGGTCTTCTGATCCTCAAGCGCCATTTCGAGATATTTTTTCTCTGCCTCTTCGCCCATATTGCTCATGCCGGCGACATCGAATTCAAACAGGTCGACAAGCACGCTGTCTATGCCTTCTTTGCCTCTCTGTTTCTCTATTGTCTCGATGGCTTTCCTGCCGTCTTCCGGTCCGGCGTTTTCGTTTTCGGCAACGGCATTGTATGCGTTCATTATCTTCACATACATATTCTGGTATGTATCGTATATTCTCCTGTTTTCACTAACGGCTTTGGATTTTTCTTTGAAGGCTGCCGCGCCCGGGCTCGTGAAAATATATTCCTCATACTGATGCGCCATAAGGGGATTATAGAATTTGACCGTATTTTTGAAAACCTTTTCGTCAAGCTTTGAACCCTTCGCGACAAAATTTGCCATGAACGGAACACCGCCTATCTGATTCTGCACGGTGGAGATAACTTCATCGGTCCCTTTATAGCTGTCAAGAGCGGGATAGACAAGACTGCCGGATTCATATATAAGGCCCTCAAAAACCTGAAGGGCGGGCAGAACATTCAGCACCATGACTATGAAAGCAAAGAGTGAAACGAGGATCGCCGCCGCACCCGCTATATATGAAACAAGCGGAACCTTGACCCTGACCAGTTTCTTTTCGCATTTGCGGCAGTAGTCGTGGCCGTAGGGGGCATACTCGCGGCCGCAGTTCGGGCAGATAACGTCTTCTTTCCCGTTTTCCGATTCTTCTGTTTCTTCCTCCGCCTCTTCTGCCGATTCCGTGTCGCCGGCAATCTCTTCAAAAGCGGTTTCTTCTGTTTCTGCAGGCTCGGTTATTTCCTGCTCTGCGGCGGAAATTTCGCCGAATGCTTCATTTTCCGCTGTCTCTTCCCCGGTCTGAGGAACGTTGTTATTCATTTCGCTGTCCAACTGTATCGCTCCTTTCTACTCTCTTCTGAATTTTCTGTCAAGAGATCTGAACTGTACCGCCTGAGCTATGTGCGAGGCCTCTATCGCCTCGCTGTCTTCAAGATCCGCGATGGTTCTTGCGACTTTGAGAACCTTGTCATACGCCCTTGCGGACAGATCCAGCTTCTCAAAGGCCTGCTCAAGCATCACCATTGCCTTGGGAGTGGGGTTGCAATATAGTTTCGCCAGTTCCGGCGTCATCTTGGCGTTGCACGTAATGCCGGTGCCCGCGAGACGCTCCTGCTGCTTTCTGCGCGCAGCGTTGACTCTCTTCTTTATATCTGCCGAGCACTCTCCCGGTACCTTTGATGAAAGCTTTTCAAAGTCAACCGGGGGCACCTCTATATGAATATCTATTCTGTCAAGCATAGGCCCAGAAATCTTTGAGAGATATCTTTTTGCCGCTCCCTCCGGGCAGGTGCACTGCCTTTTGGGATGGCCGTAATATCCGCAGGGGCAGGGATTCATCGCGCACACTATCATTGCCGAGCATGGATATGTGACGCTGGCGTTTACTCTCGAAATAGTGATTTTGTTATCTTCTATCGGCTGGCGGAGAACCTCCATGGCCTGCCTTGAGAATTCGGGCAGCTCGTCAAGAAACAGCACTCCGTTGTGAGCCAGGGAAATTTCTCCCGGTCTCGGAATCACTCCTCCGCCCGAAAGCCCCGCCGGCGATACGGTGTGGTGAGGTGAGCGGAAGGGTCTCTCCCTTATCAGGGAAACACCTTCGGGAAGCTCGCCCGCAATGGAATAAAGCTCCGTTGTCCTTATGCTTTCTTCAAAAGTCATATCAGGCAAAATAGACGGCAGGCGCTTTGCAAGCATGCTCTTGCCCGAGCCGGGAGGACCGACCATAAGAATATTATGACCGCCCGCCGCGGCAATCTCAAGCGCATACCGCGCCTCCTGCTGGCCCATGACATCCCTGAAATCCGGCACGGGAGGCCCGTAATGACCGCCGGCGCTCTCATCGAAGACAGCTCTTTCAAGCTCGATTTCGCCGTTCAGGTGGGAAATAAGCTCTCTGACATCTTTGACTCCGTAAACCTCGATATTGTTTACGACCGAACTCTCGAGAACATTTGACTCGGGAACATATACTCTTTTTATGCCCTCGTCTCTCGCCCTTATCACCATGGGCAGCGCGCCGTTGACGTGTCTTACCATTCCGTCAAGCGAAAGCTCACCGATAAACGCGCAGTCATCTGTATCGGCTTTTAGCTGATGGCCCGCCTTGAGAATTGCTATGAGAATCGGCAGATCGTAGAGGGGCCCTTCTTTTCTGATATCCGCCGGCGAGAGGTTAATCGTGATTCTGCTCGGCGGAAACTGGAATCCGCTGTTTTTCACCGCGGAGCGAACCCTGTTTTTTGATTCGCTGACCGCCGCATCGGGCAGCCCGACAAGCTCAACCCGCGGAAGACCCTGGCCGTAGTCAACCTCGACACGCACCATGTAGCTGTCTATTCCGAAAAGCCCCATACTGTTTACGCGGGCAAACATATAATCACACCTTACAGAGGTTTAATAAATGAAATCGGATAAATGCTTGTAATTTACGAAATCCTGATTTGCTATGCTGATTGTCGCTCCGAGCGCCCTGCCCGAGCCGGAGATTGAAACTCTCGTGGTCTGGTCAAGGGATACAACGTGATTGTTTTCGGGGTTGTAAACCAGCACACTCTCGCAGTCGTGGAATGTGAGAGAATATGTAATATCCTTGAATACGGCAGAAACTATGCCGCCCTCAAGGTTTTCGTCGATTTCTTTCTTTGAAAGAGGAGTGATGATTCCGCCCGTCTTGCTCGGCGCGGTGGTTGCTCCGTGAGCGGCCGGCTCGGGGTTGACTTCCGTTCCGGTCACGAGCGTGATTTTATAATTCCCGTCGGGGAGAACTTCAAATTTCGCCGTCTTGAGGAAATCGGGATCCTCAAGCATGCATCCCTTGGGAGTGTTTCTTATCGGGAAGGCTGCCATGTCATTGCCCTTATCATAATATTCGGGCTTCTTTTCGGCATCCTCTTTGGTGGTCATGAAATTGCTTGCGACATTGAGGCCTGCGTTTACTAGGGTTTTGCCCTCAGTAACCACTCTGCCCTCTTCGGGAAGAATCTGATACTCAACCTTTTTGAAAGCGGGAGCGTCTTTTTTCGCCTGATTCATAACCTCGGCATAAGCGGCGAGTATCTCCGCCTTTGTTTCGGGGAGCTTTTCCTCCTGAACCTCATCGGGGGTTGCCTCATCCGGCGTTGCCGGCCCGGCTGCATCTTCGCCCGTTGCGGCTTCGGCGGCTGTTGCCGCCGCTTCCGTCTCCTCGGGAGCGGTTGTTTCAGTTTCGGATGTAATCTCCTCTGCCGTCGTATTCTCGGGTTCTGCGGTATTCTTTGCGTCGCACGCCGCGAAAGCAAATAATATGCATACTGTCAATGTAAGGGAAAGTATTTTTTTCATTTCGGTAACTCCTCAGAAAATATTCTGAAAAATTATAACATATATTTTTAAATAAATAAATAGTTATTCAATAAAAAATCACGGCACCGGATGATGCCGTGAAAAAATTGGTTTGTTCGGATTATTTTCTCGGGGGTCTGTTGCCTCTGGGGCCTCTGAAGCTGCCGCCTCTGCGGGTGCTTTCGGCCGGATTGATTTCGGGAACAAGGCCTTCAACCTCGATGAGCGCGTCGCGGCGTGAGAAATTGAGTCTGCCCTGGTCATCCTTCTCGAGGACCTTGACGATGATTTCATCACCGACATTGACAACATCTTCAACCTTTTCGGTTCTCTTGACATCGAGCTGGCTGATATGAACCATACCCTCTATGCCGGGAACTATCTCGACGAATGCGCCGAAGCTCATCAGGCGGGTAACAACACCCTTGTAAATTGCGCCTGTCTCGGGGCCGTTTGCGATGGTCTCGACGATTGCGATTGCCTTCTTGCAGTCTTCGATTTCCGTGGATGAAA
>JAEEGL010470943.1_pt1 | contig 10795 bp, 13 predicted proteins | sample 9134231 | NCBI WGS metagenome assembly JAEEGL01 (sample SAMN16246548, study PRJNA631951) | gut metagenome | biome: gut microbiome; feature: rumen; material: fiber-attached | host: Bos | place: Iran: Karaj | collected 2018-10
TCGTCCTCCATCTGGATGAACTTGCCGCCCACCTGGGGCAGCCGGACGGCAGACTGCTCGGCGATCTCCGTAGAGGGGGTGATAGGGTAGCCCGCGTACAGCCGCATCCCGGCTGCGATGGCGCCCTCCACGCAGGCCTCGTTGCCCTGCATCAGTACGACTTTACCCATTGCGTCAGCTCTCCTTCCTTTTCTTCCAGATAGATCGCGTAATCCGGACACCGTAGCTCGCACTGTCCGCAGAGGATGCACTCGGTGCCCTCCGCCCGGCGGACCTTTTCGTTTACGACCTCCAGGGCGTGCTTGGGGCAGAAGGCGGCGCAGATGCCGCAGCCCTTGCACCAGGCTGTGTTGATGATCAGCTCTTTGTTCGATGCCATATCAGACACTCCTTTTTTGCTTGAAAGAAGTCATTTTTTGCGGTTTCTATATTAGTAGTATAGAAGCCGGCAGACACAATTTCCAACACTTTTATTTGAGTACTTTTCACAACAAAAAAGTTGTGATATGATTATAGCGAAAAAGCAAGTATTCTCCGTGGAGGCGTCTATGAATTTTCAGAATATGGAGTACTTTCTCACGGTGGCGGAGACGCTCAACATCACCCGGGCCGCCCGCCGTCTGAACATCAGCCAGCAGGCGCTGAGCAACAGCGTCTCCCGGCTGGAGGAGGAGCTGGGCTGCCAGCTGTTCGACCGGCGGCAGGGGCTGCGGCTCACCTTCGCGGGGCGGCAGTACAGGGACGCGGCCCGGCGGATGCTGGACATCCACAAGCAGACCTCCGCGCTGCTCTCGGACATCAGCGGCAGCCTCCGGGGGGAGCTGCGCATCGGCATCGCCCACACCCGTGGCCAGGCGCTGCTGCCGCTGCTGCTGCCGGAGTTCATCCGGAAGTACCCCCTGGTGGAGCTGTCCGTCCGGGAGGAGAGCACCCGGGAGCTGGAGACGGACCTGGAGCGTGGGGATCTGGACGTGCTCATCGGCTTTGCGCCTTTCATGTTCGAGGGGGCGGAGTACTATCCGCTGATGCGGGAGCAGTTTTACCTGGTGATCCCCAAAACGCTGCTGGAGGGCAGGGAGGACGCTGCCGCGCTGCTGGAGAAATTCCGCGCCGGCCGGAATATCCGGCTCTTTAAGGATTTCCCTTTCGTGTTTCTGAAGGAGGGGGACCGGATCCGCACCATCGCGGACCGGGTGTTCGCCAAAGCGGGCTTCGAGCCCATCATCAAATTCGAGACCAGCAACACCCAGACGGCGGTGGCCCTGGCCGCCGAGGGGGTGGGGATCACCATCTGCCCGGAGCTGTATCTCAACAGCAAGTACATCGCCTCCGGCATGGCGGATTCCTACATCCGCCAGCGCGTGGAGATCTGCCCGCTCTTCGCCGGCGACGAGGCGGGCTACATCGCCATCGGCTACAACAAAAACCGCTATCTGAGCCAGATCGCCTCCGACTTCATCCAAATGAGCCTCCGGCGTTTCCGGGAGGAAGAGGGATAAAACCTCCAAAACGCCGGTCGTCTCTTTGTTTACCCTGCCCATTGCCGGACGGCGCGGTTTGTGATAAAGTGTCCCCACGGTCTGCTGGGCCGTTGAAAAAGGTGGGGCCCGGACGCCATGCACGGTCGGCGCCGGACTGTCCTGTGTGACCGGATACCCCCACCGACCGAAAACGACGGGACGCGGGATCATGACCCGCGTCCCTTTTAAAAAGAGGTTGTTAATGGCTTCTCTGCTTCTGGCGGTGATCTATCTCGCCTTCATCAGCCTGGGTCTGCCGGACTCCCTGCTGGGGGCCGGCTGGCCGGCCATGCACGGCTTTTTCTCCGCGCCCCTGTCCGCGGCGGGGATCGTCTCCATGGTCATCGCCGGCTGCACGATCCTCTCCAGCCTGGCCTCGGACCGGCTGACCCGGCGGCTGGGGACGAAAACGGTGGTGGTTATCAGCGTTCTCCTCACCGCCTTTGCCCTGTGGGGCTTTTCGACGGCCGTCCGGTACTGGATGCTCTGCGTCTGGGCAGTGCCCTACGGCCTGGGGGCCGGCTCCATCGACGCGGCGCTGAACAACTACGTGGCTCTCCACTATACGAGCCGGGACATGAGCTGGCTCCACTGCTTCTGGGGCGTGGGCACCATCATCAGTCCCAATATCATGAGCCGTGCTCTGGTGCGAGCCTCCTGGCAGGCGGGCTACCGCACGGTGGCCATGATCCAGCTGGGGATCGCCCTGGCGCTGGTGCTGACCCTCCCGCTGTGGCGCATCCACGGCCCGATCGGCCCCGGGGAAAAACGAAACGAGCCCCTGGGAATCGCCGGGGCGCTGCGGCTCCCGGGAGCGAAGGAGCTGCTCACCGCCTTCTTCTGTTACTGCTCGGCGGAGAGCGTGTGCATCCTTTGGACGGCCTCCTTCCTGGCGACCACCCGGGGAGTGGGTGTGGAGCGGGCCGCCGCCTTCGCGTCCCTCTTTTTCATCGGCATGACCGCGGGGCGCTTTCTCTCCGGCCTCATCGCCAACCGGCTGGGAGATCGGAGCATGATCCGCCTGGGGGCGGGGATCGCCCTCTTCGGCGCGGCCATCGTCGCGGTCACGGCCCTGCCTGCGGCGTTCACCCTGGCCGGGTGCGTGATCATCGGCCTGGGCTGCGCTCCCATTTACCCCAGCATCATCCACTCCACCCCCGGCCATTTCGGGACGGAGAATTCCCAGGCGGTGATCGGACTGGAGATGGCCAGCGCCTACGTGGGCTCCACCTTCATGCCGCCCCTGTTCGGGGTCCTCTCCAACTCCCTGACCATGAAGATCTTCCCCTTCTTCGTGGGGATCTTTCTGATGCTGATGCTCCTGCTGGTGCGGCTGCTCTATAAAAAAACGGAAAAAAGGGTTGACATGGGATCTGATATGTGATATATTTCGCACACATAATGTTATAAATATATCACAAAAGGAGCGTTTGTCATGAAAACCATCAAGGTGGGGACCTGCCTGATCCTCCAGGCGGCGGTCTCCCTGCTGCTGCCGATCTCCTATTTTGCCTCGTTTTTCGTGACCCGGGGTGCGGACGCCGTTTACACCCACGTGCGGATCGACGTATGGCTGCTGGCGGGCCTTGCCCTGGCGGCGGTGCTGGCGCTTTATTTCCTGCGCCGCCGGGGAGAGCGGCGGGACGAGTATGCCCGCCGGGCCGTGGGCCGGGCGGACGCGGTCTGCTTCCGGGCCGCCCTGGCGTTTCTGTGCGCGGTGCTGCTGCCGGCGCTGCTGCTCTTTACGGTGCTGCGCTCCGCGCCTCCCGTGACGGCGGACGTGATCCCCGTGGGCGGGCTGCTGGTGTGCGGCGTTTCTGCGCTGCTGGCGCTTCGGGCGGGGATCTTTCTTCGGCTGGACCGGAAGGGAATGGAGGACTGAGGTGCTTACGACGAAGATCCGGGAATACCGGGAGCGGACGGGCATGAAGCAAAGCGAACTGGCGGAGGCCGTAGGGGTCCGGCGGGAGACCGTCGTCCATCTGGAGAACGGCCGGTACAACCCCTCCCTGAAGCTGGCCATGGATATCGCGAAAGTCTTTCACGTCAGTGTGGAGGAGTTGTTTTTCTTTACAGAAGAATAAAGAAATACCGCCGGAGAGCTCGTTTTGAGCTCTCCGGCAGTCTTTCAGAGGAATGCCCCCTGCAAGAGAAACATACGGCGGTCTGTCTTGTCTGCAGGGGCCGGCCTCCCTCTGCTCCGCCCGCAAAAAGCGGCGCGTTTTATTGCGGCTCCCAGGGGAGATCTACATATGTCGGCGGATGGCCCGCCGCCTCCACATACCGGAGCAGATCCTCCCGCCGGAGCCGGAGGGTGGAGGTGGAGAAGCCGGGATGCCCGCTGATGGTCTCGTCCCGGAGAAGATCCCGGTCCATCACCAGCTTCACCCGGTTTTCCCTGTCGAAGATCAGCTCCAGGGCCGACACCGACCCGGGGATCGTGGAGAGATATCGGTCCATGTGCTCCGCGTCGGCAAAGGACAATCTGGCGCAGCCCAGCTGTCCGGAGAGGTACTTGGTCTTGAAGGGCTTGTCCCCGGGCATCATGAGCAGGTAAAATTCCGTTCCCTGCCGGTTGCAGAGAAAGAGGTTCTTGCAGATCTTCCCGCCCAGCACCGACTCGATGCGCAGACAGTCCTCCATGGTGTCGGCGTGGTCGTGGTCCACCCGGTCGAAGGGGATGTTCAGCGCCTCCAGCCGGTCGTAGACGGCGTCCTCCTGGGGCGTGCGCCGCTCCGCGGGGCGGCCGCTGTACCGCACGGGATCGATGTTCATGGTCTGTCCTCCCGGGAATGGTTTTTCTTCTCGTCCTGCGCCTCTCGGAGCCGCTTTTTCACGTAGGCGAAGGCGGCGTCCTCTCCCTGGTCCTTCAGCACCCGGAGCATCTCCTCGATCTCCGCGGCGGTCTCCGGGTGGATGAGACAGGCGCTCCTCCCCCTGTCGAAGAACTCCCAGGGGGCCGCGTCGGTGTACTTGTCGCCCAGGTAGATCCGGCAGGCGGCCACCCGGTCGCAGAACATCTCCGCGATATACCGCATGGGCATCCTCACCCCGCCGGTATATACTTTTCCGTCGGGTCCCACGCAGTAGTCGGTCCAGTATTCAAAGTGGTGCCGGTTGCGCCCCTTGTGGTGGAGCCAGGCGGTGGACAGACCCTTTTCCCTCCGCTCCGCGTCGTTGGGGCTGCGGTAACCCAAATAGTACTTCGCCCCGGTGAGGAACTCCGCGGGGGAGTACTTGCTCAGGTCATGGCAAAGCCCCTGGCGCACCAGCCCCAGGCGGAAGCAGTACCGGCGCACCAGCTGCCGGTGGGCCGTGATGGTTTTGAAATGGGCGACGGGATGCATGGTCCGCCTCCTTGCGCGGTTTTTCAGTCCGTGATGGCGACGATCTCGGTCACCGGGGCGGGCTTTGCCCTGCTTTCAGTATACACGCCCCCGGCCGCAAAAGCAACGCCGGACTTGAAAAGCCTCCCGGGATATGTCCGCCCGGAGGCATTGCCCGCCGCGTCCGGGCCGGTCAGAGGACCTCCGCGAGGACGTGGAACCTGGTTTCGAGGACGACCATGATCCGCATCAGATACTCGAAGCAGCACATGCCCAGATCGCCGTCGGCCGTATACACGGGAATGTCCCCGTCGACGAAGAGCCTGGACTCCTTGTCCAGGTAGAATGTCAGATAACGGACGCTGCCGTTGAGATCGTTGCAGGCCTCCAGCACGTCGGACCGCTTTTCCGGCGGGACCTTTTCCAGGGCGATATACACCCGGACCCCTACGTCGTTGTAGTTCTGCGCGGAGGCGAAGCTGACGATGGCCCGGGGCCCGTCGGTCAAGGTAAGCCAGGTCTCCACGGAGGATCGGCCCTCCTCCTCGCTGATGCGGTTTTTCACCCCCAGCCGATCAAAGGTCTCCGCGATCAGTTTCGTCGGTTTGAATATCATCTTTTCTCCTTCCCTGGGGGCGTCTTTGCGGGGAGGGCTGAAAAAACCTCCCGCACTGCCTGCCCATGGCTGCAGTGTAGGAGGTTTCTGTTCGGATGTGGTCATTCTAAAAGCGACAAATTCCGGCCGAGGGGCGGCTGATGGAAGTCGAAGAGCAATATGTTGACCGTATGGACGTTGTATATTTTCTGCAGGATGCAGTATTCCACGATCACGTCGGACAGGATGCTGTGGGAGAGACTGTAGCCGGCCTTCAGCAGCAGCTCGTTGGTCTCGGCCAGGGACAGCTCCAACGCCACCGCCAGGGCCAGCGCCGTGTTCTTGTTGGGATGATAGCTGCGGTCGCTGCGTATCCTGGAGAACAGGCGCCTGTCGATATTTGCCCGGGAATAGACCTCCGAGTCCTTCTCGTAGCCGTTTTCTTTGATCTTCCGCATCACCATCTGGGAAAAGCTCTCGTCGAGGTTCGCCCCGAGCTCCGGTGAGAATACGCCGATGGGGAGCACGAGCCCGGGCTTTCCGGAGGAGGCTGCAGGGGGCTTGATCCGGCCGGTTCCGGGAAGGCTGACGGGCCGTTTCGCTTTCGGCGCGCTGCCCGTCGCGGTGGGGGAAGTGAGGATATCCTCCTTCCGGCTCGTTGCGGTCCGGATCTCCTCGTCGGTGAGCGTGGGCAGCGTTTCCGTGCTGACGTTCTCCAGCGCTTCCGCCCTGGCCAGGAGCAGCTCCTCCTGCCTTTCCACGATACGGATGTACTCGGACACCCCGTCGAGCAGGGCCCTGTCCGGCCGGAGCTCGTCCCGGTCGCGGACTACGAGCAGGAGGTCGGTTTCCGTGTGATCCTGCAGCCAGGAGCGGAACTCCTCCTCGGCGATCTGCAGGAGCTTTTCCCTGGAACAGGTCTTCGACCGGAGCCCCATGAGGGGAAATGCGACGCTCTCCAGGGAAAGACCGTCCGCGATCTCCAGCGCGTCCCGGTAGCCCCTGCGGATGATCTCCTCGTCCGGCAGAACGTCGGTCCCGAGAAAGAGGGGCACGCGGATGACGTACCGGCAGTTTTCCCCGCGGGCAGGCTCAAAGGAGCACTTTTCCGCCGGCGCCGCGTCAAGCCCGCCGGAGAGCAGGGCTTCGGGATCCTCACAGGACGGCTGGACAACGGCGTCGCAGGGAACGAATTTCATGTTGTATTCAAAGATCTGAAAAGGCATCTCGATCTCTCCGCAGCGTTTTTTCGATCCCCTCCGATACGGACGGGCCGCACGCAAATAGTACCACAGTTCTGCCCGCCGCGCAACCGGGAAACCGCGCCCCGGCTTTTGCATGCTCTGGGGAGCGGCGCGCATTGACAGAAAAACCGCCCGGCGGTAGAATATCATCACTATGACAGCAGGGGAGGACGCCGTCACAGAGGGCTGACCGCAGAATGAATAAGAAAAAGCTCCTTCTCATCCTCCAGTCCCTGCTCTGCGCGGCGCTGGCGGTGCTTCTTGTCTCCGCCGTGATCGGCCTGTACCTGGATGGCGCCGCCGACAGGGCGGAGCGTCCGCTGGACTGGATCTATACGAGGGAAAAAACGGCGGAGCGCCTGGCGCCCGCCGTACCCGTGCTTTTTGCGAGCCTGGCCGTGACGGCGGCGGGGCTTCTGCTGGGCGTCCGGGACGAGAGGGCGGACAAGGGCAGAATAAGCCCGGAGACCCGCCGGGAGCTCACGGCTTCCCGGGCGCAGGAGCCGGGGGACGCTGTGAAAAAAGAACGGCGGCGTCGGACACTGCGGATCGTGCTGCTGGCGGCGGCGCTGCTGCTGATCCTGGCGGGGATCCGGAACGGCGGCGCCCGGGACGTGCTGGTGAAGGCCGTGGGGATCTGTACGGAGTGTGTGGGCCTTGGATAGCGGGAAAACGACGCGGCGGGACCTCCGCCCCTCCACAAGGAGGCTGATCCAGCTCTACAGCGCTCTGCTGCACAACGCACGCCTCAGGGGCTTCATCGACGGGGAGATCTACGCGGGCAGGGCGAAATACGCCTGCGTCCCGGGCCTCAACTGCTATTCCTGCCCCGGGGCCGTGGGGGCCTGCCCCCTGGGCGCCCTCCAGAACGCCCTGGCCTCCGCGGGACACCGGGCGGGCTGGTACGTGCTGGGGATCCTGCTGCTCTTCGGCGTATGCCTGGGCCGGACCGTCTGCGGATGGCTCTGCCCCCTGGGGCTTATCCAGGAGCTGCTGCACAGGATCCCCACGGTGAAGATCAGAAAAAGCGCCGTCACCCGGGCGCTGTCGTGGCTCAAATACGCCGTTCTGGCCGTGTTCGTGATCGCGCTGCCGCTGTGGTACGGTCTGCGTCATGATCTGCCCCTCCCGGCCTTCTGCAAGTATATCTGCCCCGCGGGGACCCTGGAGGGCGCGGTGGCCCTGCTGGCCCATCCCGGCAACAGCGCCCTCTTCGGCATGCTGGGCGCCCTGTTCACCAACAAGATCGTGGTCATGCTGCTCGTCGGTCTGGCCTGCGTGTTCTGCTACCGGAGCTTCTGCCGGTTTCTCTGCCCCCTGGGGGCGATCTACGGCCTTTTCAACCGCTTCTGCCTGGTGGGCGTCCGGGTGGACGAGAGCCGCTGCACCGGCTGCGGCGCCTGCGTGGCCGGCTGCGGCATGGACGTGCATCACGTGGGCGACCGGGAGTGCATCCACTGCGCCGGCTGCGTGGGAGCGTGCCCGGAGAAGGCCATCTCCCTGAAGGCCGGGAGCCGGACGGTGAAGGCGCCGGAGAAGCCCGGACGCCGCCGGCTCGTATGGGGCGCCGCTCTGGCGATACTGTGCGCGGCGCTGGTCTGGTTCAACCTTCCGGATCCGTCGGCGCAGACCCCCGCGGGAAGCGGCGTGGGGATGCTGCCGGAGGACTTTGCCGTGGAGTGCCTGGACGGCACGGAATTCCGCCTGTCGGAGCACCGGGGAGAAGTCGTGTTTATCAACCTGTGGGCCACCTGGTGCGCCCCCTGCGTGGAGGAGATGCCCGGCTTCGTCGCCCTCTCGGAGGCCCACGGGGGGGACGTGGCCGTGCTGGCCGTCCACTCTCCGCTGGTGACGGACGACCCGGCGGCCTTCGTCTCGGACAGAGGCTGGACGATCCCCGTCGCCGTGGACAGGGAGGAGCTGGTATGGGGCGCGGTGGGGGGGTCCTCCACGCTGCCCCAGACCGTCGTCCTGAACCGCCGGGGAGAGGTCGTTTACAACCGTGTGGGCTCCGTCACCCCGGAACTGCTGGAGACCCTGTATCGGGAGGCCTGCGGATAGAAACGCGCGTTTTCGGCACGCCGCCGAAAACCGAACTTATCATATGGGAGGAATGACCGATGAAAAAGACGTTTTCCGTCATACTGGCCGCGCTGCTGCTCCTGGCGCTGTGCGGCTGCGGGAGCAGGGAAGCGGGCGCCGCGGAGGAACCCGCCCCGGTGACCACCGACCTGGTGGAAAACAGCGTGTTCGTCACGGACGAGCAGGGACAGCCCATCCCCGGCGTCATGCTGCAGCTCTGCTCCGGCTCGAGGTGCTCGCTGAACAAGACGGGCCCCACCGGCGAGGCCCTTTTCCGCGTGAACCCCGGCGTGTACACGGTCCAGCTCCTCCAGGTGCCCGAGGGGTATCTCATGGACGAGAGCGAGTATCCGATCCCCGAGCCCTTCGGCAGCGTGACCATCGTCCTCCGGACCGACGAGCCGCAGGCCGCCGAAGAGACCGCCGCGCCGGAGACCGAGGATGAGGGATTAGACGCCGGCACCGGTATGTCCTTTTCCACCTGGACGCTGGACGGCGCGGCCGTGACCAGCCGGGAGATCTTCGGCGGCCATCAGGTCACCATGATCAACCTGTGGGCCACCTGGTGCCCGCCCTGCAGGGCGGAGCTGCCGGACCTGGCCCGGCTGAGCGGGGAATTCGAGGCTCAGGGCTGTCAGATCGTGGGATTGTGCATCGACGCGGACAGCGACGCCGTCGCGGCGGAGGCCGCCCGGATCCTGGCGGACAGCGGCGCGGACTACCCCAACTACAGGTATTTTGACGGGCTGGAGACCCTGTTTGACCTCTATGCCGTCCCCACGTCCTTCTTCGTGGACAGCCACGGCAACGTGCTCACCGAGCCCGTGGTGGGCGCCTATCCGGAGGGCTACACCGACTGCCTGGCCGAGGCTCTGGCAAAGCTGGGATAAGGAAAAACGCCCGTCCGGGACGGCTTTTTCCGCCGCACCAGAAAAAAACCTTCGGAAAACCTCCGTCCTGCCCTTGACAAATCGGGGGCGGACGGGTATAATCAATTCAACAATTGTTTAATCGTTTGTGCGAATTGTGCATACAAAGGAGGCTGTTCCCATGAAAAAGACCTACAAGATTGAAGTGGACTGCGCCAACTGCGCCAATCTGATGGAGGAGGCCGCCAAAAAGACCCCCGGCGTGAAGGACTGCACCGTGAGCTTCATGACGCTGAAGATGAAGGTGGAGTTCGACGAGGGGGCCGACCCCGACTCCGTCATGAGGGACGTCCTCGCCAACTGCAAAAAGGTGGAGGACGACTGCGAGATCTACCTCTGATCGATCCCGGAGACCGGCGCCGCCCGCGCGGCTGCGCCGGTCTTTTCCATACCCCCGCGGTGGGCGCACGGCCCCGCCGGAAAGGAAGCGACCCATGAACAAAAAGCAGAAAAATCTTCTGACCCGGATCATCGCCGCGGCGGTGCTGTTCGTACCGCTGTATCTGATATCCGAGGACATCGTACATACAAACATCCCCCGGTGGGCGGTGTTCATCCTGTTTCTGGTCCCGTATCTCCTGGTGGGCCACGACATCCTGCGCAAGGCCTTCAAGGGCATCAAAAACAAGCAGGTCTTCGACGAGAACTTCCTCATGACCGTAGCCACCGTGGGGGCCATCGTCCTGGGCGAGTACGGCGAGGGCGTGGCGGTCATGCTCCTCTACCAGGTGGGCGAGCTGTTCCAGAGCTACGCCGTGGGCAAGTCCCGCCGGAACATCACCGAGCTCATGGACATCCGGCCCGACTACGCCAACGTCGAGACGGACGGGGAGCTGGAGCGGGTGGACCCGGACGAGGTGGAGATCGGCAGCGTCATCGTTGTGAACCCGGGGGAGAAGATCCCCCTGGACGGCGTGGTCGTGGAGGGGGCCTCCGCGCTGAACACCGCCGCCCTCACCGGGGAGAGCAGACCCCGGGAGGTGGGCGTGGACGACACGGTCCTCTCCGGCTCCGTCAACATGACCGGCGTGCTGAAGATCCGCACCACCACGGAATTCGACGAGTCCACCGCATTCAAGATCCTGGACCTGGTGGAGAA
>JAEEGL010631715.1_pt1 | contig 10795 bp, 9 predicted proteins | sample 9134231 | NCBI WGS metagenome assembly JAEEGL01 (sample SAMN16246548, study PRJNA631951) | gut metagenome | biome: gut microbiome; feature: rumen; material: fiber-attached | host: Bos | place: Iran: Karaj | collected 2018-10
AATTTTGCCGTCTCGCGGCGAGCGGCTGTCTGCTACTACGATGTGGTAGAAAGCGTAGTCTTTGTGACCATGACGAGCCAAACGAATCTTTGTTGCCATTTAGACTTTTGTTTTTTGTGTTAATTAATGTTAACGTGCTTCTTTCACGAAAAAGCGTGCAAAAGTACTGCTTTTTTTTGAAATGACCAAATAATTTAGGTAAAAAATGCAATTTTTACCTCATTTAATAGAAAATGCCAAGTGGAGTGAGCGAGCCAAATCGGCATATCGAACCATCTGCTCGTCGCTCGGCATAGGGTGGTTTACCAGTTCGCCTAGCACGCCGTGCGGCCGAAAACGAAGCAACCGAACCGGTGCGTTTTTGCCGATGAAATCGAATGTTTCTGCGAGGTTACGCAAGATGGTCTCTACATCTACGCGGTCCGGTAAGCAAACAATACGCACCTCCGTCAATAGGTCGTGTTGTAATAGCCAAGCAAGATTTTGCTTTACAACGCTATTATCTTTCGCTTGCGTAAGGTGATGATATATCTCGGCATCCCATGCCTTGACATCCAGCATCACCCCGTCGCAGACCTCCATCAGTTGTGGGAATTGCTCAAAAGGAATAGTGCCGTTGCTGTCAATGAGGCAGGTCAGCGGATGATTCGTTTCGCGTGCAAGTTCTTTAACGGCTTGGAAGAGCGCCGTCAGAAAATCCGGTTGCAGCATACATTCTCCTCCGGAGACGGTGATGCCGCGAATGAACGGGATACCTTTGCGCACCTCTGCCAGCACTTCAACTACACTCATCTCCTGCACTTCGGCGTCGTGCATCGCTTGCGTCTCGGGGTTATGGCAATAGGCGCAGCGGATGTTGCATCCCTGCAGGAAGATGGCTGTCCGGTTTCCCGGACCGTCTACGGTAGACTGCGGTATGATCTTACGAACGAGTGCCATCAGACTCCGCGCACTTTACGGTTTGCCAGGTGGGCCGAAGCGTAGGTCGGTGCACCGAGTTGGGTGGTGTTTTGCAGCACCGCCTGACCGTTGTTCCACTTCTCTATCTCCGAGCGCTTGACCAGATAACCGGTTATACGCACGAGGTCCGAATCGGAGGCATAGAACGCGATATATTTCTGCCCGAGCGAGAAAGCTCCTTTGACGATATCGAGGATGGCCGCGGGGTTCTGTTTGCCGGTAATATCGAAGGGTAAGATATCCGAGCAACCCGTCGGAATATACCGATGAAATCGGGAAGAATGGCGCAGATGATCGTATATCGATTCGGGTTCATCGCCTACCGGGATACGAATGCCGGAAGTGATGCCGTAGTCGCTGTCAATACCCACTTGCGCATGCAACAGCAAGCGGTGGTTGGCGATCTCGCAGTACGGGCATTCGTATGCATCGACGAACGCCGTGATCGCATCCATGATCTGTTCCGCCACTGCATCGGCCTCGGCGTCCGAACCGTATTTCTTGCCTTCGGGTGCGAACTTATTGGCGGCTTCAGCAAGGCCTACCAAACCGAACATCGCCACAAAGCGGTCCCGCTCCACAAAACCTTCTTTGGCCAGGAAATGACTCTCGAAGAATCCGGATTGCTCGACGATGAAGCGGATGCGTGCGGACATATAATCCGCCATGCATTGCATCGCTTCGGGCAGGAGTTTTGTCAAGAACTCCCCTTTGCTCTCCGTCAGCGCCGCCAAGCGGGGTAGTACCAAGCGCGTGAGGGTATAACTGCCGCCGGCAATAGGCAGGATGTTATAGCACGAGGAGATGCCGTAGCGATCATAGGTCTTGGCGTTCAGCACGTCATTACATATCGCGGGATTGGCGACGCATAGCGAGGTATAGATGGCTTGCTCGGCGAAGTCATCGGGCGTGATGGCCGGGTCGTACTTCAGCGTGAGGTTCGGTACGGTTTGCTCCAACTCGCGATCCACCTCGAGGATCAACCGTCCTGCGCGGGTAGCTTCCGGACCTAAGTTGGCATGGCAGAAAGAGTCCGTGATTGTACGGTCGAGATAGATGAAGAAATTGCGCAACTTACGTTTTACTACTTCGTCACTCAGGTCGGTGATGAACGGTTCGATCAGTTTGTCGAGATCGCCGAGAAACACCGGATAGGTGGTGATGGACGGTACGTGCCGATAGAGCACCTGCAGGAAGGTGATCAACTCATCGAAGTCCTGCGGCGGGTCGAGTTCGAGGAACTTCACACCATTGCGCACCGCTTTCTCGTAGTCGGGCATGATATAGCGCGGACGATAGGGCGCATTGCCTTCGTTGAGGTTGCATATAGCGCCTTTCTCAAAAAAGAAACGGGTACGCTCGGGCATAGGAATGACCGATAGCGTGTCTTCCGCCGCATGCGCAAGAGCTACGACTTTCTGCTCATAACTCAGTTGCTGCGAAGTAACGATGGAATAGATATCTGCCATGATTTGGTTGTTTTGCGGGTGCAAAGGTACTGCTTTTTTTGCACATGTGCAAATTTATTTAAAGGAAAACGCGCGAGCGCAAAGAAAACAGAATAAGAAAACGCACCGAAAACAATTTTAAAAGAAAAATATATAGAAAATACCTTTGAATGATTTGGAACGATGTTCCTTATGCGCTTAGACGGTAATAACTCCTCGAAAACAAGCTTTCGGATAGTTATTACCGCCTAATCCCACAACTCTGCGAGTTCAATCATTCAAAGGAGAAAATACCGAAAATAGTTTTTTCTTACTCACAGCGGCAACAGCGACACAGCGACATGAACAAAAAAGTGTCAAAGTATCAAAGTGCCACGACAAAAATTGCAAGCGGATGAAGAAGGTGTGCTAGGGACTTTCTCGGGACATGATCCCGTGATGATAAGGACTAAAGTCTAGGATTACCCCGTAAATGGAAGGAAATGGGTAGGTAATTGTCAGGATAATGACTAAGGAATATCTAACCAATATCTAACTAATAACTAACGTTCGGAAGCATAATGGATGCGTGTCAGATGACACCTGACATAATGGACGATGAAAAAATGCACTGGCACAAATGGCACTTTCCGGCTTAATAGTGCCATTTGTGCCATGCAAAAATTTATGTGGCAAAATTGACCAACTTGACAAACTGGAAGATGAACTTGGTCAACTTAGTCAAGTTGGTCATGCAAAAAATCACTCTGCACTTTCTGCACTATTTGCACTATTGCAGGTGAAAGTGCAGAAAGTGCAAATAGTGCAATGCAAAAAAACAAATCAAAAAAGGACCAGGCTGTGAGTGAGCCTGATCCTTGGAATAGAGGGATGTCCGAATACAATTCGGACGGAATGGACGGAGATTATTTCATCATCTTTCCTTCCGTATCATATACGTGCTCCCCGCGGAGGATGAAGATTTGCTGATTCATTATTGCGTTATTGTTCTTGCTCCTTGATAGCAAAAAGCGCAGAGATGACAGATACTAAAAGGGCTATTGCGACGATGCAATACCAGCGGATTTCATCAGGGATCCAACGGCCGTAATCGTTCGCCAGCAAGACAATAATGAGGTCAACAAAAGTTGTCGTAAGAGCAAATTCTATGAGTTTGTCTCTTTTGCGTGTATTGCTCTCGGTATTTTTGTTTTGGGTGTGCTGAATGAGCCACCATATACTCGAAAAAGCATAGACGCTTGTTAGATTACTCTTGTGAATATTCCTGTGACCGCAAAACAGATCGTTAAAATACATCTGCGACTATGCAATTATAAATCCAATAATTCTTTGACATATTTTTTAAATGATTTGATACTTTCGTAAGATGCCCTTCGTCTTAAAAAGGGATTAAAAAGCAGGGTTTTTGCACCAGAATGTTTTAGTAGGCATTACATAACCGGTTGTGTAGTTCTTATATTGCTCATATTCAAACTCCACAGGCATGCTTGCAGCAAAATCAAAAAGTGCTTTGGCTTCGCTTGGAGTCAAATCTGAAGACAAATCATAGATATGCACTTTTACCAATCTGACATTGTGTACATTATCAATAGGCACAAGATATGTAAAGAACATATGGATTGTATCCTTTTTGCTCAACTGCAAACGGTGTTGGTCAGACAGGGATAAAATCATTTTGGTTACTCCTCGTCTTATATCCCCATTCGCTGACATTTGCTGTAGAATCAACTTGGAGGCCTCTGTCTCTTTGAGGTTATAAGGCATAGCTTCATCCTCTAAAGGAAGATTTGCTCCCCCAAAAACATATGCCTTTTCAAGGAGTTCCTTGTAGTTTTTAACCTTAACCTCTACGCAATTATCATTGCGTTCAGTCCAAAGGCTATCCGTTGATGGAATAGGGAAATGTGCATCGGTATACTGCTGCTCTGTAACAACTGTTTTTTGAGAATGACATCCCATAAGCAGTATAGCTACTAATGCAAAAAATAAAATCTTTTTCATAATAGTCGGGTTTTATTTGACAATGCAAAATTACACAAAAAAAATGACACATGCAAATAAAAGTGAAAAAAAAGAAGAACTCCGCACTATCACGCGGAGCAGGAAACGAACTAAGCAAGCCGGCATAACATGCCGGATAATGGACAAAATAGTTGGAAAAACGCACGGGTATTTGCATATGTCAAATATTTTCCGTACCTTTGCACCCGCAAAGGTTACGGGCCTTTTCCCTGTAGCGGTTTTCCCGCTTAACGGGAACACCTAGTACCCGCAAAAGTCAGGTGATGCGGATTGAGAACCCGAAAATAGAGAATGAGGTGCTGCATCTGATCGGAGAAACGGCCGATCGGATGGGGTTGGAGTGCTACGTGATAGGCGGATGGGTACGAGACCTGTTCTTGCATCGCGAGAGTACCGATATAGACGTTGTATGCGTAGGTTCGGGGATTGCGTTGGCGGAAGAGGTGACGAAACGTTTGGGTAAGGGCGCACATCTGAGTGTGTTCAAGACCTATGGCACGGCGCAGGTGAAGGCAAAAAGGATTAGAGGATTAGAGGTTAGAGGATTAGAGGATGTCGAGTTGGAGTTTGTTGGCGCGCGGAAAGAGAGTTATACGCGCGACAGTCGCAACCCGATCGTAGAAGACGGGACTTTGCAGGAGGACCAGGATCGCCGGGATTTCACCATCAACGCGATGGCGATTTGTCTGAACAAAGACCGCTACGGCGAGTTGTTGGACCCGTTCGACGGTATGGGCGATTTGGAGGATTGTATTATTCGTACGCCGCTAGATCCCGATATCACGTTCAGCGACGACCCGCTGCGTATGATGCGAGCTATCCGTTTTGCCACGCAATTGGGTTTTAATATCGACGGCGAGACCTTCGATGCTATCGTGCGCAATAAGGAACGTATCGGCATCATCACCAAAGAGCGTATCGCGGAAGAGTTGCACAAGATCATGCTGAGCCGCCGTCCTTCGGAAGGATGGATCTTGCTCGACAAGACGGGGCTGCTGCCGCTTATCTTCCCGGAATTAGTGGCACTCAAGGGCATCGAGGTGAAGGAAGGTCGCGGGCATAAGGACGTGTTCTATCACACCTTAAAGGTATTGGATAATTTGGCTGAAAGCCAGAGGACAATGGACAATGGACAATGGACAATGGACAAAGTTCTTTGGCTCCGCTGGGCAGCGTTGCTGCACGATATAGGCAAACCGAAAAGCAAAGCATGGGATCCGCAGGCGGGTTGGACGTTCAGGAATCACAACTATATCGGCGCAAAGATGGTGCCGAAGATCTTTGCGAAGATGAAGTTGCCGCTGAACGAGAAGATGGAGTATGTGAAGAAGATGGTGGACCTCCATATGCGGCCGATTAACCTGATAGAAGACACGGTGACCGACAGCGCGGTAAGGCGTTTGCTCTTTGAGGCGGGCGATGATATCGACGACCTGATGTTGCTCTGCGACGCAGACATCACGAGTCGCAACGAAGAGAAGAAAGCGCGGTTCCATCAGAACTACCAGTTGGTACGGCAGAAGATGGTGGAGTTGGAAGAACGCGACCGGATTCGTAATTTCCAACCGCCCGTGGACGGTATGGAGATCATGGAGCTATTCCATCTCGAACCCTGTTCGCTCGTAGGAGAACTGAAGAGCGCGATCAAAGATGCGATCCTCGACGGTGTCATCCCCAATGACCACGAGGCGGCAAAGCAATTTGTACTTGAATTATGGCAGAAGAGAAAGATATAAATTTGGCAGCCGTGGAGTACGGCGAAGAGAACATTATTCACCTCGATGACATGGAGCATATTCGGCGTCGTCCGGGTATGTATATCGGTAAGTTGGGCGATGGTAGTCACTCCGACGACGGTATCTATGTGCTCATCAAAGAGAGTATCGATAACTCGATCGATGAGTATCGCATGGGTGAAGGCAAGGTCATTGAGGTCGATGTGGCGGACGGCCGGGTGCGCGTGCGTGACTACGGCCGCGGCATACCTCTGGGTAAGTTGGTCGAGGTAGTGAGTGTGCTCAACACCGGTGGTAAATACGACAGCAAGGCTTTCAAGAAATCCGTAGGTTTGAACGGTGTCGGTACGAAAGCCGTGAATGCGTTGAGTTCGTTCTTTGCGGTAGAGTCTTTCCGCGAAGGTAAGACCCGCCGGGCAGAGTTTAGCGAAGGTAAGTTGACCAAGGATAGCGGTATTCTGGATTATAACGGACCGGAGAAACGCGGCACCATCATCGAGTTTGTGCCCGACGACAGCAAAGGGCTGTTCGAGAACTACCATTTCCGCGATGATTATATCGAGGAGTTGCTGCGCAACTACGCCTACCTCAATACCGGCCTGACGCTTGTCTATAACGGCAAGAAATTCATGTCGAAGAACGGTCTTCTCGACCTGCTGACGGAGAATATGACGGTGAGTCCGCTCTATCCGATCATTCATATCGTCGGCGAAGATATCGAGATCGCGTTGACGCATACCGACCAGAACGGCGATGAGTATTTCTCGTTCGTCAACGGTCAGCACACGATTCAAGGAGGTACGCACCAAGCCGCTTATCGCGAAGCGATAGGACGTACCATCAAGGAGTTCTTCAATAAGAACCAGGAGCTCGCCGATATCCGTAATGGCGTCGTAGGCGCGATCGCCATCAACGTAGAGGAACCCGTCTTCGAGAGCCAGACGAAGGTGAAGTTGGGTTCGAAAGACATGAGTCCAACCGGCGGCGTAGGTATCAATAAGTTCGTCAATGACTTCGTGAAGCAGCATCTCGATAACTACCTGCACAAGAACCCGCAGACGGTGGAGATCATGCTGCAGAAGATCCAAGACAGCGAGAAAGAGCGTAAAGCAATCGCGGGTGTGACCAAGGCGGCGCGCGAACGGGCGAAGAAGAACTTGGTGAACAACCCGAAGTTACGCGATTGTCAGATTCACCTCAATGATACGAAACCCGTCAAGAGTTCCAAGGACTCCGACGATGATCTGCGCTTAGAGAGTTGTATCTTCATCACCGAGGGTCTCTCGGCGTCGGGCTCGATCACCAAGAGCCGCGACGTGCGCACGCAAGCCGTGTTCTCGCTGCGCGGAAAGCCGCTGAACAGTTACGGACTGAGTAAGTCGGTGGTGTACGAGAACGAAGAGTTCAACTGCCTGCAGTCAGCACTGAATATCGAAGACGGATTGGATGAGTTGCGCTACAACAAAGTGATCATCGCGACCGATGCCGATGTGGACGGCATGCATATTCGTCTGCTGATGCTGACGTTCTTCCTTCAGTTCTTCCCGGACCTCGTGAAGAAAGGACATGTCTATATCCTGCAGACGCCGCTCTTCCGCGTGAAGGATAAGAATCAGACGGTATACTGCTATTCCGAAGAAGAACGCCAGAAGGCACTTCGCAAGATCAAGAATCCGGAGATCACGCGATTCAAAGGTCTTGGAGAGATCTCGCCCGATGAGTTCAAGGGCTTCATCGGTAATGGTATCCGTCTCGACCAGGTGAACCTGCGCAAGGACGATAATGTCAAAGAGTTACTCGCCTACTATATGGGTAAGAACACCACCGAGCGCCAGCAGTTCATCATTGACAACCTTGTGATCGAAGAAGACCGCGTAGAGGAAATTGAAAATTGAAAGGTGAAAATTGAAAGCACTGATAGCATTCATAGTAATGGCGGCGTTGATTCTCACGCTCATCGAGATCAACGAACGCATCAAGGCTAAGCGTCCCAAGAAGGACTGCCCGCAAACCAAACCCGCTGCAGAAGACTGCTCGGGCTGCGAATTGATGGATGTATGCGAGAAAGAAAAGAAAACGGGCCGCTAAAGCCCGTTTTTTTTATTTCCGTACAGTAACGTGGAAACAGGATTGCTTTGCCTCGTACTTCACGTATATCTTTCCGGCTCGCTGATGATTGAGTAGCACTTGTCCCAAGACCAGTTTGAGGTTGTCCTCGTGCATGTAATCGCGCGTGCGCGTTACCTTATTATATCGCATATACGCGAGGTCAAAGGTGGTGCCGTAGCAATGGCATGATTGCGTGACAGAATTGATGTTTCCGCTGCGTCGCAGGTATTGGATGTCTTGTTGCGTACGCAGTACGGAAGTGACGTAGAACCGGTAGTGAGGCAGGTTGTTGCGCCGTAAGATATCGGCCCATTCTTCGCCGATGGAATCCAGTTCGCGCTTGGCGGACGGAATCAAGAAAGGCACAGAGTGCGTCAAACTATCGACGATATAGTTGTCGTTCGTCTTGACTTCCACGAGTCTCTTACGCATCGAAGCGGCGTCGTCGCGGTCCTTCGGAGGGCGGGACAAACCGATCGTGGACGCTATGGCATGCTGCTTGACCTGCAGGTCATTGAACTTGAGCTTGTAGTTGAAGGTTCTACCGGGATACCAGACGAGGTTGTCCTCGACTGTCTCCGGTTCAGAATCGCTTTTACTGCAACCGGCGCAGCCCGTTAACAGAGCCGCGCCGATGAGTAAAACGATGCATTTGCCGTATTTAGATAGACCACTCAAATCCATCTTTCGTGTCTTTGATTTGGAAACCAAGTGCCGTCAGTTCGTTGCGAATCTTATCGGAGGTCGGCCAGTCTTTGTTTTGCTTCGCCTGCAGACGGATGTTCAGCAGCAGGTCGATGGCACCACTGAAGGCTTTCTGTTTGCCGCCATCCGCGCCTTGTTCTTCGAGACGCAAACCGAGGATGTCGATGGCGAAGGTCTGCCATACATCCTTCAGTTCTTTCAGGTCCGCTTCGCTGATAGTGCCCTTGCCGTCATGCACGGTGTTGATAGCGCGCGTGGAGTCGAAGAGGGCAGCGATGACAAACGGCGTGTTGAGGTCGTCATCCATCGCTTCGGCGCAGCGCTCACGCAGGCCGCTTACTTCGACCGTTGTCTCTTTACCTGCCTGCAGTTTCTGCAGACGTGTGTACGCTTCTTGCAGACGCTGCAGTCCTTTCTCAGCCGCCTCGAGGGCTTCGGAAGAGAAGTCCACCGTGGAGCGGTAATGCGCCTGCAAAATGAAGAAACGGATGACCATCGGTCCGAAGGGTTTGGACAGCAATGGGTGGTCTCCCGAGAAGAACTGCTCGAGGGTGATGAAGTTATTATAACTCTTACCCATCTTCTTGCCTGCGATGGTGATCATGTTGTTGTGCATCCAGTAGTGGACGGTCTCATGACCAAGGGCCGCGCAGCTCTGCGCGATCTCTGCCTCGTGATGCGGGAAGATGAGGTCCAGTCCGCCACCATGGATGTCGAACTGCTCACCAAGGTATTTGGTTCCCATCGTGGAGCACTCCATGTGCCAGCCAGGGAAGCCTTCACTCCAAGGCGAAGGCCAGTGCATGATATGCTCCGGTGCGGCTTTCTTCCACAGCGCGAAATCGTAACTGTGCTTCTTCTCGTCCTGTCCGTCCAATTCGCGCGTCTCAGTAACGATATCGTTGAGGTTGCGACCGGAGAGTTTGCCGTACGGATAGTCCTTGGCATATTTCTCCACATCCATGTAGACGGAACCGTTGGATACATACGCGTAGCCTTTGTCCAGAATCTTCTGCACGAAAGCAATCTGCTCGATAATATGTCCCGAAGCGTGCGGTTCGATAGACGGCGGCAAGACGTTCAGCGCCGCCATGTCGCGATGGTAGCGGTTGGTATAGAACTGCACTACCTCCATCGGCTCGAGTTGCTCGAGGCGCGCTTTCTTTGCTATCTTATCTTCACCCTCATCCGCATCGTGCTCGAGGTGGCCCACATCGGTGATATTACGCACGTAGCGCACCTTATAACCGAGGTGCTGCAGATAGCGATAAAGGATATCGAAGGTGATGGCAGGACGCGCATGTCCCAAATGGGCATCACCGTACACGGTAGGACCGCAGACATACATGCCTACGTGTCCTTCGTGCAGCGGCGTGAAGGTCTCTTTGAATCGTGTTAACGAGTTATAAATCTCCAGCATTATAACAATGTTTTCGGATCTAAGTTATTACGCTCAATGTCTTTGAAGTACTTGAACGTGCCTACTTTCAGTTCGTCGCACGCAGCCTCGTCGCAGACGATGATACCATGCTGGTGCATCTGAAGCATCGAAACGGTCCACATGTGGCTTACCGGCTCTTCGATAGCGTGTTGGAGGGCACGAGCTTTGTTGTGACCATTCACCATGATCAGCACTTCCTTGGCATCCATCACGGTACCTACACCTACGGTGAGGGCGGTCTTCGGCACTTTGTTCACGTCGTTATCAAAGAAACGGCTGTTGGCGATAATCGTATCCGTCGTTAGCTCTTTCTTACGGGTGCGGCTGCTCAGAGAAGATCCCGGCTCATTGAAGGCAATATGACCGTCAGGACC